>CEAB01026290.1_pt1 | contig 15259 bp, 16 predicted proteins | sample 557651 | NCBI WGS metagenome assembly CEAB01 (sample SAMEA3182046, study PRJEB8094) | gut metagenome | biome: human; feature: gut; material: Stool; isolation source: human stools | place: Canada | collected 2011-11-15
AATTAGTTAGTACAAACAAAAAAGTGCGTAATTGTTAAAATGATGTCATATGCTATAATCTAAGCATAAAATCCGACAAGAATTTAACGGGCGTGTTGTTTCGCTAAGTGCTTTATATTATAATGTAACGGAACATCATGCTTGAAGAATCAAAAGGAGTGTCAGACATGAAAAAAACCAAAAGAATCGTAGCGCTCGCATTATCTATTATAATGGTAACCGCTCTTCTTGCAGGCTGCGGCGGCACTAACGGCGGCGACGGCGCTGCAAGCGGCAAAACCTATAACCTTGCTTACCAGTGCGCATGGGGCTCCGGCGGCGGCCCGTTCCAGTACGCCTCCGACCTTTCCAAGGCAATAGTCGACGCATCCGGCGGCCGCGTCAAGATGGAGTGCCTTGCAACCAACTCCATCGTGCCCACCACCGATATGCTTCAGGCTGTTTCCAACGGCACTCTTGACTGCGCACAGACCGCGGCGACCAACCTCTCCGATGACAGCCTCGGCATTCTCAGCACCCTGCCCGTAGGCATGACCTTCGATGAGTACATGGGTTGGTACATCGCCGGCGAGGGTCAGCAGATCCTTGACGAGGTCATGGCCGAAATAGACAACAACGTCGTCGCTTTCCCCTGCGGCATAGTTGACTCCGAGATACTTTATCATTCCACCAAGCCCATCACCTGCCTTGACGATATAAAGGGTCTCAAGATCCGCGGCGTTTCCGACTGGGCAAATATCGAGACCAGACTCGGCGCATCCGTTGTAACCATGGACGGCGGCGACTGCTACGAGGCACTGTCCCGCGGCACCATTGACGCAGCCGAGTATTCCAGCCCCTCCGCAAACTGGGCAGCCGGCTTCCAGGAGGTCGCTCCTTACCTGACCGTCCCCGGTGTTCACCAGTCCTGCGCAGTTTACCTCTTCCTCATTAACCGCAATGTATGGGACGGCATGGACGAGCAGACCCAGAACATCATTAAGCTCGCCTGCACCGCAATGATGGCCAAGAACTGGGCATCCGACCGCGTCGCTAACGGCGAGGCATGGCAGCAGTTCAAGGACCTCGAGGCGAAGGGCAAGCTGACCATATACAGAATGCCCGACGAGGATTTGGACAAGATCCAGCAGGTAGCGGATGAATACTACGCCGAAAAGTGCGAGGAAAATGCTCTGTTTGCGAAGATCTACAAGTCTCAGCAGGCTTACATCGCTTCCGTAAGCGATTGGAGCGCAGCAGCATCGGCAAAATAAGCAGTATTTAAATATAATGTAAAGCAATAAGCACGACGGCTCGCATTAAGCGAGCCGCGGTGCTCAGAAGGTGGGACAGACAATGGAAAATAGCCCTGAAATCAAAAACAACAAGTCCTTCGGGGACAAATTCATAGCCTTTGCCAACAAGACCTCGGATGTTTCCGGCCTCATCGCGGCTTACCTCCTTGTGCCGCTGGTGATAGTATTTCTCATCGAGATAATCTCCAGAAACGTATTTAACAATCCGACGACATGGGCATACGGCACTTGCTTTATAATAGGCGGCTGCGCTGCCGTGCTCGGCTTCGGCTACGCCATGAAGAGTGGGGCAATGGTCAGAATTGACGCATTTTCGGCAAAGCTGCCCGAAAAAACGCACTGCATCGTTGACCTTGTTCTGTATGCGGTGCTGTTTCTGCCGCTTACCATCGGCGGCTCGATCGAATGCATTAAAAACGCGATCGGCTCCGTAGCGAGCCTCGAAACTCTCAGCACCGGCTCGTGGAGCGCGCCGATATGGCCGACCAAGATAGTCATGTCCGTCAGCCTTATAATTCTCACGCTTCAGGGACTTGCCGAAATCGTGAGCCTCATTCAGCGCCTGCGTGCCAATAAACAGGAGGAAACGAAATGACAGTAAGCGGACTTACAATAGCCGCCATCATGGGCGTAATGCTGCTGGTGTTTATTTTCTCCGGCTATTATCTTTTTGCCGCGCTCGGCGGAGCGGCGGTCATATCCGGCATCTTGTTCTGGGGCCCGGACATTTTCCAGACGATATACTTCAGCATTTTCAAATACTGCAAGGACTATAACCTTCTGGCTGTACCCCTGTTCGTTCTCATGGGTCAGCTTCTTAACCAGTCCGGCGTGGCGGGCAGATTGTTTGACAACCTCTCCGTGGCGCTCGGCCGTCAGCGCGGCGGCATGGCGATAGCGGCAACGCTTATAGCCATCCTCTTCGCGGCAACGACCGGCATCGTCGGCGCATCCGTCGTCTCCATGGGGCTTCTCTTCACCAAGCCCATGCTCGACGCAAAGTACAACAAATCGCTCACTGCCGGCGTCATAATCTCCGGCGGCACCCTCGGAATCCTCATTCCGCCGAGCATCATGCTCGTATTCATGGGCTCCGCGGCAAACGTGTCCGTCGGTAAGCTCTTCTACGGTGCGATGACTCCGGGCATACTCCTCGGCATTGCATACATTGCGTACGTCAAGATCATCTCCATCGTCAAGAAGGACTACGCGCCTCCCATGAGCGAGGAGCAGCTCAGCAAGTACAGCAAAAAGCAGATCGCCGTCGGCATTCTCGTCAACGTTCTGCCCGTCGCCGTTGTCATATTCTCCGTCCTCGGTGCTATTTGGCTCGGCTGGTGCCCTGCGACCGAGGCTGCGGCGCTCGGTGTTGTGGCGTCGTTCATAATCGCCGTGATAACCCGCTCCATTAACCGCGAGGTCATAAGAAAAACGCTTATCGAGTCCATAAAGCTCACGAGCATGGTCTATGCGGTCTCCGCATTCGGCAACCTCTTTGTCACCGTGTTCATGCGCCTTGGCTGCAGCAGCGCCGTCACGAGCATGTTCACGAATATGCCGTTCGGTAAGTGGGGCATCTTTGCAATCATGATGGCGGTCGTGTTCCTGCTCGGCTTCCTGATGGACTGGATAGCGGTTTGCATGATAACGATACCTATTTTCGTTCCCATCGCCACAGCAATCGGCTTCCAGGCGGAATACTTCCTGACGATGATGGCTGTAATTATGCAGACGGCGTTCCTGTCTCCTCCCATGGCAGCGTCCATATTCTACTTCCAGGGCGTAGCCAAGGACCGAATATCAACAGCGGAAACGATACGCGGCGTGTGGCCATTCATGGGCTTGCAGATGATAGTGTTTATCCTCTGCATCATATTCCCGGACATTGTCACATGGCTGCCCAATATGCTGATAAACTGATATATATAAAAAACTCCCGACCGTTCGGTCGGGAGTTTTGTCATATACAGAATTTTTAATGCTCAGTTATCCTCCGCTGCTTCCTTCTGCGCCGGAGTATTGTAGCGAAACTCGATATCCACGGAGTGGGCGAGAGCCTCTGAGTGATAGCCGTATTTAATGACCCCGGGCTCCATGCTGCCGTGCGAGCGGCCGATCGCCTCGGGAGGGCAATCCGTGCAGGCGAAGACGCCCCAGTCACGCATATACAGTATGACGGGGATGAGCAGCTTGCCGTACTCAGTGAGCGAATACTCGACTCTCTTGGGCTTCTCGTCGTATTCGGTGCGCTTAATAACGTTATACGCCTCAAGCTCATGAAGCTGCTGAGTGAAGATCTTGTGCGATATGTCGTAGGGAACAAGGCGCTTGAGTTCACCGTATCTGCATACTCCGGTCGGAGTGCTGTGCAGATACCAGAGGATATACGGCTTCCACTTGCCGCTTATGGCAGCGAATGCGAAGTTCAGAGGGCATGAATCCAATGTATGAACGTAATTATCCACTTTGTTCTCCTTTGCTTTTAAAATTACCTGAAGCGTAAGACAGCTCATTGGATATAATAACATCAAAGTGTTTTAAATGCAACAGAATACATGTTAAGTTTTCGTTGCGCGGTACGAAAAAGCCGCCCCCGCGATCGGCTCGCGGAGACGGCAATGTATTTTGCGTGGGATACGATTAGAATGCGGACTTGTACAGGCAAGTCGGGTTGTAAGGGTAGAGAATGTTGTTCTTCTCAACCGTGTCGCAGCCGTCGAGAGCCTTGAGAAGCTGCTCGGTGGTCATGGTGACGCGAACATCGCCGTAAGCAAGTGCGCCGGTTGCGCGGTCGCCGCGGCAGCCGAGGGACAGGCCGATCTTGCCTTCCTTCATGGTGCGCATCCAGGTGTCAGCGCAGTTGGACTCGCCGCTGAACGGGAACTCGAGCTTCTGCCAATCGTTCTCAACGTAGCAGGCGAGCAGGTGGAATGCAGCCTGAGTGGGGAGCTGGAGGCAGATTACGTCGGGCTCTTCGATGGGGCAGTTGCACAGGGAGGAGCAAACGATGCCGGCATACGGAGTCTCGGGAAGCATCTCAAGGTTGGACTTGATGTGCTTGATTGCGTCGGCCTGGTCATGATGCCAGGGAGTGGGCTGCTTGTAGAGGATAGCGCCGTCGAGGAACTCCTGAGTGACTTCCATGCAGCCGTTGTTCATTGCGCAGTAGTAGCCGGAGAAGTGGTCGGGGGTAAGACCGAAGGTGCCCTGGAAGTGAGCGGCCATGCCGATCAGCTTGCAGGTAGAAGCCTTGTTCTGGCAGAACTCTATGCCGGGGATCTGGTCAAACTCTTCGGGAGTCTTGATGAACTTCATTGCAACGGGGTGCTGAGTGGGACGCAGGGTAAGGAATATACGGTCGCTGAGCTGTTTCCACTCTTCTTTGGTAAGTTTCATGTTAAATTCACTCCATTTTAAATATTTTGTCGTGCAGCTCACATAAGGAAAACCTTATAAGCGTTTGCACAGTCTTCGAGTCTCTTTTTGATGTTGCCCTCGCCGCGAAGATAGGTGAGAGCCATTTCGGAGGCATACCAGCGTCCTTCGACCTTGACATACTTGTTGTCATAGTGAGCGCGACCGACGAACTCGCCGCCGTTGACTGCGTCATAGAGATCGTCCTGAAGTGCCCAGTGGCCGATTGCGGTGTCATCGCCGGTTATTTCGACCCAATGGTGATGACCGTGGTGGCTGGAGGTCACGTTGTCGGTAAACTTGCTCTTCATCGTTTCGAGCATACCGTCGCCGCCGACGTATCTGCCGCCCGTAGTGTTATTAATAAACACAAAATCATCGGTGAAGCAGGCGCGAAGTCCGGCCCAGTCCTTCTTGTCGAGGCAGTCCCAGTAATTTGCCTGAAGCCGCTCGATAGCACGGATATCCTCCTGGATCTGAATGCGCCGCTCAAGCTCGCTGATGCGCTGCTCGAGAAGTTCCGTATCCGCCATTGGTATTACCTCGTTTCTTATTTATATAGGTAGGGAAGTGGCTGAATTACTTCTTTCCCCAGCCGCCGACGGAGAAGATGGTCTCGCCGGTGATGTAGGAAGCGTCGTCGGATGCCAGGAAGCAAGCGAGGTTTGCCTGCTCTTCGGGCTTCGCCATTCTCTGGATCATGAGCTTCGGCGCGGTGTAGGTCGGGAAACGGGTGCGCGGCACTTCCGTGACCATCGGCGTATCGGTGGAGCCGGGGCAGAAGCAGTTGGCGCGGATGCCGTACTCGGCGAGCTCGACTGCAACACCCTGAGTCATCGCGGCGATCGCGCCCTTGCTGGCAGCATAGGGGGTGGAGTTGGGGCATGCGCAGCGGACGTTGATGGAAGCGGTGTTGACGATAGCGCCGTGGGTGCCATGCTCGACGAAGGCGCGTGCGGCAGCCTGCGTGCTGTTGAAGCAGCCAAAGTAATTGTTGTGAACGATGCGGGCGTGCTCTTCCTCGGTGACATTGAGGAAGTCCTTAAAGAGGTTGATGCCTGCGTTGCCGAACATGACGTCGAAGCCGCCGAACTTGTCATATGCAGCCTGAACGAGAGCGTCGACCTGGGGGCGAACGGTGACGTCGCAAACCTGGCACCAGCAGTTGTCAGCGCCGAGATCGTTGACGATCTCCTCAAAAAGATTGTCGTGACGGGCGCCGATAACGACCTTGCCGCCGTCCTTTACAAAGCGCGTTGCGATAGCGCGGCCGATACCGGTGGTGCCGCCGGTGATAACTGCGACCTTACCTACGAATCTGTCCGAATTTGCCATTTTAAATAGCCTGCCTTTCATAAAACGAAATTGCGTTCTGAATTAAATTTGAATTACTTATGAATTACTTACAATTAAGAAAGTGCTTGCGGTGCAACCGTTGGGGCGGTTGCGACCGCAGTTCGCGTAGAGCACACTCTACTGGTTACTCTACAACGTATTAGGCGAGTTGTCAAGAATTTAGTCAAAAAATTATCAACAATTTTTATGTGACAAAATTGTCGAAAATGTCTAAATTTCATGTAATCCGAATTTTGTGACGAAATTGTGAAAAAAATGCTTTACATTTCACAATGTGTGTGTTAAAATCCGCTCAGAGTGGGAAACAGAGTACACTCTATTTGAGACACATCGAACGGAGGAGAGAGCAAGTAATCGCTGGCTGCATCTTGTTCTACTATAATAATGAAGGAGTTGCAGATCGGTGGAGCTTACTACACCCAAACAGGTTCGAACAGAAGAGACCAAGCAGAAGATATATAAGGCTGCGTCTTCTATATTAAAAAAGAAGGGCTATGCGTATCTTACTGTCAGCAATATATGCAAGGTTGCCGGAGTTTCAAACGGAACGTTCTTCTACCACTTTAAAACGAAGGACGAGCTTCTTGTCTACTATAACTATCAGCAGTTCGCGGACTTCCGCAAGAGGAACGACTTCGATTCTGCGGTAGAGGGGAAGCCCTTCGACGAGCGCGTGCTCATCTTCTATTATTATTGGACCGACTACATGGTCGAGGTCGGACTCGACTTCTGTTGCAACTATTATAATACGAAGAACTATTCCATCGACACCCGCCGCTGGCATCAGCGCCAGCCGGCATATGTCTGGGACTATCCCGGAAGCTGCCTTCGTGAGGCAGCGGATAAAGGTCTTTTGAAGGATGACCACACGGTGGATCATTACTATGAAGTGATCGTTACCATCATGAAGGGCGTGGCATTTGACTGGTGCCTGTCCGAAGCAGCCTTCGATATGCACGAAAGGCTCGACGAAACCATGATACCTTATTTAAACAGTATCATGAAAAACTGATCCGGCTCACGACCGGACACATGATTCGGATAAAACTGCCAAGCGGACAGCAATGCAATAGGGTGCACTCTTCCGACGGCGGCTCACAGATGCATTTGGGGATGCCTGAGGGCTCGGCCGGCGACTTTATTGCCTGGCAGTTAAATATCAAAAAAATCTATTATTTGGAGAGTATTTATGGACATCCTGATTCTCGTAGCGGCAGTCCTGCTTATCGGCGTGTTCTGCTACAAAAACGTTCCTACCCTGATTGGCGGCATTGTCTGCTCTGTCATTCTCATGCTCATCTACAAGATGAACATCACCGAGGGCCTGTTCGATACCTATATGGGCGGCCTCGTCGGCTTCATGAAGTCTTGGATGATTCTGTTCTTCCTCGGCGCTCTGTTCGGCAAGCTGCTCGACATCACCGGCGGTTCCGACAGCCTGGCTCGCGTTATCCTGAACCTGGTCGGCCCGAAGAACGTTTCCCTCGGCGTCTGCCTGTTCACTGCTATCCTCGCAATGGCCGGCATCTCCAGCTTCATCAGCCTCTTTATCTGCTACCCCATCGCACTTAAGCTCTGCCGCAAGGCAAACATCAACCGTGCATCCGTTATCGCAGGTTACTCCCTCGGCCTTAACTTCGGTCTGGCAGTTCCCTGGGTGCCTGTCACCAACAACGTTCTCTGTGCAAGCTACTTCGGCACCGACGTCGGCGCTGGCGGTCTCCTCGGCCTGTTCGTTTCCATCGTATTCATCGTTGTCGGTATGCTCTACATCAAGTGGTATGAGAAGCGCCTCGCAGCAGCAGGCAAGGGCTACATGCCCGCATACGGCACCGGCGCACTTGAAGAAGCCACCGATTCCGACGAGGATGCAAAGAAGGGTCCCCACTGGGTTCTCTCCGTCATCCCCATGCTCATCCCCATCCTCATCCTCAACATCTTCAAGACTCGCGTTGAGCTCGCTCTCCTGTGCGGCGTTCTCGCAGTCGTAGTTCTCCAGTTCAAGTACCTCCCCCGCAACTGGGAAGACAACCGCAAGGCTGTTACCGATTCCATCTCCATGTGCATGACCACTCTTATTAACGCTGCTGCAATCGTCGGCTTCGGCGCAGTCGTCCAGAACTGCCCGGGCTACGAGATAGCCGTTACTAAGATCCTGTCCTACGAAGGCAGCCCGCTCATGATCACCTTCATCGCAACCAACCTCATCGCAGGTATCGCAGGCTCCTCCTCCGCAGGTCTCGTTCTTGCAGCTCCCGTTCTGCAGCAGGCCGCAACCCTCACCAACGCTGCTGTATTCCACAGAACCACCGTTCTGGCTTCCCTCGGCCTCGACTCTCTGCCCAACGCAGGTTTCCTCCAGACCGAGTGCACCGTCGCCGGCGTAAAGTTCAAGGATGTTTACTTCCCCGTAATCTTTGCTCTGACCGTCGTTCTGACCATCCTGCGCTGCCTGCTCTACATGGGCCTGGCAGTAGCCTTCGGACTTGCATAAACGAATACATATACAATAAAAAAGATGCTGCTTTCGCAGCATCTTTTTTATTACAAAAGGGATGCTCGAAAGCATCCCTTTTGGTTATTTAGTTGTCTCAATGGAGCAGAGCATTATGAGTGTGCCGACTGCGGAAACTATAACGCCGACCAAAAGCGTGATTTTCGGAGTCGCGGTATCCAGAAGCAGACCGCCGATATAGCTTGCGAAGATACTGCCGAGCGTCATCATCGCGGTAACGAAGGCCTGACCCTTGACTGCGTTGTGCTTTGCAATGACCTCGCCGACATATCCGACCGAGGCGGGCACGAACAGCGCAAATGAGAATGCCTGAAGAGCCTCGGCGGCATAGAGCGCTGCGATGTTTGGAGCAAGGAATATCATAAGCTCCTTGACCGTAAACATGATGACTGCAACTCTCAGCAGGGAAGAGCACCTAAAGCGTTTCGTCAGCTTCGGGAAGATCAGCATGATGGGCACCTCCATCACGGTCATAAAGGCGAGTATCCAGCCCATATCCTCGCTGCTGCCGCCGACGTTTCGGATGAACTCTATCATGAAGTTGCATATCATGCTGTGCGTGAAGTACAGCACCGCCGTGCCGACGAGAAACAGCATGAAGCGTTTATTCTCCCGCGCAAACTCACGAAGCGAGCTCGGCTTCTCGGCATTGTGCTCGACCTTTTTCTCCGGCATCGAGCGATGCGCTCTGTCGCCGGGGGTGAACAGCAGCGTCGCTGCGCCGAGCAGCGCGGCAAACACGATAAACACGGCAGGTACGGCGTTTTCGCTCACGCGCTGCACCAGCATACCGAGCGCGACGTTGCACACGGCATACGCAAACGAGCCGAGCGCCCGCGCACGGCTGAAGTTAATGCCGCAGCCCCAGCTTTCGATGTAAAAGCTCAGCGATATGCACAGGGGATTGAGCAGCGTGCTTCCGGCTATGAGCAGCGAGTACGCGCCTATGAGCGAAACGCTGCCCGAGGGGAGCAGATACACCGCCAGCATCAGCAGCATCGACAGCAGCGCCGTCAGCCTTATAAATCGCAGCAGCGTGCGCCGCTGAGTGCGGTCGATATATCCGGCTATTATCGGCTGGATCACAAAGCCGATTATATTACCGGCGGCAAATACGATGCCGATCTCATAATTTGAGTACCCCCTGAATTGGAGGAACACCGTCGTAAAGCAGAACAGCACCGCACTCGTGACCCAGTATGCCATCTGCAAAAGCGAATAGTTTGTGTTAAGCTTCTTTTCGGATAAATTCATATTCTTTATGCCCTTTTGTATGATTTTCCGAACTTTGCGGAAATGAGATTATATCATCAATGCGCCGAAATGACAAGAGTGCGATGCGAAGTGTAAATCAAAATTTACAAACTGCACTTAAATCTGCGCAGAAATGGGCATTATGTTCTCGCTGGGGCTTGCAATTGAACATAAATATGACTATAATGTTAACGGCGCAAAAATTTCGACAAATCTTCAGATGAGAGAGGTATTCAATTTATGATCGAAAGTATACATGGTGTGATAACCACCATAAGCGGCTTCCTTTATCAGCCGTACATCGTGCCGCTGTTCCTTCTCGTTGCGGGAATTTTCTTCACCGTGCGCACCGGCTTTATGCAGGTTCGCCTGTTCGGTGAGGCGATAAAGTCCGTCAGCGAGAAGCCGAAGGACAAGAAATCCGTCTCCTCCTTCGGAGCACTGATGGTATCGACCGCATCGCGCGTCGGCACCGGCAACATCATCGGCGTTTCCATGGCCATCTGCCTCGGCGGCTTCGGCGCAATCTTCTGGATGTGGATAACCGCTATCCTCGGCGGCGCGTCTGCGTTTATCGAGTCCACGCTTGCGCAGATCTATAAGCAAAAGGATGCCGAAGGCCACTACTACGGCGGCCCGTCCTACTATATGCAGAACGCTCTCAAGCAGCGCTGGCTCGGCGTTATCTTTGCCGTTATCCTTATCCTGACCTACGTTGTCGGCTTCAATATGCTCGCCGCGTTCAACACTCAGGACACCTTCAAGACCTTCAGCTTCTATGACCCGAGCAGAACGCCCATCATCATCGGCGCAATTCTCGCAGTTCTTTTTGCAGCCTGCGTGCTCGGCGGCGGCAAGCGTCTGACCAGAATAACCGGCGTTATCGTCCCCGTCATGGGTCTTCTGTATATCTTGGTTTCCCTCGTCATCGTGATCATGAATATCACGAATCTGCCCCTCGTTTTAAAGAACATTTTTGTCGCCGCGTTTGACTTCAAGGCGATCTTTGGCGGCTTTGCCGGCTCCTGCATGATGTGGGGCATAAAGCGCGGTCTTTACTCCAACGAAGCCGGTATGGGCTCGGCACCCAACGCCGCTGCCTCGGCTGACGTATCCCACCCCGTAAAGCAGGGTCTTGTTCAGATGCTGTCCGTATTTATAGACACTCTGCTTGTTTGTACCGCGACTGCCATGATGTGCATGTGCGCAAATCCCGAGGGTCTTGTCGAGGAAGCCGCTGGTGCAGCATATGTTCAGCAGTCCATGCAGATGGCGCTCGGAGACTTCGGCCCCATCTTCATCGCCGTTGCAATGAGCCTTTTCGCATTCACCACGCTCATCGGCAACTACTACTACACCGAGGGCTGCCTGAAGTTCATCCTCAAGCGTACCCCGTCCAAGGCGTTCATGCTCATTTTCCGCCTTGCTGCGACCGCGCTCGTGTTCATCGGCACTCTGCTGTCGGCAGGCATCGTTTGGGATACGGCCGATATGTTCCAGGCGTGCATGGTCATTATTAACGTCCCCGTCATCCTCATTCTGTCCAAGCCCGCCGCCGATGCGCTGAAGGATTACATGAGCCAGCGCAAGGAGGGCAAGAACCCCGTATTCAAGTCCTCAAGCATCGGTCTGGAAGGCAAGACCGAGTGCTGGGAAGACTGATAAAGCCCATAAAAATTACAGCCCCGGAGATTTTCTCCGAGGCTGTTTTTTTCGTATCCGATTAAAACAGAAGCTGAAGTCCCATAACGATGACCCACATATATGCGCAGGTATTGGGTATCACCGGCAGGTATAATGCGTCGTGATCACTTCCGCTATATCGGAACAAGCGCTTATATTATCGGCTCCTTTTCGATAAGGCTATCGTAGCAAAGATAATTTTTGAAAAACAGAACACCTGCCAAGGCCAGTGCGCAGCCAAGACCGGAATAGAAGAACGCGATGAATCCGTCGGTGAAAACACCCGCAGCTCTGAGTCCGATACCGCTGCTCATCATGCATGCCATGATGATATATGCCTTGAGGTCGAAGAAATGCCAAAACGGACGGTGGCTTTCGTAGCCCATTATTCTTTTGGTGTGTTTTTTGCTCATTTTGTAAAACATTGAGCCGAACAGGGAAAACACGATAAGCGACAGAATGTAGAAGTACCACATTTTGTCGATGACCTTATATGACAGAATGCCCAGTCTTGCGACGTTAAAGCCCGCTGTCATCCAAACGATACCCGCAATAAGTAAAAGAGTTCTCTTTTTGACACAAAATTTTTTCTTCATCATCTCACTCCGAATGATTTCTTAAGTATTCGTCCGCATTGCTGCATATTTTGGCGAAAACCGCCTTGCAGATACGCCGTTCTTCGTCGCTCAAGCCGCGCAGGACGGATCTTGCGAATTCCTTTTGCGCGCTGATGCCGCCCTCTATGATGGGATCTGCGGCACTCAGAACGGCAATTTCAATGTGCTTTTTATTATCGGCGCTTTGCACACGCTTAATAAGCCCTTTGTTTTCCAGCTCCTTCAGAGAGGTGGAAACGTGCGACTTTGCCGATTTTCGCACCTTGACTATATCGGCGGCCGTGTTGAGCAGGGGGTTATTGTGCAGGAACATGAGAATGTCATATTCCATCTGCGTCAGGCCGTATTGCTCGCAAACGCCTCTCGTCAGAAGCTCGTAGCAGCTTGTGATCGTTTTGTGCTGATCCCAGAAAAACATATCATCGCTCCCGGTAAATGTTCTATTTCGAACAGTCATTATAGAGTGTCGGATTTGATCTGTCAAGCACAAAAAATCGGTACACGCTGCGCATGAGCGTGTACCGAGAGTGTTTTGATGTTTATTTTTTGCCTGTCTTGGGTTTTCTCACGCCGGAGAAGGGGTCGGAGCCGCCGCCGGAGAACATCGTGAAGTTAAGGCTTGACTTCACGTGGTCGGCCATTGCCTGCTTTGCAAGGTCGGGAATGTGCATTTTGATTGCCTCGACGACCGCGACGTGATTATAGATGACGCTCGGAGACCAGGGGTTATCCTCCGAGTTGCTGATGAATTTTATCATCGAGGACTGATACATCGTCAAATTCGGTCTGAGCATTTTGTAGCACTTCTGAATGTACTTGTTGCCGCAGGATTCAACGATGAGCTCGTGAAAGGGCATATCGGTCGCTATCATGCCGTCGTAATCCTTGCGGATGACGCAGTCGGCAAATGCAACGGCGAGCCTGTCGAGCTCCTTGACGGTCGCGGCGTCCGCGCGCTCCGTGCACAGTGCAGCGGCCTCGCATTCGATGGCGGTGCGCACGTCGTACAGATCAATCATGTCTCTCAGACTGAGATCGATGACGAAGAATCCGCTCGTGTCGGGCTTAGAAACGACGAAGCCCTTTTCGCACAGATTCATGATGGCCTCGGCAACGGGGGTGCGTGAAATGCCGAGGGCGGAAGCGATGCTGTTGACGTTGAGCTTAGTACCCGGTGCGATGCACAGCGAGACAATCTCATCATAAAGCATCTGCGAAACGATATCGCGCAGCTTGGCGTTGGGGTTTGCGTCGAGGTAAACTTGGAACTGATCGCGTTTCATATAACTTCCCATCCTTCCGTTTTCAAATAAAAACAAAAACTCGGTACAAAAACCGAAAGTGAGCCTAAATACAAAATTTATTTTACGGCAGATGAATACAAAATGCAATACCTTAAATGCAAAATCAGCAGAATAATTAAATAGTTTGTAAATTCACAAGCATATTTTGATATAAAATAGACGCTTTGTCTGCATGGCAGAAAAAAACGAGCTCCGGCGTGTTTGCACCGAAGCTCGTTTAGTGATTTAAATTACTTTTTGCTCTTTATGTACTCGTCAATGCTCTTTGCGCCGGTCTTGCCTGCGCCCATTGCGAGGATAACGGTAGCAGCGCCCGTGACAGCGTCGCCGCCTGCGAAAACGCCCTCGCGAGCGGTCGCGCCGCCTTCGTCTGCCTCGATGCCGCCCTTGCGGGTGAAGGTCAGACCCTTGGTGGTGTTGCGGATAAGCGGGTTGGGGCTGGTGCCGATGGCGATAATAACGGTGTCAACGTCGAGAATCCAGTTCGAGCCCTCAACGGGAACAGGCTTGCGGCGACCCTTTTCGTCGGGCTCGCCGAGCTCCTGCTTCTGAAGCTCGATGCCGGTGACGTGACCGTCCTCGCCTGCGTGAATGGCAACGGGATTATTCAGAAGTCTGAACTCGATGCCCTCGGACTCTGCGTGCTCGACCTCTTCCTTACGGGCGGGCAGCTCATCCTTGCCGCGGCGGTAGGCGATGTAAACATGCTCTGCGCCCAGACGCTTGGAAACGCGGGCTGCGTCCATTGCGACGTTGCCTGCGCCGACGACGCAGACGTTGTGGAAGTGCTTGATGGGCGTATCATAATCATCGCGGTAAGCCTTCATGAGGTTTACGCGGGTGAGAAGCTCGTTTGCGGAGTAAACGCCGAGCAGATTTTCGCCGGGGATGTGCAGGAACTGCGGCAGACCTGCGCCGGAGCCGATGAACACTGCCTCGAAGCCGTCCTCGAACAGCTCGTCAACGGTCTCGGACTTGCCGATGATGGCGTTGTTTATAATCTTAACGCCCATGGCCTTGAGGTTGTCGATCTCGGCGGCAACGATCTCCTTGGGCAGACGGAACTGTGGGATACCGTAGACAAGAACGCCGCCGGACTTGTGGAATGCCTCGAAGATGGTGACGTCGTAGCCAAGCTTGCGAAGGTCGCCTGCGCAGGTAAGGCTGGCAGGACCGGAGCCTACGATGGCGATACGGTGACCGTTATTTTCTGGGACCTTGATCTCGTCCTTGACTTCCTTATTCATGTGGTAGTCGGCAACAAAGCGCTCGAGACGGCCGATGCCGACGCTCTCGCCCTTGATACCGCGCACGCACTTGCTCTCGCACTGCTTTTCCTGCGGGCAGACGCGGCCGCAGACGGCGGGCAGGGAGTTGGTGGAGGTGATTATCTCATATGCAGCGTCAAAATCACCCTCTGCGACCTTGGCGATGAATTCGGGGATGCGAACCGAAACGGGGCAGCCGCTGCGGCAGGGCATATTGTGGCAGTTGAGGCAGCGCTTTGCCTCGTCCATTGCCATCTCGGGAGTGTATCCGAGTGCGACCTCGTCGAAGTTGCCGGCGCGGACTACGGGATCCTGCTCGGGCATCGGATTTTTGTCCATTCTCATATTAGCCATTACGCTTACCTCCGGTCATTTTGCAGATATGCTTTGCAGCCTCGTCCTGCTCCTCTTTGTAGAAAGCGGCGCGCTTTATCAGAGAGTCGAAATCGACCTCGTGTGCGTCAAAGTCGGGACCGTCAACGCAGGCAAACTTCGTCTCGCCGCCGACGATAACGCGGCAGCCGCCGCACATACCGGTGCCGTCGACCATGAT
>CEAB01018091.1_pt1 | contig 15237 bp, 19 predicted proteins | sample 557651 | NCBI WGS metagenome assembly CEAB01 (sample SAMEA3182046, study PRJEB8094) | gut metagenome | biome: human; feature: gut; material: Stool; isolation source: human stools | place: Canada | collected 2011-11-15
ACGTCCTTCCAGTTGGTGATCTCGCCGGTGTACAGCTTGGCGATCTGCTCGATGCTCAGGTCGCTGACGGGATTGTCGGGGTGGACAATGATGGCGATGCCATCGTAGGCCAGCACCGTCTCCTTCAGGCCGGCCGCCTTCTCCTCGTCCTTCAGGGCACGGGAGGAAAGGCCGATGTCACAGGTACCCTCCTGCACGGCGGTGATGCCTGCGCCGGAACCGGTGGGATTGTAGTTGACGGTGACGTCCTTGTTGGCCGCCATGTAGGACTCGCTCAGCGCGCCGATGACCTTCTCCATGGAGGTGGAACCGTCGGTGGAGACGGTGCCGCTGACAGAGGCGGCAGGGGTATCGCTGGCGTCGCCGCTGTTATCGTTGTTGCTGCTGTTGTTATCGGTCTGATTGCCGCAGCCGGCCAGCAGAGCCAGCGCCATGACAGCGCTCAGTGCAAATGCAAGGATCTTTTTCATATTCGTACCTCGTTTCTTCTTTGATTTCGGATGTCCCTTACAGTTCACAGAATACGGCGGGCAGGTAAAATGAAAAAGCGTCCTCGTGTAAAATCCACGTAAAATCGCCCATCCGGCCAAAAAAGGGCAGAAATATCCCCCATGCTGCTGCACGGGGGATGTTTTTTGTCCTTATACGCGGACGATGTAGCCGTCCTTTCTTTTTGCCGCTTCGTGAATGGCGCCTGCCGGATAGCCCAGCGCGATACTGCCGACGCCCCGCAGCGTTTCCGGAAGGCCCCATGCCTGTAAAAGCGCCTTGCCCTCTTCGCTGTCGAAGATCTCCCTCTCTCTGTGTACCCAAACGGAGCTCAGGCCCAGGGATGCGGCGGCCAGCATCATATTCTCCAGCACGCAGCTGCCGTCCTCCACAAAGGTATTGGCCGTGCCGTCCGCCAATACGAGGATGATGACCGGCGCTCCATAATAGGGGTCGGAGTCGCTGCCCAGCACCGCCGCGTTCAGCTCCGAGATCTTCTGGCGATAGCCCTCGGATGTCACGGCGATGATGGTCGGAGACTGGCGGCCGCGGCCGGTAGGCGCGTAGGTCCCCGCCTCCAGCACCGCCTGCAGCAGCTCCTCCGGCACGGCATCGGGGCGATATGCGCGGACTGTCCTGCGGGACTTGATGGTTTGCAGCACTTCGTTTGTCATAAGTGTTCTCCTTTCTCTGCGGCAGCCGGATCCGACCGTCGCCATTCTGTGTCGTTTTCCCGTGCAAAAAGCGCAGGGAGAGGCCCTGTTACAAAGCCTCTCCCCTGCGTAATTTCATACGATCAGCGGCAATTACTTGCCCATGTTCATCTGAGCAGCGACCTCAGCGGCGAAGTCCTCCTGCTTCTTCTCGATGCCCTCGCCGGTCTGGAAGCGCACGGCGTCCACGAACTTCACGGAGCCGTCCAGCTTCTTGGCAGCGTCGGCCACGTACTTTTCCACGGAACCCTGGAAGATGTCGCTGCGGACGAACTCCATCTGCATCAGGCAGTTCTCCTCGTAGAACTTGTTCATCTTGCCCATGACGATCTTTTCCTTCACGGCCTCGGGCTTGGAGGCCATCTTGGGATCGGTGTCCATCAGGGCCAGAGCGATCTTCTTCTCCTCAGCCAGCACCTCGTCGGTGACCTGGGCCTTATCCCAGAAGCGGGGATTCAGGGCCGCGATCTGCATGGCGATGTTCTTGCCGATCTCGGTGGCGTCGATATCGCCCTCCACGGCCAGATTCACCAGCACGCCGATCTTGCCGCCGGCATGGACATAGCCCACGCTGGTGTTCTCGGCGAAGCGGACGAAGCGGCGGATCTGCAGGTTCTCACCGATGGACATGACCTTCTCGGGCATGGTCTCGGAGACGGTCAGATCGCTGTCCAAGTACTTGCAGTTCATCAGAGCATCCACATCGGCGGGATCCTGCTCGGCGATGACCTTGGCGATGTCCTTCACAAAGGCCACGAACAGGTCGCTCTTGGCGCAGAAGTCGGTCTCGCAGTTGACCTCCACCACGACGCCCACGCCGTTCTCGGTGAGTGCGTAGGACATGCCCTCGGCGGCGATGCGGCCGGCCTTCTTGGCAGCCTTGGCCAGACCCTTCTCACGCAGCCACTCAACAGCCTTATCCATATCGCCATCGCACTCGACGAGCGCCTTCTTGCAGTCCATCATGCCCACGCTGGTCATTTCGCGCAGGGTCTTTACATCAGCGGCAGTAAAAGCCATTTTTATATCCTCCTGTAAAATATGATTGAAAAAGGGGCAGGGACACTTCCCTGCCCCGTGAGATACGCGGTGTGATTCCGGACTTACTCAGCGTCCTTGGCCTCGGCGGCCTCCTCGTTCTGCTCGCCCTGACGGCCCTCGATCATGGCGTTGGCCATCACGGAGGCGATCAGCTTAATGGCGCGGATGGCGTCATCGTTGCCGGGGATGGGATAGTCGATCTCGTCGGGATCGCAGTTGGTATCGGCAATGGCCACAACGGGAATACCCAGACGATGCGCCTCGGCGATGGCGTTGCGCTCCTTGCGGGTATCCACGATGAACAGAGCGCCGGGCAGCTTCTTCATTTCCTTCACGCCGCCCAGATACTTCTCCAGCTTCTCGATCTCGCCCAGGTGCTTGATGACTTCCTTCTTGGGCAGCATATCGAAGGTGCCGTCGGCCTGCATGGTCTTCAGCTGGTTCAGACGGTCGATACGGGTACGCATGGTCTTGAAGTTGGTCATCATACCGCCCAGCCAGCGGGCGTTGACGTAGTACATGCCGCAGCGGGTAGCCTCATCCTTGATGGCCTCCTGCGCCTGCTTCTTGGTGCCCACGAACAGCAGGGACTGGCCGCTCTCGGACAGCTGACGCACGAAGGCATAAGCCTCCTCCAGCTTCTTCACGGTCTTCTGCAGGTCGATGATATAGATGCCGTTGCGCTCGGTGTAGATATAGGGAGCCATCTTGGGGTTCCAGCGACGGGTCTGATGACCGAAATGCACACCGGCCTCCAGCAGAGCCTTCATGGATACGACGTTCTGATTTGCCATTTTTGTTGTTTCTCCTTTTGTTTTAGTTTGTACCTCCAGCCTCCTCCTCCCTCCGGCCAACCTTGCGGCACCGACCGGAGATCCGAAGCTGTGCGGATTCACCAAAATATGATAGCACGGCTTTTTCCATTTTGCAAGGAGAAATTCCGGTTTTTCACCGGAATTTTCCCACTTTTTTCGCCGCAGATCAGGCCTCCTGCCGGAAATACTCCGGACCGGCGCCGCACAGCGGGCATTTGTAGTCTGCCGGCAGCTCGTCGCCCTCGTAAATGTAGCCGCACACCTTGCACACGTAGCGGTGCTTTCCCTCGCCGGAGGCGTCCTCCTCCGTCTGCTCCGCCTGCACGTCGGCGGCAATGGCATCGGCCAGACGCTGCATCTGGGCCGCCTGATCCGGCCGCAGCGCCGACTTCACCGTCAGCACCGGTTCCACCGCGGACCAGCCCTTCAGCGGGGACAGCAGCGCATCCATCTTCTTGCCGCTGGCCGGCGACCAGGTACCGTTCTCGATCAGGGCGTACCGCCGGTCCGCCAGGGCGTGGGCCGCGATGTCGTGGAGCAGGTTCTCCATGGTCACGAAGATGCCCATGTTGTACGTGGCGGACGCGAACACCAGATGGCTGTACTTGAAAGCGTCGGACACGACATAGGGTGCCGGCGTCACCGACACGTCGAACATCTTCACCTGCACGCCCTGCTCTGCCAGACGGCAGGCCAGCACGTTGGCGGCGTTCTCCGTGCCGCCGTACACCGAGGCGTAGGCGATCATGACGCCCCGCACCTCCGGCTCGTACCGGCTCCACAGGTCATACTTGCCCAGCAGATAGCCCAGTTCCTCCCGCCACACGAAGCCGTGGAGCGGCAGCAGCATCTGGATGTCCAGCGTCTCCGCCTTCTTCAGCACCGCCTGCACCTGGGGGCCGTACTTGCCCACAATGTTGGTGTAGTAGCGCCGCGCCTCGTCCAGATAGTCGCGGTCGAAGTTCACCTCATCGGCGAACAGCGCGCCGTTCAGGGCGCCGAAGCAGCCGAAGGCGTCCGCCGACAGCAGCAGCTTGTCCGTGGCATCGTAGGTCAGCATCACCTCCGGCCAGTGGACCATGGGCGCCGCCACGAAGTGCAGGGTGTGCCGTCCGGTGGACAGCGTCTCCCCCTCCTTGATAACGGTGATGCGCCCCGCCAGCTCCGGCCCGAAGAACTGGCCGATCATGGTCTTGGCCATGGCGCTGCACAGCACCTGCGTCTGGGGATAGTCCCGCAGCAGGTCAGCCAGCTCCGCCGCGTGGTCCGGCTCCATGTGGTGTACCACCACGTAGTCCAGCTCCCGCCCCGCCAGGGCGTGGGTCAGGTTCTCCCGAAACGTATGGCGCACCGCGCTGTCCACCGTGTCGAACAGCACGGTCTTTTCGTCTGTCAGCAGATAGCTGTTGAAGCTGATGCCCTGAGGCACATCGTACACGCCCTCAAACATCGCCAGACGCCGGCAGTCGGCGCCCACCCATGTATAATCGTCGTTGATCTTTCTCGTGCAGTACATCGTATCATCCTTTCTGCGGCCTGTGCCGGTATGATCTCCAATTTCGGCGCGCCGTACCGCCGCGCCCATTTCAGCGGAAACATTATAGCAGAGCTTTCCGCCGTTTTCCACTGTTTCTTGCCCGTTTGCGCAAAAAAACACAGCGCCCCGTGAACAGGGCGCTGTGCGGGTATGTCATTACGGTGCCAGGTGCCAGCGCTCCCCGCTGCTCAGCACCACGTCCACAGGCCCCGTCGGAAGCGCGTCAAGGCTGCCCAGCAGCACGATCTCGCAGATCGGCAGATCCGGCAGCGGCATCTTCCCCAGCTCCTCTGGGATCTCAGGCACTTTTCCCAACAGGGCTGCCAACTCAAAGGGCCGCGCGTCAAACCGCTCCTCCATGTTCATCCAGAGCGTACCGGCGTTGATGCCAGCTACCAGGTACACTGCACCGTCCGCCTCCAGCCGATCCGGATCGGTATCCCCTGGGCGAAACGCGGCAGATTGCCCCGGCTCGCATACCATCAGGAGCTTCGTGCGACCGCTCTGCTCCAGAATGAAGCCGATGGACCAGAATACCCGCCCGTCACAAGGGGGCAGCTTCTGCACTCTGGGCTGCACCTCCCGCATATTGCGGGTGAAATACGCCAATGCACCAATAATCAAGCTTTCACACCTCACATCGTCAATTCACATCAATAACTTGCCGAACTGGTACTGTAAAGAGCGATCGATAGGATTCATCCATCGGAAATCCCTCAATGCTCGTAGTATCCATATACATTGTTTCGACCCCAGCGTCGCTCCAATACGTCCCCACAGTATGATTTCCACGTGCTGTCCCACGGGCAAGAATATCAGGGCTTCCACTTGCCACCACTTTTCCAGTCGGGGTCGTTAGGCAATGGTTCTTATGATTGATACAGAATTTTTGGTGTCGATTGTCCTTTCGTGGTATAAATCCGGCTTGTTACTTACATCAATACATTGGAAACATCTCTTTCTCTAATTTGGTAAATTCAAATACAAAAGAGTGTCGTCTCAACTAATATAATTTATTATACCAAACCCGCACGGCATTTTCTACCATTTTTTGCACATTTTTGCAAAAAAACACAGCGCCCCGTGAACAGGGCGCTGTGCGGGTGTTCAGTTGGCCTTCTTGGCGATGTCGCACAGGGCGGCGAACGCCACGGCGTCGTTGATCGCCATCTCGGACAGCATCTTGCGGTTGATCTGGATGCCAGCGACCTTCAGACCGTGCATGAAGCTGGAATAGTTCATGCCCTGGGCCTTGACAGCCGCGGAGATACGGGTGATCCACAGCTGACGGAAGTCCCGCTTCTTCAGGCGGCGGCCCACATAGGCGTAGGTCAGGGACTTCATGACCTGCTCGTTGGCCATCTTGAAGTGCTTGGACTTCGCGCCCCAGTAGCCCTTGGCCAGCTTCAGAGTCTTGTTTCTTCTTTTACGCGCCATCATCGCGCCTTTAACACGTGCCATATTTCAATTGCCTCCTATTCTAACGATTCCGTCTCTTATTTGTAGGGGATCATCTTGCGGATGGTCGCCTCGGTGGTGCAGTCAGCATAGGTGGTGCTGCGCAGACGACGGCCACGCTTGGTGTCCTTTTTGGTCAGGATGTGGCTCTTGAACGCATGAGCTCTCTTGACCTTGCCGGATTTCGTCAGGTTGAAGCGCTTCTTTGCGCCGCTATGGGTCTTCAGTTTAGGCATAATATTACTCCTTCCAATATGATCCTCTGTGGGGAAACGCGGTTACTTGCCGGCCTTGGGGGACAGGAAGATGGACATGTTCCGTCCCTCCAGCTTGGCGGCCTTGTCGAGGGTAGCCACTTCGGTGCACAGGTCTGCAAACTTATTGAGAAGATCGCGGCCGATGTCGGTGTGCGCCATCTCACGGCCGCGGAAGCGGACGGATACCTTGACGCGGTTGCCGTCGGACAGGAACTTCTGGGCGTTCTTCAGCTTGGTGTTGAAATCGCCCACGTCGATGCCCGGGGACATCCGGATCTCCTTGATCTCCACCACGTGCTGGTTCTTTCTGGCTTCCTTCTCGCGCTTGCTCTGCTCGAATTTGTACTTGCCGTAGTTCATCAGCTTGCACACAGGGGGCGTCGCCTGCGGGGAGATCTTTACCAGATCCAGCCCGTGCTCCTCCGCGATGCGCAGGGCTTCTTCACCGGACACAATGCCCATCTGCTCTCCGCCTTCGCCGATCAAACGGATCTCCTTGTCGTTGATCTCTTCATTCAGTTGATGCTGTACCTTGCTAATACCGAAGCACCTCCAATCCAAAATAAAAACGCGAATGCTCTCCGCATCCGCGCAACAACACAAGCCGCCCATGGGGCACTTGCTGACGCTGTTGACCTCTTTGCTCTGCGCGTGAGGTGAGGCGGATGCACCGACCTTCTTTGTTTTCCTGAGTATTGTACCGCACTTTGCTCCCGCTGTCAACTATATTTTTTTGATTTTTGACGCATAGTACCGATTTTTCCGGCCATACTGACGCTGTAACTGTTAAAAAGGAGGTGCCTCACATGGAGGAGCGCAAAAACGCCAAGACCGAGCAGAACACCAATGAGCAGAATACCCAGAACGCCAACAAGAACGCCAGGAACACGAAGAACGCCAAGAACTGCAAATAATCCCATGCGCACACGGAGAGCCGCGGCTTCTGCCGCGGCTCTTTTGCTGCATTTTAATGGGTCACGCCCAGATACTCCTCCAGCGTGATGCCGCGGTTGAAGATCTCCTGGGCCACGTCCTTGCCCACATAGCGATAGTGCCAGGGCTCATAGATGATGCCGGTGACAGCGCTCTTTCCGTTGGGATAGCGGTGGATGAACCCGTAGCGCCAGGAGTTGGCCATCAGCCACTTCTGGGTGGGAGTCTTTTCCTGCTCCTCCGTCAGGTTCTGGTTGTTGATGTCCACCACGTCCACCGTAAGACCCAGCTGATGCTCGCTGGTGCCCGGTACGGCCACCACCGTGCCGGCCTCCTGCACCGCCTGATCGTGGCTCTTGCCCTCAGCTTCAAAGGCGGCCACCTTCTTGTCGAACAGCTCCTGCTGCGTCTCCTGGGTCCGGTAGGCCGAGCAGATCAGGGGCTCGTAGCCTGCGTCACGGCAGGCGTCCATCATCTCCTGCAGCGCGTCATAGCACCGCCGGTCGATCTGGGAGCCATTGCTCAGGTCCACCAGATCCACTTCCCAGTCCGACGGCAGCGGGTTCCAGGGGTTCACCAGCGTCAGCAGCTCGTTGTCCGCCGCCGACGGCTTGGCGGCTGGCTCCTGCTGGTCGTCCTGACGGGCCAGCGTCTCCGCCGCCTGCTGTTGCTGCTGTTCCTGCTCCTGCTTCTTATTCCTGCACCCCTTCACGATGAAGATGATGCCCACGATCAGCACCGCCAGGAACACCGCCGCAATAGCGCGGTTGCGCATGGCCTCCCTGTACCGGCGCTGCCGTCTCCGTTCTCTTTCGTCCATAGCTCCTTACCTCAATTCCCGGGGGTAGACCCCCGCTCTGTGCAGCTCCAGCAGCTCCGCCGCCACCCGCGCCCGGTCCTCGTGGTACGTCATGCCGAACCACCGGTCCTTGGACTGCAATACGGATACCGACAGCCTGCCCTCCTTCAGCAGCTTGCCCACCATGTTGGGCAGCAGGCACTCCGCCTTTACATTCTCCCCCGCGTCGCGGCGCAGGAAATCCTCAAAGTACCGCTCCATCTCATCGAACACCGACGGCATGAAACCCCAGAAGTTCATGGATACCACCGTGTCCGGCTCCAGCAGCACGCCGCTGTCCTCATCGCCGATGGTACCGTCGTCACGCAGGCGGATCTTCAGCGTCTCATGGATGTCCGTGAGATAGCCGTCCCGCGCGTGACACACGCCGCGGGACACCGTGCCGTATCTGGTGACGGTGTTCTTCAGCAGATACCCCACCATGGTGGCCGCGCCCCGCTCCGGCAGGCGCTGCAGCTCTTCATAGATGGTACGGTAGGCGTCCACGCCGTAGTAGTCGTCGGCATTGATGACGCAGAACGGCTCGTGGACGAATTCCCTGGTACACAGCACCGCGTGGGTGGTACCGAAGGGCTTGGTGCGCCCCTCCGGTATCCGGTAGAACGCCGGCACGGAGGAGAAATCCTGAAAGGCGTAGCACACCTCCACCGGCTGGCCCTCCGGCGTCCGCAGACACGAGGCCATGTCGCCGCACAGCCGCTTCATCAGCTCCAGCATATCCGGCTTGATGATGAACACGATCTTATCGAAACCGGCCCGCACCGCGTCGTAGACGCCGTACTCCATGAGGATCTCCCCATTAGGGCCCACGCCGTCCGTCTGCTTATTGCCGCCATAGCGGGAGCCCAGGCCCGCCGCCATAATGACTAAGGTTGTTTTCATGGTGTTCCTCCTGTATTGTCCCCCGAAACGTCCGCCGTCAGACCTGACGGCCACAACGCACAGTATAGCACAGTTTTCGCCCCGCTTCAACCGCTTTCGCTCCGCCGGACTTTAAGATTTGCCTAATTTCGCCGCAAAATTTCTTTTGCAGCTCCCTCTGGATTTTTCTGGCGTTGTCCCCTATAATATAGTATGTTTGGGACAAGCTCCGGCCTCCCGCTGCGGAGGCCGGAAATCCATGTTTAAGGAGAGAAAGCATATGAAAACATCCCAGAAGGTGATGGGGCATGTCTACGCCATCTTCACCATTCTCGTGTGGGGCAGCTGCTTCGTACTGACCAAGGAGCTTCTGAAAGGCTACACTGCCATTCAGATCATCCCCCTGCGCATGGGCCTGGCCTACGTGGCCCTGTGGGCCCTGCGCCCCAGGACATTGAAGCTCCCCTGGAGGGATGAGCTGATGTTCATCCTCATCGGCATCACCGGCGGCAGCTTCTACTTCTTCCTGCAGAACACCGCCCTGACCTACACCTACGCCGCCAACGTCAGCATCATCGTAGCTCTATCCCCCATCCTGACGGTGATCCTGGCCCAGCTGTTCTCCCGCAGCGGGGAGCGCCTGGGCAAGTACGTCTACATCGGCGCGGCCATCGCCATCGCCGGTGTGGTGCTGGTGGTGCTCAACGGCCAGATGTCCTTCCATCTGAACCCGCTGGGCGACCTGATCGCACTGGCCGCTGCCCTGATGTGGGCCGTGTACTCCATCCTCATCAAGAAGTACACCGAGCAGTACGACAACTTCCTGGTGACCCGCCGCGTCATGCTCTGGGCGTTCCTGACCTCCCTGCCCCTGATGCTGCTGACGGACGGCATGCCCGACCTGCGCCCTCTGTTCACCACGCCGTCCATGCTGCTGAGCTGGCTGTTTCTGGGCGTGTTCGGCAACGCCGTGTGCTTTGCCATCTGGAACATTGCTTTCCAGCGTCTGGGCGTTGTCATCACCAACAACTACCTGTATGCCTCCCCCTTCGTCACGCTGGTGGTGGGCTTCCTGCTGCTGGACGAGCAGATCACCGTCATGAGCGTGGTGGGCGCCGTACTTATCACCGCCGGCGTCATTGTGGCTCTGAAAAAGCCTGCCGGCGAAAAAGCGGCGGATGTGTAACCTCGCCACCCGATAAAAAACACCCTCCGTGCGTCTGCACGGAGGGTGTTTTTTATCGTCTTATTTCTTCCCTAACCGGCTGAAGCCCCAGAACGTCAGGGGCCATATGCATCCGGCGAACAGCACCACCAGCAGATAGCGGATACCGCCGGCGATCTCCGCCGCCCCGCCGCACAGCGCGATGAGCGGCGCTTTCAGCCCCGCCCGGATGGCCAGCAGCAGCCCGAAGCCCACCACCAGCTTGATGATCTGGGCCCACCACACCGCCTGCGTCTCGAACCGGATGTACCGCCGGTCCAGAATGTTGGCCGCCAGCATTCCCAGCGTAGCGCCTGTCAGCTTCCAGGCGTTCTGCAAAGCGCTGACATAGTTGGCGGTGTCCTCCGCCGTGGTCCCCGTGTCGCCCCGCAGGTACAGATAAACGATGAACGCCGCACTGCACAGCACCATGACGCCGATCATCGCCGTCAGCACACGGGGGCGGCGGTCCGCCTCCTCCATCAGCGGGTACACCAGCAGTACCAGCGCCGCAGCGATAACGAAGGACACCCCCACGTCCAGCGGCGTGTGGACACCCAGATACATGCGGCTGAAGCAGATGACCAGCGTCAGCGCGATGCACACCCCCCGCAGCCACCGCCGCCTGGTGTACCGTGCGATGCCGCCGTAGGTGGCCACCGCGTTCTGGGTGTGGCCGCTGGGAAAGGAGTATCCCGTGGCCTCGGCCCGTGCGCTCTCTACGATGGTAAAGTCAGGATTCTTCACCCATGGCCGCGGCACGCAGCACAAGATCTTCAGAAATTGATTGAGAATGGTACCGAAAAAGCCCACCGTCATGAGGTAGTAGCCCATCCGCTTGCTGACGCACCAGAACACCGTCACGGCAATGACCATGAAGAAAAGCTCTCCGCCCATGTGGGTCACAGCGCCCAGTATCGTGTCCAGCAGCGGCGTCCGAATGGACTCCAGCGCGTATAGTAGCTTCATGCTGTCCCGTCCTTTCCGCCGCCAGAGCGGCCTATGCCGCTATTATACACGCTTTTCTTTTTCTGCGCAACCGTTGACCCTCCGCCGCGGTTTTGCTATACTGAAGAAAACGGCACAGGAGGACACGTACCATGCACCCCACCGAGCTTCTGAATATCCTGCACACCGCGGAAAAGCTGAAGGACACCACCCGTCATTGCGACACCTCCGGCGGCCGCCGCGAAAGCGTGGCGGAACACAGCTGGCGCATCGCGCTGATGGCATTTTTCCTGCGGGATGAGTTCCCCCGGCTGGACATGGACAAGGTGCTGCAAATGTGCCTGATCCACGATCTGGGCGAGTGCTTCACCGGCGACATCCCCTCCTTCCTGAAAACCGATGCCGATACGACCCGTGAGGATTCCCTGCTGGCCCAGTGGGTATCCTCCCTCCCCGCCCCCTACTGCACCGAGATGGCGGCGCTGTACGCCGAGATGGACGCCCTGGAGACCGATGAAGCCCGTCTCTACAAGGCGCTGGACAAACTGGAGGCGGTCATCCAGCACAACGAGGCCCCTATCTCCACCTGGCTGCCCCGCGAGTACGCCCTGAACCTGACCTATGCCGACGAAAATGTGGCCTTTTCCCCCTACCTCACCGCCCTGCGGGAGGCGATCCGCGATGAGACGAAGGCCAAGATCGACGCTAACGGCGGCATGCCGATTTCTGCGGAATGACCCATCTGAAAAAGGAGAAACCATGCTGAACGAAAAAGGCTTTGACCAATGGGCAGAGGACTATGAGCAGAGCGTTGCTCTCTCAGATGCCGACGATCGCTATCCCTTCGCGGGATATCGTGACATTCTGGATACGATCTGCCGCAATGTTCTCTCTCAGGGTGCAAAGGATGTGTTGGACATTGGCTTTGGCACCGGCACGCTGAGCGCCGCGCTCTATGCCCAGGGCTGCCGCATCTATGGGCAGGACTTTTCCGCGCAGATGCTCCGTCTGGCGCAAGACAGAATGCCGAAGGCCACTCTTTTCTGCGGCGACTTCTCACAGGGGCTGTCCACACCACTGACACAGCGCACCTACGATGCCATCGTTGCCACCTACTCGCTGCATCACCTGACGGACCGGCAAAAAGTGGATTTTATCCGCAGCCTTCTTTCCCTGCTGCGGGAGGGCGGCTGCCTCTATATCGGTGATGTGGCTTTCCCTTCCAGAGCCGCGCTGGAGGTGTGCCGTCTCCATGCTGGTGACCTGTGGGATGCCGATGAGACCTATTTCGTTTTCGATGAAATGAAATGCTTCTTCCCACAAATGCAGTTCGAACCGCTCTCCCCCTGTGCCGGTATTCTCTCCCTGCGCCGTCACGCCTGATGCCCCCCCGCCGTCTCATGGCCCTCATTGATGTAAAAAGAGCTGTATATGACCGCTTTCGCGGTCATATACAGCTCTTTTTCTTACACCGCCAGTTCCACAAGGAGTCCCTCCGGTCCGGCGACACAGCCCTCATAATAGCCGTCCCCCGTGACCTGCGGCTAATGCTGGCCACCGCATAGCCGTCTCCGCGGAGTCACTGGGTCAACGCATCCACCGCCTCGCGGCTCCCCGGAGAAAACGCCGTATGGGCGTAGCCGCGCTGCCTGCATCAGCCAACTCTGGCCAGTGCATCAGCTCCAGCCGCGCACCGTCCGGACCGTCCCGCCCCTTGTCTCCGGATACGGCACCACCGGCGGCTGATCCGGCCGGTGCTCTCCGATCATTTTCTCCATCCAGATCATGTTGTACCAACGCCCGAACTTGTAGCCGCAGCTGCGGAACTCCGCCACCTGCCGGAAGCCCAGATGACTGTGGAACTCCATGCTGTTCCGCGTCACGTACTCATCCTCTCGGTCCGGACAGGTGATGCAGGCGTAGAGGTTCAGCACCCCCATGTCCCGCAGCCGCTCCTCCATGGCGGCGTAGAGACGCCGCCCCATGCCGCACTTCCGGGCGTCCTGCGCCAGATAAATGGACAGCTCGCAGCACCAGTCATAGGCCGCCCTCTCCTTGAAGGGCCCCGCGTAGGCGTAGCCTTGCACCACACCGTCCCGCTCCGCCGCCAGGTAGGGAAACCGCGCCATGGTCCGGCGCATCCGCTCCCGCATCTCCTCCGGCGTCGGCGTCTCGTACTCGAAGCTGATGGCCGTGTGCCGCACGTAGTGGTCGTATATCTCCCGTATCCGCTCCGCGTCCGCCGGCACCGCGTCACGGATCACCACTTCTCCGCATTTTTCTGTCATGTTCCGGATCTCCTTTGTATATGGCTGCTTATGTATCTCATCCCCTGCGGATGGGGTGCCGTATCACCGTTTTCCACTTCTCCGGTATCACACGCCGCGCGTCCGACAAGTAGATCTCGTGGTGCATACGTGTCTCTGACAGGTCGTTCACATATCCTTTTTCCGCCAGAAAGCTGTCCATCCTTGCCACCGTCTCCGCCTCCGTGTCGAAGGGTCCCAGGTGCATGCACTGCACGCACAGCCCCTCCTCCACCGTCAGGAACTCCACCGCGCCGCAGTCCAGCTTTTTCTTCTCCCACGCGGCCTGCTTCGCCCAGCACAGCTCCTCCTCTGTCACGAAATCCGGCAGCCGGATGACTGAGACCCACCGGAACGCCGCCTTGTCCGCAGTGCCGGTCTGCCCCTGCTGCCAGAAGCCCTCCAGCGGCGGCACCACATAGTCGAAGAAGCCGTCGATCTCATGACCGGCCCGCCCGCTCATTTTCAGCGTGTACGCCACGGTATACAGCATCTGTATCGCCTGCTGGTACGCACCCTCCGGCTGATTCGGGTCACCCTGTCCCCGCACCGCCATGTAGTGCATGGCGGGCACCGCCACGATCTCCGGCCGATCCTTCGGCAGATAAAACTCCCGATACTCCTTCTTAAAATCAAACGCCATACCGCGCTCCTTTCCACATTCAGCGCCGATCTGCAAGCCGGTATACCGCCAGCCCATCGGAAACTCCGTCGTTGCGGAAGCCCTTCTTGGCGGCAAGGTGCATTGTCGCCGTCTGCTCCGGCACACACTCGATGACAACGTCCTTCTGTGCCTGCCGCGCCCGGTCAATGAGCCGGTCCGTCAGCTTCGACGCGTAGCCGCGCCCCCAGTACTCCGGAAACAGTACCCAGCCGATTTCCATACTGTCCGCATCATATTCGTGATAGATGACATATCCGATAAAGCGCTCGTCCTCCTGGACGGCGTACACAAGAGGCGGTTCGGACAGCCCCGCATCGTGCAGGAATGCTTCCGTCTGCACACGGTCATAGGGCGGCTCCAGATAGCGCATCACCATGGGATCTGACAGCAGCCGATACAGCTCATCGCCATCGCCGCTGCGCATCCTTCGTATTGTGATGTCCATCCTTCGCGCCCCCCCAACGTATATTTGTTTTATCCTACCACACCCGCAACAGAAGCGCAAGAACCGACAATGGCGTATCGCCTGCAACCGGAACAGATTTAAAAACATCCGGACTATTGATCTTTGCCAAGACCTTCGCTATACTGATACTGGCAGATGCAGTCGGTGTTGTGCTCTGATTATCAGAGCGCGGCTCGGCGGTTACATCTGCCTTTTTTATTGCTTCATTATCGATCACACCATAAAGGAAGTTCTTGCCGCTTTAAGTATGTACTTCGAGCCAGCGGTGTACGTATCCCGAAACCACATCCGAAAACCAATGCACACCCTGACCGGTCTCAAAAGAGGAGCCATCCCCCCGTGGCCGCAAAATGTACAGTGCAGCTTGTTTTGCACTGCGTGTTGATGGGAAGAACACAGCTTGAGCTGCACTCTCCACCGATCTGACCCGTCAGGCGGTATACAACATGGATATCGTGGACGGCAACATCATCCGCAGCACCGACGGCAAGGTGCTGATGAGCCTGAAGGAGCTGGCCATGACCGCCCAGTACAACGCCGCCAAGAGCGAGCGCAGATAATGTACAATAACTTGCGCAAATTAAAAAGAGCATAAAAGAAGACATAGCTTGCAGGCTCTGGTAGAATGAAGTTACCACACAAACATTCGAAAGGAGACAGCAAACTATGTCCGAGAAAATTGTACA
>CEAB01033482.1_pt1 | contig 15160 bp, 11 predicted proteins | sample 557651 | NCBI WGS metagenome assembly CEAB01 (sample SAMEA3182046, study PRJEB8094) | gut metagenome | biome: human; feature: gut; material: Stool; isolation source: human stools | place: Canada | collected 2011-11-15
CAAAGCTTGCCGAGCAGTATTCCCGCCCGACGGTCATGATCTGCCTTGACGGGGAAAAGGGCAAGGGCTCCTGCCGCAGCTACGGCGGCTTTAACCTGTTTGACGCGCTCTCGGCGTGCTCGGAGTACCTCGAGGGCTTCGGCGGTCACGCGCTTGCGGCGGGACTTAATATCAGGCGCGACAAGCTCCGTCAGTTTTGCAATGCATTCAATGAATACTACGAAAAGAACAAGCCGCAGGAGAAGCCCACGCTGCACTGCGACCTTGAGATAACCGACCCCAAAATGCTCGACATGGCGGGCGTTGATTCGCTCTCGCTGCTTGAGCCCTACGGCAGCGGAAACCCCAAGCCCATGCTGTGCATACGATCGGCGCGGCTTGACAAGATAACGCCCATCGGCGGCGGAAAGCATCTGCGCCTGAGCCTGAGCTTCAGAGGCGCGGGCTTCGAGTGCGTGTTTTTCTCGCACAGCGAGGCGGAGCTGGGGCTGAGCGTGGGCGACAGAGTCGATGTTGCGTTCACGCCGCAGATAAACGAATTCAGACTGCGCCGCAGTGTGCAGCTTCAGATAGCCGAAATCAAGCTACATGACCCCAAGCCCCTGTGCGAGAGGATACTGAGCGATATGCCGGTAGCACAGGCGTCGAACTACTGCCCGGATCGCGGCGCCTTCATAAAGGCGTGGCGCAGGCTCCAGGCTCTCGGCGGGGCGGTCGCGTCCGACCTTGACGGCGTGCTGCATCAGTGCCCGCACGGAGTCGAGCCGGAGCGCTTCTGCATTTGCCTGAGGGTGCTTTGCGAGCTGGGGCTTCTGCGTCCGGATACGCCAGGCTCGGTTTTCGGCGCGAGGATAGTACCCGGCAGCGCGAAGGTCAATCTTGAAAATTCGGAGCTTATTAAGCGCTTGAAAGCGAGAAGGTCATAATGGCAGACACAGACAGAAAATTACTCGATCCCGATGAAATGTTCACCTCTCTTCGCAAGAAGATAAACGACGGCGGCATGGATATGGACATGGGCAGGATAGAGGCGGCATACGAGATGGCAAAGCTCGCCCATTCCGGTCAGCTGCGCAAGGACGGCTCGCCCTATGTCACGCATTGCGTTGCCGCTGCCGATATAGCGGTCGATATGGGTCTTGACGAGGACTCGATAGTTGCGGCGCTGCTGCACGACGTGATAGAGGACACGCAGCTCACCCACGGCGACATTGCCCGTCAGTTCGGCGAGCCTGTCGCGAATATCGTCGAGGGCGTCACGAAGCTCACGCGAGTGCAGTACACCAGCAAGGAAGACGAGCAGATGGAAAACCTTCGCAAGATGCTCATGGCAATGGCGAAGGACATCCGCGTTATACTCATAAAAATCGCCGACAGACTGCACAATATGCGCACCATGGCGTACCAGACCGAGGAAAAGCAGCGGCAGAAGTCGCTCGAGACGATGGAGATATATGCCCCCATCGCGCACCGCCTCGGTATGCAGAGAGCCAAGTGGGAGCTTGAGGACTTGGCCCTCATGTACCTTGACCCGACCGGCTACAAGGAGATAACCGACACACTTAACGAGCGCATGGACACTCTCAAGAGCTTCATGTCAAGTGTTGAGGAGAAGATGAAAAAGCGCCTTTCCGACGAGGGGCTTCAGGTCACCGTCACGAGCCGCATAAAGCATATTTACAGTATATACAGGAAGATGTATGCCCAGAAGCTCGACATAAACGGTATATTTGACCTGTGCGCATTCCGCGTTATCGTCGATACGATACCCGACTGCTACAACGTGCTCGGCATCATCCACGATATGTTCAAGCCCGTGCCCGGCAGATTCAAGGACTATATCTCGACCCCGAAGCCGAATATGTACCAAAGCGTCCACACGACCGTCATCGGCTCCGAGGGCATACCCTTTGAGGTGCAGATACGCACGTGGGAAATGCACCGCACGGCGGAATACGGCATCGCGGCGCATTGGAAATATAAGATAGGCGACGCGGCGGAGACCGTTGTCAAAAACGGCGACGAGGAGAAATTCGCGTGGGTGCGCCGTCTGCTCGAAAGCCAGCAGGAGTCCGACGCGACCGACTTTTTCCACAATCTCAAGATAGATATGTTTGCCGACGAGGTTTTCGTTTTCTCCCCCAAGGGCGACGTCATAAACCTCCCCGCCGGCGCAACGCCCATAGATTTCGCTTACAGCATACACTCCGCCGTCGGCAACAGCATGATCGGCGCGTCCGTCAACGGCAGGATAGTAAACTTTGACTACGTTCTGCAAAACGGAGATATCGTCGAGGTCAGGACGGCGAAAAATGCTGCGGGACCGAGCCGCGACTGGCTCAACATCGCAAAAAGCGGCTCTGCGCGCACGAAGATAAAGCAGTGGTTCAAAAAGGAGCGCCGCGAGGAGAATATCGAGCGCGGCCGCGCAATGTTTGAATCCGAGCTCAAGAACAAGGGACTGCGCATGGAGGATATATGCGACGAGGAGGTGCTGCCGCAGCTTCTCAAGAAGGTCGCATACACGAGCCTTGACGAAATGTATGCCGCGATCGGCTACGGCGGCATGGCGGCAACGAGAGCGGTCAACCGCATGAAGGACGAGCTCGCGCGCCTGCACCATGCCACGGGCAAAAAGACCGTGCTCGAGAAGGTCACGGAGGCTGCCGAGCGCCGCGAATTGCAGGCAAAAAAGCGCATTAAGCCCGTGCATGGCGTCCTGGTCGAGGGGCTTGATAACTGCCTTATCAAATTCTCCCGCTGCTGCACGCCCATTCCGGGCGACGACATCGTCGGCTACATCACCCGCGGTCAGGGCGTGTCGGTCCACCGCACGGACTGCGCAAACTATGCCCGCCGCGAGTTTAAGCCCGCGGATATAGGCCGCTGGATAAATGTGAGCTGGGCTGATGAAATAAAAGAAACCTACGCGACCGCCATCACGGTCGTTTCCCGCGAGCGCAGCGGACTTATCATGGATATCGCAACGATATTCAATACCCTCAACACCAAGGTGCGCACCATAAACGCGCGCGACACGGGCGATAAGACGATAGTGAATATAACGCTTGAAACGTCCGGAGTTGAGGAGCTTCGCAACATCGTAAACCGCATTAACGCCATACCGGGCGTTGTTGAGGTCAACAGAAACGGAGGAAAGAAATGAGAGCGGTTCTGACAAGAGTGGACAGTGCGTCCGTAAAAATAGGCGGCGAGGTAAAGGGCAGCATCGGCAAGGGCTTTCTCGTTCTGCTCGGCGTACACGAGGACGATGAGCAGGCGCAGGCGCTGAAGATCGCCGACAAGATATGCGGCCTGCGCATATTCGAGGACGAGGCAGGGAAAATGAACGTAAACCCCGCCGACGCAGGAGCACAGCTTCTCATAATAAGCCAGTTCACGCTTTTTGCCGACTGCAAGTCGCGCCGCCCCGGATTTTCGAAGGCAGCGCGTCCGGAAAAGGCGATACCACTGTATGAAGCGGTCATTGCCGAGTGCCGCAGCCGCGGCTTCGAGGTCGCAACGGGCGAATTCGGCGCGGAAATGAAGGTCGAGTCCGTTAACGACGGACCCGTAACGATAATTCTTGACACGAGGGAGCTTTAAAATGAACATTAAAACCATACCCGTAGGGCAGCTTGAAACCAATTGCTACGTCGTCATTAACGAAGAAACGCTCGAGTGCGTCGTCATTGACCCCGGCGACGAGAGCAACACCATCCTCGACTATATGGAGTCGAACAAGCTCAAGTGCAAGGCGATAATGCTCACCCACGGTCATTTTGACCATGTCGGCGCCGTGAACGAGATATACAAGGCAACCGGCTGCACCGTTTATATTAACGAGCGCGATGAGGGCTATAAGGTCGGTATGAGCGGGATGCTCTTTAAGCTTCCCGAGGGCGGAAAGACCTATGACGAGGGCGACGTGGTCGTCGAGGCCGGGCTTGCCTTCAAGGTGCTCGCTACCCCCGGTCACACCCCCGGCGGCGTGAGCCTTATCTGCGAAAATGCGCTGTTCGTGGGCGACACGATGTTCCGCGGAAGCTGCGGCAGGACCGACCTGCCCGGAGGCGACATGACCGAGGAGCTTAAATCGCTCAAAAAGCTGTGCGCACTTCCCGGCGACTATGAGGTCTACCCCGGACATATGGACAGCACGACTCTTGAGCGGGAGCGCCGCTTTAACTACTATTGCCGCGAGGCGATGAAATACTGACCAAGCACGGGAGATATAAATGCTGAAAGACATACTCAAGACACTTTTTATCGGTATGCTGCCCGTGCTTGAGATCCGCGGCGCGATACCCGTGGGGGTTGCCGCAGGACTAGATCCGTGGTCGGCGTTTTTCGTCGGCTTTGTCGGCAATATGCTGCCCGTTCCGTTTCTTATCCTGCTCACGCGCAAGATGATCGACTGGATGAAAAAGCACCATATTCTCGACAAGCTGACCTCGTTTCTTGAGCGCAAGGGCTCGCAGAAGGCACAGACCGTGCAGAAATACAGCTTTTGGGGGCTGTTCATCCTCGTCGCCATACCCCTTCCGGGCACGGGCGCGTGGACGGGCGCTTTGGTCGCATCGCTTTTGGATATGCGCCTGAAAAGGGCGCTGCCCGCCATTGCGATGGGCGTCATCGTCGCGGGGCTTATCGTGCTTCTTGCGACCTACGGCGTCGTATCCGTCGGCTCGCTTGTCGGATAGATATCCAAATATGGATGGATAAAACAAATTTGATAAATATGCAAAAATGCCGTGAGATATGCAGTCTCGCGGCATTTTTATTCGCAAAAACCGCAATATATTGAATTTATACAAACGAAGCCTTGTGCGAAGCAAAGATTTGTTGAAAATAACGGATAGATTTTTATTCAAAACTATTGCGAAAAGATGAATATAAATGTATAATAAGCCTTGTCAATGAATAAATACACACGAAAGGCGACAAGGTAGGACAAATGCAAAAGACGAATACGAACACAGGCTTTACCAAATTTGTTTCCGTGCTGCTTGTCATTATGATGATCGTTTCGCTGGCACCCATAACGGCGTCGGCAGATCCGGCAAGCGCAAGCTTTGAAAACCTCTCCGGAGGCAAGGATATAATCTCTCTTGCACAGGGGCGCGATTACAAGGCTACAATACCCGTAAGCGGCGACGTTGACCCGACCACGGTCACATGGTCGCTTGTAAAAGACGAATCGAAGACCTACGTCAGCAAGGCGCTCTTCCCCAATCAGACCGAGGGCGGGGCACTGAGCAATTGGGTCTGCACCGACAACAAGACCCCCTTCTTCGGCGAGGTCACGACGAGCGTGACCGATACCGACGGACAGAAGGCACTCGTTGCGACCTTCAGCACCAACGGCTATTTTTACAGCCGCGGCACTGCCGATATCAGCGTGCCTCACTCAAACGGCGGCTCTTACCTCGATGTCTGCGGCTATTTTAAGCTCACCGCCAAGGACGCCGACGGCAACACCCTCGGCAGCGTTGACGTGAAGATAGCTCCCTATGATAGCTTCCATACTATGGACGAAATTTACACGGAGCTTGACGAGATGGTCGCGGCAGCAGCCGACAGCGGAGTTTACGTCAAGAAGTTCTCCATGGGCACCTCCTCGGGCGAGATATACGACGCGCTCGATATGCCCTATCTCATCGTTGCAAGCGACGAGGCGGCCGTCACCGATTGGCTGGCGTTCACCGAGAAGGCGGAAACGGAGCCCGAGCAGGTGCTCGCCGATATTGAGGCAGGCAAGTATAACGATATAAAGGTCCCCGTCATGTATTCAAACATCCACTCCAACGAGGTCGCCGCGGTCGACGGCATCATGGAATTTGCGTGGATGCTCATAGACGCGGCAAACGGCGACGGCAAGCTCGCCTACAACAACCTCACCGGCTTTACGGCAGACGGTCAGGCGCAGTTTGAAGCCGAAAAGAGCGCAAAAAAGATGGCGGTGCCGGAGCTCGTTGCCGATAAGGCGACATACCTCGGCTGGCTCCAGACCGGCAACGGCAAGTCCGGCGTTGTGGATCTTGATAAGTATTACACCCAGCAGACCGTTACGACGACGCTTGACGAGCTTCTTGATGACGTGTTCTTCATCCTCGTTCCCGAGGAAAACGTCGAGGGACGCACCTATATAACCCGTACCGCCTCCAACGGCTACGACCTTAACCGCGACAACTCCTTCCAGACCACCGACGAGACGCAGAATATGCAGAAGCTCATTGCGACCTTTAACCCCGTCTCGCTGACCGAGTTCCACGGCCGCGTGAGCGCTTTCCAGTGCGAGCCCTGCGATCCCCCGCACGAGCCGAACTTTGAGTACGACCTGCTTGCCGAGCATCTTATGAACGGCGGTGAGGCGCTCGGTATTGCGGCGGTGGCAAATAACGACACCTACAACAGCTATGTTATCCCCCAGCGCGATTACCTGACCGACAACGGCGACGGCACCACCTATTGGGAGGATCCGTGGGACGATATGTCCACCTCCTACACCCCGCAGTTTGCGATGCTCCAGGGCACGGTCGCATACACCGTGGAGCTGCCCGGCTATAACGACGCGGCGGCAGAGCTCGTGCAGTACGGCTGCCTCGGCCAGTCAAACTACATAGCGGGCGAGAAGCTCGGCTATCTCACCTCGCAGGCCGAGATATTCGAGCGCGGCGTCAACAACTTTAACTCCGACGCATATGAGCTCGTAGGTCAGTGGCTTTGCGACCAGAACGACGTCGAGGGCGCAGAGTCCGGGCTGTTCCGCCCCGAGTATGACGGCGAAGGCGAAAACGGCAACTTCTATCCTGAGTGCTACATCATTCCTCTCGACGCGGTCAATCAGACCAATCTTCAGGCCGCCGGCGACATGATGGAGTGGCTCTCCCGCAACGACGTAAAGATCCTCGTGAGCGAGTCTGCGTTCACCTACGACGGCGTGAGCTATCCCGCGGGCACGATGGTCATCTCCATGCATCAGGCAAAGCGCTCCGTTGCAAACGGCGCTCTGTATGACGGAACATTTATAACGAACTGGAGCGTTCTTTACTCCGAGGGCATCACGACCTTCAGCGAGACGCGCGGCTTCGATATGGCAACGGTCTCCCAGCCCGAGGCGTACAAGACCATAAAGGCAGCCTGCGGCGCTTGGATGGACTATGACGACAGCCTCAGCTACATAAGCGCAAACCTCGGCTCCGAGTTCATAGGCAGCGGCAGCGATTATGTCATCATCTCCAACGCCTCCGAGGACTCCACCGCGGCTGTCAACGCCCTTCTCAAGGCTGGCAAGAGCGTCGGCATGGTAAACGACCCCGACAGCGAATACTACGGTGATTTCGTGTGCGGTTACGTCGATTGGCTGAGCGTGTGCGCGGACTACGTCCTCACCGGCACGGGCCTTTCCGCATCCGAGGTACCCGCGGCAAAGACCGTCACCAAGGCGCCCGTTGTCTATGTGACCGGCGCATCGAGTCAGAATTCCTCCGGCTTTGTGTGGACGAGCCGCGTCGGAAACTACAACTGGAACTATGACCGCGTGGCGCTTGAGCTTATGGGCTTTGAGACCACAGACGACCCCACGCAGGCAGACCTCATCATCGGCGCAAACACCCTCGGCGGCGCAGCCAAGCAGCAGGTGCTTGCCGGCACTCCGTACATAGGCTACGGCTCGAGCGCGACCCGCAGCAACACCGTGTTCGGCTCTGCCCTCGTGCGCAGCGCAGCCTCCGGCTTTGACTGCCTCGGCTATGTGACCTACCCGACGGTGAGCATCGTTAACGCCTCCTATGTCATGGATAACGACGACGTCATGTACGGCTACGGCGCGGGCTACTTCTCCGCGATTCCCGACGGTGCACAGGTGCTCGTTCAGACCGACGGCAGCAAGCAGCCCACGGAGGGCTTTATAAAGATGAAGACCGAGGCGCAGAAGACCGCGGCAGAGGAATACCTCAACGGCTCCGTGCAGGCGATATCCTTCAAGGGCAAGCTCAACGAGAGCGATGCAAACGAGGTGAACATAGTCCTCTTTGCAAACAGCCTCACCCACAAGGGTCACCAGCGCGACGAGTATGCCTTCATCAGCAACTTCGCATTTTCCAACCTGCTCGGCGATGATTTCATGACCGAGAGCGGCGAGCTTCCGTTCACCGACGTTTCGAGCGGCAGCTGGTACTACGGCGCGGTAAAGACCGCGTGGGAGAATAAGCTCATGTACGGCACCTCCGACACGACCTTCGAGCCCGAGACCGGCATGACGCGCGCGATGTTCGCGGCCGTGCTTTACCGCATGGCAGGCAGCCCCTCCGTTGAAGGGATGACCGCACCGTTTACGGATATCGAGCAGCCGGCATATGCAACCGACGCGATAATCTGGGCATATAACGCAGGTGTCACGAGCGGCGTTTCGGCGACAGAGTTCGATACGGACAGCAACATAAGCCGTCAGGAACTCGTTGCGATGCTCTATCGCTATGAGAAGTCTCCCGCCGTCAGCGGCGAGCTTGGCTTCAAGGACTCCGGCGACGTGGCGCAGTGGGCGCAGGACGCGGTGCTTTGGGCGGCAGCCAACGGCATCGTTCAGGGCTATAACGGCAGCTTCCTCCCGTGCGCTACCGCGACCCGTGCCGAGATGGCTCAGGTGTTTGCGACCTTCCTCGCGTATAAGGCAGCTTAATAAGTCCCCTAATAAAATCTCCGTATAAAAGCAAAAGGCAAGGTCATTTGACCTTGCCTTTTGTGAGTTTATTTTTCATTTTCAGAACAGATACACGCGCATTTCGTACGGTCTTGTGGTGAAGCCGTTTGCGATGACGAAGTTATTCTCATAGTTGCCGAACACCTGCTTCGACTCGTCGAGCACGATGCCCTCGGGTGCGTCAAATCTCACGGGGTTCTCCGAGAACGAGCAGATAACGAGCAGCTTTTTGCCCGCGAGATTGCGCTCATAGACGTAGAGCTCCTTGCTCTTGGGGTAATGCTCGGCATAGTCGCCGTAGACGACGACGGGGTTGTCGCGTCTGAATTGCAGGGCGTCGCGGTAAAAATTGAGGAGGCTGTTTTCATCGTCCTGCTGGCTTTCGACGTTTATGCTCCTGTAATTCGGATTAACCACGAACCACGGCTTTGCCTCGGAAAAGCCCGCGTTGGGAGCGTCCGACCACTGCATACAGGTCCTTGCGTTATCGCGCGAGGCCTTCTGGGCGAGCTTGAGCACCGTCGCCTTGGAAAGACCGAGCGAGCGGGCTATGCGGGCGTTATTCTTGACCATGATGTCCTTATACTCGTCAAGGCTCTTGAGCGGCGTGTTGACCATGCCGATCTCCTGCCCCTGATAGACGAAGGGCGTGCCGCGCTGGAACAGATAGCTTGCCGCAATGCTCTTTCCGCTCTCGACGCGGTATTTTTCGCTGCCGTAGCGGCTTATGATGCGCGGGTGGTCGTGGTTTTCCATGTACAGCGCGTTCCAGCCCTTGCCGTACATTTGGGTCTGCCATTTGGTAAAGGCCTTTTTGAGCTTAATGAGGTCAAAGGGGCGCTGCATGAAGTCTGTAATAAAGCAGTCAGCCTCCATGTGGGAGAAGTTTATCATCATGTCAAGGACTTTACCCTTGCCTTCGCGCACGTAGCTCAGCGCGACCTCCGGCTCCATGCGCGGTCCCTCGCCCACGGTGAAGCAGTCGTAGAAATCGAGCACGTCGCGCTTAAACTCGGCAAGATAGTCGTGCACCTTCGGGAGATTGGTGTAAAACTTCATGCCGGTCGCGGCGGGCAGCTTTAGCTTTGCATCGGGCAGACCGTCGGCCTTTGCAATGTAGGTTATGACGTCCTCGCGGAAGCCGTCCACGCCCATGTCAAGCCAAAAGCGCATGATGTCCTTGACCTCCTCGCGCACCTTGGGGTTTGCCATGTTGAGGTCGGGCTGCTTTTTCGAGAATATGTGCATATACCATTCGTCCGTGCGCTTGTCATATTCCCACGCTCTGCCCTCGAAAAGACTGTCCCAATTATTCGGCGGGCGCTTTTTGCCCTTTCCGGGGCGCCAGTAGTAATAGTCGCGGTATGGACTCTGCTTGCTGCTGCGGGAGGACTTGAACCAGGGGTGCTCGTCGGAGGTGTGGTTAATGACGAGATCCATGAATACCCTCAGTCCGCGCTCGTGCGCGCCGTCGAGCACCTGCTTAAAGACCTCAAGGTCGCCGAAGTCGGGGTGGATGCTCTTATAGTCGGAGATGTCGTAGCCGTAGTCGGCATTGGGGGAGGGATACAGCGGCGAAAACCAAATGCCGTCAACATTCAGCGAGGCAATGTAGTCGAGCTTTGACAGCACACCCCACAGGTCACCGATGCCGTCACCGTTTCCGTCGCAGAAGCTGCGGCACCATATCTGATAGACCGCCATTTCCTTGTACCAGCACTTTTTTTCCATGTCTTTTCTCCATCATGAATAGTCTGAAAGATTTAAGATGATTTTATCACATCGCAAACCGCGATGCAATTGAATAATTGCCGCAAGCTCCGAACATAACAAAAGCGCCTTGACAAGTCGCCGCGCATATTGTACTATTTACACGAAAACGCGCCGCACCCGGCATGACCGGGGCGACAGCAGGAGGTAAAAAATGAATAACAGCAAACAATCCGGCAAAACCCGCCGCATGACGGGCCTTGCTATCTTCACCGCTATCATCGTGGTGCTGCAGGTGCTCTGCACCTTCATCCGCTTCGGCCCCTTCTCGATAACTCTCGCGCTTGCGCCGATAATTATCGGAACGGCTATCTACGGCAAGAAGGCAGGAGCCTATCTCGGCTTTGTCTTCGGTCTGGTCGTGCTCGTGACCGGCCTTCTCGGCTGGGACGGCGGCACGGTGATGCTGCTCATGGGCATCAATGCCGTCGGCTGCGTGCTCATCTGCCTTCTCAAGGGCGCTGCGGCAGGCTTCCTCGCGGGAGTGTGCTACGACGCGATAGCAAAGAAAAACGACAAAGCAGCCGTCGTTGTGTCCGGCATCGTTTGCCCTGTGGTAAATACCGGACTGTTCATCTTGGGCATGCTGGTATTTTTCTTTGATACGCTCAGCGGCTGGGCAAGCGGACAGAATATGCTCGTGTATATCATTGTCGTACTTACGGGCGTGAACTTCCTCGTTGAGCTTGGCGTCAATATGCTGCTCGCGGCAGGAATAACCCGCATCATCCATGCAGGCAAGAAGAACGTAAACTGAAACGTAAACTGAGGTAATCCTATGATCCTTACGATCGACGTCGGAAACACGAACGTCGTTCTCGGCTGTGTCGAAAACGGCGAGATAAAAAGCATTTTAAGGCTTGCGACGAACACGAACGACCTGCCTAACGACTACGCGCTCAAAATGCGCCAGAGCTTTGAATTTGACGGTATCGACTACCGCAGTTTCGAGGGTGCCATTTTGTCCTCGGTCGTGCCGCAGGTAAACCGCGCGATCCGCTCGGCTGTGCGAAAGCTCACGGGGCTTGAGTGCATTATAGTCGGCGCGGGCATAAAAACCGGCGTCAACGTAAAGATCGACGATCCGGGCACGCTCGCGGGCGACCTTATAACCGGCACCGTCGGCGCACTTGCGCTGTATGAGCCGCCCATCATCATCGTCGATATGGGCACGGCAACGACCATGGTCGTCGTTGACGGCGACGGCGCGTACATCGGCGGAGCGATCATACCCGGCGTTAACCTCTCGTATGAGGCGCTCTCGCAGGGCACGAGCCTGCTGCCGAACATCTCCATCGAGGCACCGAGAAAGTGCATCGCGTCCAACACTGTTGACAGCATGAAGTCCGGCGCCGTGTTCGGCACCGCCGCGATGATCGACGGAATGGTTGACCGCATGGAGGAGGAAATGGGGCAGAAGGCGACCGTCGTCGCAACGGGCGGACTGTCGCGCTGCGTCGTGCAGTATTGCCGGCATGAGATAAAGCTCGAGCCCGAGCTTCTCCTCAAGGGGCTTGCGATACTCTATCAGAAAAACGCAAAGCCCAAGAAAAACTGAAAAGAAAGCAGCCTCCGAGTGAAAGCTCGGAGGCTATTGTTCGTATGCGGATATAAAAAAGCGGCGTGACGCTTGTTCACACCGCTTTTTGCTATGGAGTGGAGAAAAAATATGGAACTACTTTTTGTTCTTCATCAGGTAGTACACGATATTCACGTTTGCGGTGTGAACACCGTCGGCGGTCATGATGGGAATGGTCATCGGATACTGACCCTTTCCGTGCTCCTCAATGTAAGCGATGCGCTCCTTTGCTTCCTCCTCGGTCATTGCGATGTCAATCACAAGATCGGAGGTTGCCGGCTTGAGGTAGTCTATCGAAACGCTCTTGATGATGGGAACATATGCCGTGCCGTAGGTGCATTTGATGAGGCTTGCGCCGGTGGCTTCGCCGAACACGAAGAAGCTGCCTGCATACATAATGCCGATATGATTTACGTGCATTGAGGTCAGCGGCAGGCGATAGCGCACATGGCGCTCCTCTGCAACTTCTGGGATTATGCCCGCAACGTTGAGATAATTGATCTTGCCGTGGGTAACGGACTGCTTGGCGGCCTCGAAAACCTCGGGTGTTACTTCGTACATTGATATTTCCTCCTTGTATTCTTACTTGTTATAAAGACTTTTATCTATCTGGACTATTGCGCCGCTCGCTTCCATTCTGCCGATCTCTTCGGCGGAATAGCCGAGCTCGTTCATGACTTCCTCGGTGTGCTCACCGGTCATTGGACCGGGGATAAACTCAGGAGTTCCCATTTTGCGGCTGGCCATTGACGGACGGATAAGAGTGGTCTGATGGCCGTTGGGGTAAGTGTAGTTGAAGGCATAGCCGTTAACAAATGCCTGCTCCTTATTTGCGAAATCGCCGTAATGTGCAAGTGTGTCGTGCACTATGTCGTACTTCGTGAGTATCTCATCCCATTCGCGCGAGGTCTTGGTAACAAAGATCTTTTCACATTCGCTTATGAGATATCTGCGCGTATCGTCCGAGCGCTGACCCGCAACCGAGCCGTATTCTTCGCATATCCATTCCGGACGTCCGACGGCATTTGCAAAGCGCGGCCAATGAGCCTTAATATCGACTATTGTGCACATTATCCATTCTCCGTCTGCGCAGCGATAGGGAACGCTGCCCGGCCCACCGTTATATCTGGTCTTAGGCATTTTCCACGTGTACTGCGGCAAACAGCCGATGTTGTAGTTGCTGTTTGTCCAAAGCCCCATTCCGTAGAGCGAGTTAACTACATAGTCGCCCTCGCCGGTCTCCTTTTTCTTATACAGCGCACAGACTATTGCATACGCAAGACCGAGCGCGGTTATAAAGTCGCCCTGACCGGAGGTTCCGTAGACGGGGAAGGAGTTGTCGGTCTGAACCATCATATCGGCGTTGAAGCCGGTGCTTACCCAAAATGCGATAGTGTCCTGCCCGGGCTGGTCTGCCTGCGGCCCTCTGAGCCCGTAGGACGATATCTGAGCCATTATAAGACCGGGATATTTGCCCTTGAGCGACTCGTAATCCAAACCGTTTTTCTCAAGAGCCTTGGGACGGTTGTTGGTTATAAAAACATCGCTTTTTGCAAGCAGCCTGTGCATTGCATCCATGCCTTCGGGGGTCTTTATGTCGAGAACGATGCCGCGCTTGCCCGCATTGACGTTGTCGTACAAAGGATTGCAGTCCTGAGCGTTTGGCATACCCATGATAGGAGGATAGGTGCGGTAGTTATCTCCCTTTTTCTGTTCGATCCTTATGACGTCGGCGCCCCAATCGGCAAGATAGCGCGCACATGATGGGGCAGCCATCATTGTTGCAAGCTCAAGAACCTTTACACCTTCGAGCGGTTTATATGAATTTCCCATGATAGTCCTCCTTATAGTTCAGCCTTAATGGGTGTTCACGCGCCCGCGTCGCGCATGGCATCGCTTTTTCCGGCGCTGCTGATTAAGAGCGCCGGCGGCTCCGCATGAGAACCGCCGGCTGAAAGAATTACTGCTTGTTCATTTCGGGGCGGCGCTTTTCGATAAAGGAATTGACTGCCTCGGAGAAATCGGGCTGGTTAGATGCCCAGACCATCTCCTTTTGCTCATCGAGGAAATACTGCTGCATTTCTTCGCCGAAGAAGTACTTGTTGATGATCCTTTTCTGCGCCGCCATGCCCGTGGCGGATTTGCGCGAGAGCTTTTTTGCAAAGGCATAGGTGGCCTCCTCAAGCTCATCTTCGCCTGTCAGGAAGGAAGCAAGTCCGAGCTTTACGGCTTCCTCGCCTCCGACGGGCTCGCCGGTCATCATAATGCGAGTTGCATTTGTAGGACCTGCAAGGCGCATGAGCAGATAAATGCCGCCCGTATCTCCGGGCAGACCCATGTTCAGAAATGCCATACCGAGCTTGCTCGAGGGAGCTACAAAGCGAAAGTCGCAAGCCATTGCTACCGAGCAGCCGGCACCGGTGGCGGTACCGTTGACCATTGCGATGACGGGCTTTGAGCAGTAACGAATGGCGGTCGCCATTGCGTCGCAGTCAGCAATGCTGTCTGCCGACAAGAATTGCTTTGAGTCTACAAGCTTTTTCATCTTCTTGATGTCTCCGCCTGCGCAGAAGTGCTTGCCTCTGCCGGTGATGACGATAACGCCGATGCCCGGGTCGGAGTCGAGCTCTCTAATGGCAGCGGTCACCTCAAGTGCGACTGCCTGACTGATGGCGTTGAGAACTTCAGGACGGTTAAGAGCAACGGTTGCAACTCTGCCGTCTCTTATGATTTCAATATTTTCGTACATATTACTTCTCCTTAATTAAACGCGGCCTTGAGCTCGTCGAGAGTTTGTTCGGCCTCCTTGACCATGCGGTCAATGAGTGTCTTAACGGGAACGACATCGTGGACAAGCCCCATGCCCATGCCTGCACAGAAGATGGCGCTGTCAACATTGCCGTCAATAAAGGATTTTCTGGTTTTCTGACCGGTGATGACGGGCATCTGCTCCTTGAGAATGTCCATTGCACCCTTGCCGGTGAGAATACCGCGATCCTCGATCTCGTTAGCGAGCAGGGAGGCGTTGTTCTTGGAAACACGCATCATGCTGCCGATGGTTTTCTGGCAGAGTACGGTGTCCTTCTCGGTGTGGTCGATGACCCAAC
>CEAB01013114.1_pt1 | contig 15137 bp, 15 predicted proteins | sample 557651 | NCBI WGS metagenome assembly CEAB01 (sample SAMEA3182046, study PRJEB8094) | gut metagenome | biome: human; feature: gut; material: Stool; isolation source: human stools | place: Canada | collected 2011-11-15
GTCGCCTTCTTCGGCGCGATCTGCCTCGGCTTCACCGGTCCGCAGGCTGCGTCCATCGGCATCATCGGCGGCGCAGACGGCCCGACGGCAATCTTCCTGACCAACAAGCTCGCACCCGAGCTGCTCGGCGCCATCGCAATCGCCGCCTACTCCTATATGGCGCTGATTCCGCTGATTCAGCCGCCGATTATGAAGCTTCTGACCAGCGAGGAAGACCGCAAGATCAAGATGGTTCAGGCGCGTGTCGTCTCCAAGAGCGAGAAGATTCTCTTCCCGATCATTGTCACCATCTTTGTCATCCTGCTTCTGCCGTCCACGGCGCCGCTGGTTGGCTGCCTGATGCTCGGCAACCTCTTCCGCGAGTGCGGTGTGACAGAGCGTCTGTCTGACACCGTGCAGAACGCCCTGATGAACATCGTCACCATCATGCTCTCGACCTCTGTCGGCGCGACCATGGTCGCTTCGAACTTCCTGAAGATCGAGACGCTGAAGATCATCCTGCTCGGTCTGATTGCCTTCGGCATCTCCACGGTCGGCGGTCTGATCGGCGGCAACATCATGTGCAAGCTCTCCGGCAAGAAGGTCAACCCCCTGATCGGCTCCGCCGGCGTGTCCGCTGTCCCGATGGCAGCGCGCGTCTCGCAGATGGTCGGTCAGAAGGCGAACCCCGCGAACTTCCTGCTGATGCACGCCATGGGACCCAACGTCGCAGGTGTTATCGGCTCGGCAATCGCGGCAGGCTTCCTGCTGGCAGTGTTCGGCTAAAAATATCCGGCAGAAAAGGCTTAGCCTTTTCTGCCGGTTTGTTTCTGAAAGGAAGGAAAACCTTTCTTTCAGAAAAAATTATGCCTCGGCGGCATGCATAATTTTTGTCCCAAGTTCCACACTTAGGGACAAATGCGAGGCGGTCAGTATTTTTCCGGTCGGCGGAGCCGCCGGATAACATGGATTTTCATTTTATTTCGCCCTGGGGGCGAAACGCTACGAGGTTTTATATGCCCCCGGAAAGCAAAATAGCTTCCGGGGGCGTTTTTTATTGCCGTCTGCCGCGGAAGAAGAAGGTGACGGTGAAATAGAGCGCCAGATACAGCGCAATCGTCGCGCCGGCGGAGCAGCCGAGGTAATACGCCGTAACAAGCCCGAGCACGGAGCATGCGAGCGCGCCGAGCACGGAGAACAGGTGGTACTCGCGCAGATTCCGCGCAAGGTTCCGGGACGACGCGGCGGGCAGGACGAGAAGGGAATTGATGACCATCAGGCCCACCCAGCTCATGGCGAGCGTGACGACGACGGCAATGCAGACCGTGAAGAGCGTCTGCGTTTTTTCCGTCGGAATGCCGCGCGAGGAGGCAAGCTGCGGATGCACTGCCGTCAGAAACAGCCGGTTCGAAGCAAAAATCCAAAGTAGCAGGACGCCCAGCAGCACAAGGGCAAGCCTACCGATTTCGCCCGGTGTGACGGAGAGAATATCTCCGATCAGGTAGCGATTGAATTTTGTAAAGCTGTTTCCGCCGAGCGTCGCGATGAAAATGCCGAGCGCGACCGCCGTGGAGGAAAAAACGCCGATGATCGTGTCTGCCGATTGCCGCGAGCGGCTGCGCACAAACGAGAATAACAGCGCGAACGCCGCCGCAAGAGCCACCGCCCAGACGGTCGGCTGCATGGAGCCGCACAGAACGCCGATGGCAATGCCGGTGAAGCCCGAGTGCCCGAGTGCATCGGAGAAAAAGCTCATACGTCCGGTGACGATCATGGTGGAAAGCAGACCGAACAGCGGCGCCAGGATGAAAACCGCCAGCAGCGCGTTCTTCATGAACGTCATGCGAAGAAATTCCAGGTGCGTCGCGTCGCACAGCGCGTACCAGATGCTCATTTTGCACCTCCCAGATGGAATGCCTGCGCGAATTCGTCCGAGTTCAGGACCTCCAGCGGCGTTCCCTTGCAGAGAATTTTCTCGCGCAGCAGAACGACCCGGTCGGCATAGCGCCCGAGCATCGAAAAATCGTGGGTTGTCATGAGAATGGAAAGATCGTAGGTTTTGCGGATTTCATCGAGCATGTCCATCAGAAGCTCCATGCCCTCGACATCCACGCCCGAAAGCGGTTCGTCGAGGATGAGCATGTTGGGCATCGGCTCCAATGCCAGGGCAAGCAGCACGCGCTGCAGTTCGCCGCCGGAGAGCGTGCCGACACGCTTGTCCATCAGGCTCTCTCCATGCACGCGCGCCAAGCACGTCTGCACCTGCTCGCGCAGCGCCTTTCCCGCGCGCAGAAAGGCGGGGCGGCGGCTGATGCAGCAGGTGAAAAGATCGAGCACCGAGATGGGGTCAGCCGGGTCAAAGGCGGGGCTCTGCGGCACGTAGCCGATGCGAAGCTTTGTCTGCTTGCCGTCGGCGGAATGGAAGGTGATTTTGCCTTCATACGTCCGCTGCCCAAGAATGGAGCGGATGAGCGTCGATTTTCCCGCGCCGTTCGGACCGATCAGCGCGACAATCTGCCCGCAGTGCATATGCAGGTTAATGTCGTCGAGAATCACGTCGGTTCCGATTTTCACCGACAGGTGTTCAATTTTGAGGCAGCAGGCATTTTCGCAGCCGCCGGTTCCTGTGTGTCTGTTGATCATCCGAGCGCTTCCTTTACGATGTCGATGTTTTGCCGCATTGCCGCAAAATAGTCGCGATTGCTGATTGCCATGTCGAGCGTCCGGACCGCGCAGCCGGCTTCGCCTGCTACGACCTCCGCCGCGCCCGTCTCGCCGTTGACTTCGGTAAAGACGGCGGGAATCTGATTTTCTTCGACGATGGAAATGATTTCCTCCAGCTCCTTTGCCGACGGCTCGCTGCCGGACTCGACCTCCATGGCGGCGGCAATCGTCAGAGAAAAGGCGTCTGCGAAGTAGGAAAAACCGTCGTGGAACGTGACGAGCTGGCGGCAGGAAAGATCGGAAAGCGCCTGTTCACCGTAATCCTGCAGGCTTGAAAGCTTTTCGCAGAACGCGGCGAGGTTTTCGGAAATCTGGTCGGCAAACTCCGGATACTGCGCGCCCAGCTCCTGCGCGGCAAGCTCTGCCGCCTGCTTATAGCGCATGGGGTCGAGCCACCAGTGCGGATCTGCGCCGTCTTCTCCGGGCAGTGTATCCAAATTCCGCGAAATGTCGATGCGCGTTTTCCCGCGCAGCACGTCTTCCATGAAATCCTCCAGACCCAGACCGCTTTCCAGCACGAGACCCGACTGCTCAATCATTTCCATTTGGGAAACCGTGAGCGTGTAGTCGTGCAGGCACGAGACGGACTCGGAGATGAGAAGCCCCACGGAAAGACCTGTCCCATCGGCGAGCGCGCAGGTAAGCTGATAGACCGGCTGCGTGGTGGCAAGCAGGTCTGTCTTCGGTTTGCCTTCCGAATACTCTTTTTTTGCGCAGCCGGTGAGCGCAAGCACCAAAACTGCCGCAAGCAGCAGCGCGATCATTCTTCTGTTCATAAAAATCCTCAAAGTACATAAATTCGGAGCAAAACAGCTCTAACTTTTATTATACAAAACCTGTCAAGCCCGTGGACAGAATAAGCGGCGGATTCTTTGCAAATCCTAGCTGCATGAACAACAGCAGAAGGAGAGAAGCTTATGGATTTCATGCAGACACAGACCTGTCAGAATCTCGCGCGTTCGTTTGCGGGTGAGAGCCAGGCGCGCCAGCGCTATACGCAATATGCCCAGCAGGCGAGAAAAGAGGGTTTTGAATATCTGGCGCGGCTTTTTGAGCAGACAGCCGGAAACGAACAGGCGCATGCGCAGGAGTTTCTGGAGAAGCTTCAGAAATACGGACGCCAGCCGATCGAGAACATTGACCTTTCCGCGGGCTATCCCTACACGCTCGGCGTGACGATGGAAAATCTTCTGGAGGCGGCGAAGGGCGAAAACGAGGAAGCCGCGCGCGCCTATCCGGCGTTTGCGAGAACGGCGCGCGAGGAAGGCTATGCGGACGCGGCGGCGCTCTGGGAAAATATTGCGCGCATCGAGGCGATGCACCGCGATGTGTTTCTGGAGAGCTATAACCAGATGCAGACCGAACGGCTGTACCGCAAGGAGCGTCCGATTGTCTGGCGGTGCCTCAACTGCGGATTTGTGCTGCTGGCGAAGGAAGCCTTCCGCGTCTGCCCGGTCTGCGGAAAGGACCGGGGCTGGGCGGAAGGCGACATTGAGACGCGGCGGCTCGGAAAAGAGGGCTGAAAGGGAGGACTATTCCGCAATGTACCGGCTTTCTGCGAAGCCGTAGAGTCCGTCATAAAAGACCGAATACCACGCGTCATACTGCGCCAGAATCCGGACCGGCGCGCCGTTCGGCATCTGCGCGAGAACCGGACCTTCTGCGGACGGAAGCGCGCGCAGATTGAGAGAATCTCCGTCTGTCCGGACGACGGCGTCACGAAGCTGCCCCGGAATGAGAAACGGAAGCCCAAAATACTCCGTCACGCCGAGGGATAATGCCTGCGCGATTTCGTCGAGATTTCCGGTCAGCCAATTGGCGTCGTCCGTGTTGTCATGGTAGCCGAGCTCAGCCAGCACGGACGGCGCTTTCGTCCGGCGGACCTCGCCGATGGCGGTGGTGGGGCGCGCCTGCACGCGCTCGGGCAGCGGATAGATGGGCTTGATATTGTCAACAAGGATGGTTGCCATGCGAAGCCCAGCTGTGCTTGCCGGATAATAGTAGAAATCCACGCCGCGCTGCTGTCCGGCAAGCGCCTCTGGCGAGGCATTGGAGTGAAGCGCGAGATGAAAGTCGTAGTCGCCCTGATTCGACAGGCGAATCGCGCCCGCGGCGCCGGCGGCAGGGTCGTTTCGGACGGTGTTGACGCCGCTTGCGTGCAGATACGGCTCCATCCGGTCAGCTAGCAGATTCATCCAGTATTCTTCGTTGCCCTCGGTGATGTAGGGGTTAAACTCCTGCGTGGAGGGGCTGAGAAACAAAAAGGGCATGGGATAACCGCCTTTCCTGAGTTTCCGGCGCGCGTGCGCACCGGTCTTTTATGCTATGCGGCGCAGGGCGGAAGGGTGACAAAATGCCGGGCGCTTGGAAAGCTGTTTACATATGATAAGTTTTGTGATACGATATCAGATAGAGCGTCCGGAACATAAGACAAAGGAGAAGCGTATGCAGTACATCGTTTTGGATCTGGAATGGAATCAGCCATGGCCAGGCTCTTACAGCGCAAAAAAGGTCCTGCCCAGCCCGATTCGCGGAGAAATTGTCCAGATCGGCGCCGTCCGTATGCCCTGCGAGGGGACGGTTGCAGACGAGTTTCAGACGCTGATCCGCCCGGCATATTATAAAAAAATGAACCGTAAGGTCGCAAGTCTGACCGGCATCAAGGACGCAATTCTCAAGGAGCAGGGAAAGCCTTTTCCCGAGGCAATGCAGGCGTTTCACGACTGGTGCGGCGAAGACAGCGCCTTTCTGACCTGGGGCTTCGACGACATTGTGATTCTGAAGGAAAACCTCACGCTCTACGGCATGGATACGGCGTGGGTGGATAAATGGTATAACGCGCAGCTGATTTTCAATGCCCAGACCGACGGCTCTAGCGCGCAGAAGGCGCTGGGTTCGGCGATGCAGATCATGGGCATCGAGCCGACAAGACCTGCCCACGACGCGCTCGGAGACGCCTACCACACGGCGCTCATCTGCAGCAGGCTTCGCCTCGCAGAGGGCATCGACGCCTATGAGAAGGCGGCAAAGGAGCACGAGAACGGCTTTCACGGCGCGGAGCTTCCTGGCTGTGTCGCCCGCCACGTGAGCCACGGCTACGCCGATAAAGCCCAGGCGCTTGCGGCAATGGCGCAGGAGGAAAGCGTCTGCCCCGTCTGCGGCGGGGCAATGACCTGCGGCAAGTGGTATCCCCAGCCCGGCAAGCGCTTTATGGCAATGGTGGCGTGTGAGCAGGACGGGGAATTTCTCGTGCGCGTGCGCCTCGCGGAGGACCCGGACGGGACGCTTCGCGCCAATCGGCTGGTCTACAGCCCGGACAGCGAGGCAGCGGAGACCTACCGCCGCGTGAGCGAGAAACCGCCCCATCGCCGTCGCCGCCGCGCGGGAAGATCGCGGGCAAAAAAGACGGGAGCAGAAAAACAGATACCGCAATAAAAATGTGCGCTTTCGCCATGCGAAAGCGCACATTCTGTGTTTTAATAGCCGAGCGATTCCTCGATCAAAATCACATGCGTCTGTCCGATGCTGCCCATCGGACGCGCCAGCGTCACAAAGCCGCGACAGATACGCTCCGGGCTATTGCAGTCATGACAGCGCATGGGCTCTGCCAGCGCGCAGGGCGTTTTGCGCTGCAGGCGGCGGGCATTTAAGGGCGCGGCAATGCTTCTCGCGCGGTCCATGGCGGAGGCAAGGTCGGGCGCGAGCTTGTTGACGCCTGCGACGATGTAGAGCGCCTCATGCCCGTAGAGCATGGAAGCAACGCGGTTGCCGGTGCCGTCGATGTTGACAATCTCACCTGTTTCCGAGATGGCGTTTGCCGAGGTCAGATAGACCTGCGCGCTGCGGGCATTTTCCAGCGCCTGCGCAGGGGTCTGCTTCCAGTGCCAGTAGACGGTATTGTTCTTTTGCAGCGTTTCAAAAAGCTGCATCTGCTCGAGTGTGACGCTGCCGCCGAAGCCGACGGTTTTGCCGGAAAGCTCCTGCGAGATGGCGTTTGCCGCGTCCTGCGCGGTCCGGAAGACGCGCACGGAAAAGCCGTGGGCGGTCAGATTCTTAACAGCGGTTTCAAGATTCATGGGAATTCCTCCTGTTTTTGAACTTACAGTGTCTCGCGCCCGGCGAACGCGGCAAGAAGCTCGATTGCCTGCGCATGTGTGATGGGAGATTGCGGACTTCTCGTTTCCTGTGCAAACAGCGCGCGGCAGAAGCCGGAAAAATCCTCCGGGGAAACCGGCTCGTCCGGGAAAAAGCGCCCGGCGGTTTGCTGCATACATCCGCGCTCGAGCGCCAGCTCGATGGCGGCGGCGTAGGGATGACGGCAGGGAACGTCGCGGCAGACGCGCGTTTTTGTCTGCACCAGCTCGATGCGCCGCGCTGCCGTCTTCCAGCCGAAGGCAAACATGCACAGCTCCCCACGGGTTAGAATTTGCTCCGGGCGGACGGTATTGTCGCGGTAGCAGATGCAGAAGCCTGCCTCCAGCAGCGCCTTCGCGGGCGCAAAGACCGGGCTTTCGGGCGAGAGGTCTGCAAACGGGCAAAGAGACAGCAGCTCCGAGACAGTGACTACGCGGTAGCCGTATTGCTGCAGCAGCGCCAGCTGTTTCGGAAGCGCCTGCGCAACCGGAGAGCGCCGCGCCATATTGTACCCGTCCTTCTGGAAGATGATCTGCCCGCACAGACAGTCCGGGTTCTGCGCCAGCGCACGCTCCATGGGGCAGAGCATCGCGTCTACCTCGGCATCGAAGCTCGCAAGCGGCAGCCAGCCTGCGCCGTCGAAGCTTGCCGCGAGATACTGGTAGCCGAGCAGTGCGTGCGCGTCGTAGCTGGTAAAGCCGTCTTTGGTGCTATCCACATAGTGCGGCGGGCGCGAGAGTCTGATCGCATAGCCATAGTCGCGGCGCATGAGCTCGTCGAGCCGCCGGAGGTCCTGCGTGACCTCGGCAAGATTTTCAAACGGCTGCCTGCCGCCGTAGACCAGCGGTTTCGGACCATAGAGGACGTGGCGGTAGGTGTGGCTGGTGATTTCGTGTCCGCCGTCCAGGATGCGCTGGACAAGCTCCGGGCAGTGGACCGCGCCGCCGTCGGCGTCCTTATGGATATCGGGGTAGTGGTCGTATCGGATGCCGCCCCAGGACGCAGAGCCCTCTTTTCCGGGTTTGTCGGGGTAGTTTTCCGAGGTGTCGCCGACGATATCAAATGTGCCGTGCGCGCCGAACGCTTCCAGAGACTCCAGAAGCGACAGCGTCAGAGGCGTTCCGTCTGAAGACGGGGTTGCAGGCAGGCGGCACGGACCGTCGTCAAAGGTCATCGCGCAGACTCTCTGCGGCAGACTGACGCGCTCGATGCGGCGCACGGGGCTTAAATAGACCGGCGTGCGGGCGCGGATTTCATCCTGATAGCGGTGCTTGAGCTTTTTGGCAAGACCGATGGCTTTCGTCACAGCGGACATGGCAGTTCTCCTTTATACGTGAAACACATCGCGCGCGATGCACGCGGCAAAATAGCAAAGCGCCTTGCAGCGCGACAGAACCGTGCCGCAGCTTTGCTCGCGGCGGATTTTGGACAGTCCCTTCCAGACCCATTTGCAGGCGCGGACCTCGACGGCGCGGCAGCTTCCGGCTTTCAAGGCTTCTTTCAGCGCGGCAGGCGACGGCTCGCAGGAAAACTCCGTCACGCAGCCGCCCAGCTCTTTGGCGCAGTGCGCGTCCGACCCGCCCGTTCCGGGAAGGGACAGCTTCTGCGACAGCTGCCGGGCTTTTTCGTTCGCCCCAGGCTTTAACATCGCGCGGGCGTTTGCGGTTTCGATGGCGTCGAAGCCGAGACGGGCAATCTCTTCGGGTGCCAGCTTCTGCGGCGCAAACGGGTGCGCCAGCACGGCAAGCCCGCCGGAAGCGTGGATTGCGGCAATCGCCTGCGCGGGAGGCGGAAATTTCCCAAGCGCGGCAAAGTCGATGGGGGCGTCTAAAAACAGCCCCAGAATATGACCATTTGCGGACGTGATTTCAACGCCCGGAATTAAAAACAGATCTTTACAATCCGGCAGCGGCGTACACAGATCGTGGTCGGAGACGGTGATGGCGGAAAGACCGCGCGTTCGGGCGGTTTCGATCAGCGCCTCGACGCTGCTTCTTCCGTCCAGCGAGGCGCGCGAGTGGACATGCAGATCGGCAAGCAGTTTCATTTGTGTCCTCCCCGGTGAAAAAGATTGCGGAAATAGACCCGCGCGGGCGCGGGGTCTTTGGGGTCCGCGATGCCGTTTTTGACGCAGGGGCTCAAGAAATCCGCCGCCGCGGCAAAAAACCTTCCGGGCTGACCCGCTTTGAGGTAGCCGAGACCGGCGGCAAAATCCGCCGGATAGTACGCCATTTTCACGTGCTGCGCCGGGACCTCCTCCGGCAAAGAAAGCCCTGCTGCAAGGCAGAACCAGCTGTAGGCAAAATCGGTCTTTGCCGCGCGCGTGAGCGGAAACGTGCCCCAGACGCGGGGGTTGACCTCCAAAAGACGCGGACTTCCGTCGGCGGCACATTTGAACTCAAACATCGCAGGACCCGTGAATCCGGTTTCCTGCACGAGCGCTTCGGAAAAGGCAAGAAGATCCTCTCGGGAAACGCTTTCGCAGCAGCTCGAAGGTCCGCCGGAGACCGGATATTCGCGCACGCGGCGGTGGCAGAGACTACGGTAAACTGCGCCGTCCTTTGCCAGAACCGAGCAGCCGTAAGCGGCGCCCGGCAGGTACTCCTGCACGATGGGGTCTTCGTTCGTGAGCGCTTTGAAATGGTGAAAGGCGGCGCGCAGCTCGTCTTTTGTTCGGCAGATGCGGTAGCGCTGTGATGCGGTCAGACCGAAGCTTTCGCCGCAGTGCGGCTTGACCGCGCAGGGAAGCGGCACGCGGGAGAAAAACGCCTCGTCCGGTTCCTCCGGCTGACGCTCGAAGCTCTCCGGAACCGGAACACCGAGCGTTTTTGCCAGCGCGGAAACGGCAGCCTTGTCATTGAAAAGCGCCAGCTGCGAAGGTGTCGCGGCGCAAAGCCCCGCGACGGCGGAAAAAGCATCGCGGCTCCGGCTTACCATGGCGAGCGTCTTTGCGCCCACCGGCAAAAGTACGGGCTTTTCGCCCTCGATTTCCAGCACCTCGCGGCAAAGGGCAAGGAGCGCAGCCTCATACTCCTCGTCCGGCAGACGGACGCACTGCGCCGCGCCACGGCTTGCAAAACCGACGGGGGCTTCGATCGACGCTTTCTCGCACGCAGCCACGCGCACGCCGCGATCGAACAGGTCCCGGATGAGCGAGACGGACATCCGGTAGTGCGCGTCGGTCACAATGGCAGTCATGGCGAAACTCCTCCAATCTAAGATACTCCCTATTATACCGGTTTTTCCGGAAAATGCAACAAAGAGGCTGCCGCGCGGCAGCCCCCGATTGTTACAAACCTGCGATATGGATGATGCCCTTGCACAAGAGGGCGACGATGCAGCAGGCGGTGGTCACGCCGGCTCCAATGGAGAGCATGGCGTGAGAAAGCCGTCTTCCCAGCAGCGCCGCGACCAGCGCACCGGTCCATGCGCCGGTGCCTGGAAGGGGAATGGCAACGAACAGATACAGCCCCAGCAGCTCCGAGCGCTTGATGCGCGCGGATTTTGCCCGACCCCGGTGCTCTAACCAGCAGGCGGCAGACGCGAGCTTTCCGCCCCGGCGCTGCATCCACGATAAAATCCGGCGCAGGAACACAATCACAAACGGCACCGGCAGCAGATTTGCCAGAATACAGGAGGGATATAGAAGCGCCTGCGGAATGTCGTGCGCCAGCCCGAAGGGGATTGCGCCGCGAAGCTCGCTGACGGGCGCCATAGAAAGAAGCAGCGTAAACAGATAATCGTGAAGCGTCATAGGCGTGTCCTTTGTAGGAAGATTTGGGGCTTACGCGCGGCTGTGGCTCTCCAGATACCCGGAGAGCGCCTCAATGAGCCGGTTTTCGCGCAGCCGGTTGACGCCGAGCTCTTCCAATACCGACCGCGCGCCGGATCTTACCAGAAGCTTCAGCGTATCGGAAAGCGCCTTGCGCGTGGGCTTATCGAGCTTCTGCAGCGCCTTGATCATCGCAGAGGCGGTTTTGAGCCTGCCCACCTTGAGATCGGTCAGGGTGCTGGCGTCGGTGCAGGTGAGAATGTCAAAGAGCGTGTCGACGAACTGCGCGCGCTGCGGCTCGGTCAGCTCGCGCAGAAAGGACCGCAGCGTCTGGTCCATGATTCTGCCGCCCTCGGCAAGCTCCGTCAGGTGCTCGAAGCGCTCACCCAGAACCTGCCACGAAAAGCCGTCGTGCTGCATGAGCCCGATCTGTGTGCTGCGCACGACCTGATATGCTTCCTCGTGCTCCAGAAGCATGCCGACGACCGACGATTCCGGCAGCAGCGTCGTAATTTTGCCTGCAATCCGGCGATGCTCGGGAAGCTCCAGCAAAGATGCATAGAATCCGGGACCGTCGTTGTTGTAGACGGCACGAATCTGCTTCTGTATCGCTTCGCCGCAGAAGACCGCGGCATACACGGCGAGATTGCCGCCCTTGGAGTGCCCACCGACAAGCAGCGGTCGGAACGCAAGCGCGGCTGCTGCCTGCTGCAGATAGTCTGCCGCGTAGCGCTGCGCCGGAATTTCCGGCGTGAACGCCATGTTGAAGTCTTCCTTCCAGCCGACAATCGTGTCGTCTGTGCCGCGGAAGGCGACATAGGCGCTGCCGTCCGGCAGGAGCATCGTCATAGCAGAAAACTGTGTCTGCGTTTCTTCGTCAATCCGGTTCACATAGCCGAGCAGGCGGAGACTGCCAAAGCGTGCGGTCTGTGCTGCCTTTTGAACCAGCACCGGAATCTGATCCGGCACCAGAACACCCATATCGGTGGTCGGATGGGCAGCAAAATAGGCGTCCCATGCCTCGCGGAGCGTGACTTGCTGCGTTTCAAAGCCAGCGGGCGCGAAGCCGGAAAGGTCCAGATAGCAGATCTCTGCCAGAATCAGATTGTCCACTTCGTTGAACGCCCGCTCGGAAAGCGTCAGATCGCCCCGCCAGTCGAGATAGTCGAAAATGTTTGCCATAGCTTCCTCCGGATGTTGTGATCATGAAACTATCATACACGGTTTTTTCCATCGTCTCAAGGAAAAAACGGCTAAATTTTTCTTAAGATTTTCTGTTCATACAAAATTTTCAGGTCTGCCGCGCTTCAACATATAAACCTATTGACTTAGTAGGGAATATGTGCTATGCTTGCATCAAAGAAAAGAACCAACACGAAAGGAGTCAATCCTATGATGAAGATTTACGCAGACAATGCCGCGACGACCAAAATGAGCGGCACCGCGCTGGAAGCAATGCTTCCGTATATGACGGAGCATTTCGGAAACCCGTCGAGCCTGTACACCATCGGCCAGGAGGCAAAAGAGGGCCTGGAGGCGGCAAGAGCCACCGTCGCAGCGTGCATCGGCGCACAGCCCAGAGAGATCACCTTCACCTCCGGCGGCAGCGAGGCAGACAACCAGGCAATCCGCTCGGCAGCGCTGCTCGGCGCGAAAAAGGGGAAAAAGCACATCATTTCGACCAAATTTGAGCATCACGCGGTGCTGCATACGCTTGCGAAGCTGGAAAAAGAGGGCTTCGAAGTGACGCTGCTGGACGTGCATGAAAACGGTCTTGTCACCGCGCAGCAGGTCAAAGACGCCATCCGCGAAGATACGTGTCTGGTCACGATCATGTTTGCCAACAACGAAATCGGCACCATCCAGCCCATCGCGGAGATCGGCGCAGTCTGCCATGCGGCAGGCGTCCTGTTCCACACCGACGCGGTGCAGGCGGCAGGGCATGTCGCTATCGATGTAAACGCGATGTACATCGATATGCTCTCGATGTCGGGTCACAAGTTCCACGGCCCCAAGGGCGTGGGCGCACTGTATGCCCGGCGCGGGATTATCCTCACCAATATCATTGAAGGCGGCGCGCAGGAGCGCGGCAAGAGAGCCGGCACCGAAAATGTCCCCGGCATCGTCGGCATGGCGGCGGCGCTCAAGGATGCGAGCGACCATCTGGACGAGAACGCAAAGAAGGTCTCTGCGCTGCGCGACCGGCTGATCGAAGGGCTTCGCAAAATCCCGCACTGCGCGCTCAACGGCGCAGAAAGCCCGCGCCTGCCCGGCAATGTGAACTTCTGCTTCGAGGGCATCGAAGGCGAGAGCTTGCTGCTGCTTCTCGATGCGAAGGGCATCAGCGCCTCGTCCGGCTCGGCATGCACGTCCGGGTCTCTGGACCCCAGCCATGTGCTGCTGGCAATCGGCAGACCCCATGAGGTGGCGCACGGTTCGCTGCGGCTGACGCTCTGCGAAGAAAATACGATGGAAGAAGTAGAATATATGCTGGACGCAATTCCGCAGGTCGTGACGTATCTGCGCAATATGTCTCCTGTGTGGAAAGAGCTCGAACGCGGCGAAAAGCAGTTTATGCTGTAAAAAGTAAAGTAAGGAGGAACAAAGGCTATGGCACTTTATACCGATATTGTGATGGACCATTTCATGAATCCGAGAAATGTGGGAAGCATTGAAAACGCGGACGGCGTCGGCGAGGTCGGCAACGCCAAATGCGGCGACATCATGAAGATGTATCTGAAAATCAAGGACAATAAAATCGAGGATGTGAAGTTTGAAACCTTCGGCTGCGGCAGCGCGATTGCTTCGAGCTCCATGGCAACCGAGATGATCAAGGGCAAGACGATCGACGAGGCGCTTGCCGTCACCAACAAGGACGTCGTCGACGCGCTGGGCGGACTTCCGGCGCACAAGCTCCACTGCTCTGTGCTTGCCGAGGAGGCGGTCAAATCTGCCGTCAAGGATTATTACGACAAAAACGGCATTGCCTACGACAAGAAGAAGTTCCCCGAATGTGAGAACTGCGAGTCCTGCCGCATGGTATAATTGAAAAACGAACGCCCGCGAAGCTGTGCTTCGCGGGCGTTTTTTGCATTAAAGAGAAATCGTGGTGCCGGTTTTGCCGGCGATGCCATCCTTTGCCTTTTCCAGGAGCGTAATGAGAGCCGTTCTGCCGGGCTTGGACTCGGCAAACTTGACAGCCGCTTCGACCTTCGGAAGCATCGAGCCGGGCGCAAACTGCTTCTGGGCGATGTACTCGCGCGCCTCGGCAGGCGTGAGGGTGTCCAGACCCTTCTGGTCGGGCTTGCCGAAGTTGATGGCAACCTTCTCGACTGCCGTCAGAATGATCAGCATGTCGGCGTCGAGCTGCTCTGCCATGCACTCGGAGGCAAAGTCCTTGTCGATGACTGCGGGTACGCCCTTGAGGTGGTACTTGTCTTCCCAGACAACGGGGATACCGCCGCCGCCGGCAGCGATGACCGCATGCTTTGCGTTCATCAGCGCGCGCACGGTTTCAATCTCCACGATCTCCACGGGCTTTGGGCTCGCAACGACCTGACGCCAGCCGCGACCTGCGTCTTCAGCAACGTCGATACCCTTTTCTGCTGCCAGCTTCTTTGCCTCTTCCTCGGTCATGAACGCGCCAATGGGCTTGGTCGGATGCTGGAAGGCAGGGTCTTCGGGGTTGACGGCAACCTGCGTGAGAACGGTCGCGCAGTGGATGCCGAGACCGCGGCGGTCCAGCTCCTCACCGATCATGTTCTGCAGATCGTAACCGATATAGCCCTGGCTCATGGCGACGCAGACGGAAAGCGGCATAATATCGCTCTTTGCCTCCTGCTTGTGGTAGGCGGCAAAGGCGTTCTGAATCATACCGACCTGCGGTCCGTTGCCGTGGGCGATGACGACCTCGTGACCGTCTTCGATCAGATCGGCGATTGCTTTTGCGGTGACATGGACAGCGCCCATCTGCTCATGCAGATTTTTGCCCAGAGCGTTGCCGCCGAGGGCGATGACAATTCTTTTTCCCATTTTCAAATTCCTCATATTTCAATAGTGGAAATGGCGGGAGCGCGGCTCCCGCCATTTGAAATAGCCTCGCAGAGTTCGCGCCGCGCACGGCGCGAAAATATTTGAATCATTTTATCCGGCGGCTCTGCCGACCGGAAAAATTCCTCTCAGTCCGCAAGTGTGGAATTTTTGCGGCTTGCCGCAAAAATTATGCGCGCGGCGGGCTGCAATTTCCGATTCATTGAAAGCCTGCTTTCCATGAAGACTCTTAGAACATCTTGCGCTTGTTGTCGGAAGCGTCAAGGTCCATCAGCGTTTTGACCGGGTCCTTGACCTGTGCCAGGAAGATCATAGCGGCGATGATGTACGGCTTGTAGGATGCCTGCTTGTAAAGCGGGACGAGATAGCGGTCGAACACGGAGTTGTCGACCTCGCCCTCGGCGCAGGACAGACCCGAGATATCGGCGGGCAGGCAGTGCAGATACAGCGCCTTGCCGTCCTTCGTGAGCTTCATCAT
>CEAB01060963.1_pt1 | contig 15039 bp, 10 predicted proteins | sample 557651 | NCBI WGS metagenome assembly CEAB01 (sample SAMEA3182046, study PRJEB8094) | gut metagenome | biome: human; feature: gut; material: Stool; isolation source: human stools | place: Canada | collected 2011-11-15
TGCTTCATGAACAGCACGAAGCCGCAGAGATAGATAATGAGCGCCGAGATCAGATCGGAGATCTGCGCGCAGTACATGGACTTATCCACATACGCGCCGCCCGCCGTGATGTGCTGGATGAAGAACGAGGCGAGCACGGTGCCGATGGGGTTCAATCCGCCGAGGAAGGCCGCGGCGATGCCGTTGAAGCCCATCGCGGGGACGGAGGAGGTGGAGCACTGCCACTGCTCATAGCCGGTGAGATAGAGCATCGCCGCGCCCATGCCGGCGAGCGCGCCGGAGATCATAAGGCTGAGAATGACGTTGCGCTTTTCCGCCATGCCGCAGTATTTGGCGGCATTCTTGTTGTAGCCGGTGGCCTTGAGCTCATAGCCGAACTTCGTCTTTTCCAGCACGACCCACACGAGGATCGCCATCAGCACGGACAGCGGGATCGCGAGACCGACGTACTGGTTGTTGTTGAACAGCGCGCCGAGCCCCAGCGAGGGCAGCACGGCGGATTCGTTGATGTGTGCGAGCACCTTGGTGTAGGGGCTGGCGTCCTCCTTCACCGTGGTGAGGAGCATATTGGTCAGATACAGCACGATCCAGTTGAGCATGATGCCGGAAATGACCTCGTTGACGTTGCAGTAGGACTTGAGCAGGCCGGAAATGCTGCCGAGGATCGCGCCGCCGCAAATGGCGAGCAGCATACACGGAAGCCAGCTCCAGCCGAGGCCGAGCGCCGCGTACAGGCTCAGCGCCACGCCGGCGCAGTACTGTCCGGCTGCACCGATGTTAAAGAGGCCCACCTTGTAGGCAAACAGGATCGCCAGCGCGCACATCAGCAGCGGCGCGGTCTTGACGAGCGTATTGCCGAAATATTTCAGCTGTGAGGCGGGGCGGTTGTAGGTCATAAAGTTCTTGATGACCGTAAGAATGGCCTCGCCCGCACCCGCGGGATTGATGAGCAGCAGCACAAGGTAGCCGAGGAACAGTCCCAGCACGATGCACAGGAGGGAGGCCAGCAGCGACTGGAAGCCGCCGCTTTTGAAAATATTCTTTTTCATGCCTTCACCTCATCTCTCTTCGCGCCTGCCATGTAGAGGCCCAGCTCCTCCTGCGTGGTCTTTTTCGGGTCGAGCTCGCCGACGATCTCGCCCTCGTACATCACGAGGATGCGGTCGGGCACGTCCATGACCTCGTCCAGCTCCAGACTCACGAGCAGGACCGCCTTGCCCTCGTCGCGCTGCGCGACGAGCTGGCGGTGGATGTATTCGATGGCGCCGACGTCCAGACCGCGGGTCGGCTGCACGGCGACGAGCAGCTCGGGATCCTTGTCGATCTCGCGGGCGACGATGGCCTTCTGCTGGTTGCCGCCGGACATGCTGCGGGCAATGGTGATCGGGCCCTGACCGGAACGGACGTCGTACTGGTCGATGAGCTTTTCAGCGTAGGTACGGATGTTCCTGCGGCGCAGGAAGCCCGCCTTATCGGTGAACTCCGGCTCAAAGTAGCGCTGGAGCACCATGTTGTCCTCGAGCGAATAGTCGAGCACAAGGCCGTGCTTGTGCCGGTCCTCGGGGATGTGGCTCATGCCCATCACGCTGCGCTGGCGGATGGACGCATGGGTGATGTCCTTACCGCAGAGCTTGACGGAGCCGGAAACGAGCGGCTCCAGGCCGGTCAGGCCGTAGACGAACTCCGTCTGGCCGTTGCCGTCGATGCCGGCAAGGCAGACGATCTCGCCGCGGCGGACCTTGAGCGAAACGTTCTTGACGGCATTGTTCTTGTGGAGCTTGGAGGCCATGGTCATGCCCTCGACCTCGAGGACGACCTCGCCCGGCTCGGCGGGCTTTTTGTCCACATGGAAGCTGACATTGCGGCCGACCATCATCGCCGACAGCTCCTCCATCGTGGTGTTGGCCGTTTCGACCGTGCCGATGTACTTGCCCTTGCGCAGCACCGAGCAGCGATCCGCGACCGCCATGATCTCGGCGAGCTTGTGGGAGATGAAGAGGATGCTCTTGCCCTCGGCGGCGAGGTTGCGCATGATCTGCATGAGCTCGTCGATCTCCTGCGGGGTGAGGACGGCGGTCGGCTCGTCGAAGATCAGGATCTCGTTTTCGCGGTAGAGCATCTTGAGGATCTCGGTGCGCTGCTGCATACCGACGGTGATGTCCTCAATGAGCGCGTCGGGGTCAACGTGCAGGCCGTACTTCTCGCTCAGGGCGAGGACCTTTTCGCGGGCCTCGGCCTTTTGCAGAAAGCCGTGCTTCGTGGGCTCCACGCCCATGATGATGTTGTCGAGCACGGTGAAGCATTCCACCAGCTTGAAGTGCTGGTGGACCATGCCGATGCCGAGCGCGTTGGCATCGTTCGGGTCCTTGATGGACACGACCTGTCCATCCTTTTTGATGACGCCCTCCTCGGGCTGGTACAGACCGAAGAGCACGCTCATGAGCGTGGATTTGCCTGCGCCGTTTTCGCCCAGCAGGGCATGGATCTCGCCCTTTTTGAGCTGAAGCGTAATGTTGTCGTTGGCGATAATACCGGGGAATCGTTTGGTGATGTTGAGCATCTCAATGGCATACGGTGATCCCAAGATGTTTCGCCCTCCTTCCGTTTTGATGGCCCGCCGCGTTGGGGATGTGCGGGGACGGAAACCATGAATATCTTACAGTATACTATACCTGTGCCGATAAAGCAAAGTCAATTTGGCAAAATCGTATGATTTTTTCGTTTTTCGGCAAAAAAAGAGAGACGGGCGGCTGCCCGTCTCTCCGTATGTACTTGCGATAAAGCGCTTAGCCCTTGATCTGGCCCTGATCGTTGACCGTGATCACGGTGGCGAAGTCTTTGGCGGCCTTCTTGGTATCGTTGCTGACGGTAACCTTGCCGTCGAACATATCGGCGACCATGGCCTTATAGTCGTCCTGCGTGAAGCTGTCGGACCACTGGGTGCCGTCGCCCATGGGGATCTGAACGTAGTTCGCCTCGGGATCGGTGCCGGAGACAAGGCCCAGCGTCTCGATCTTGCCGACGTACTTCTCCCAGTTGCCGTTGTTGATAACGTCATTCAGGGTATCGTAGGTGGCAGGATAGAGACCCTTCATGGCGGAGGTGACCGTCAGGTCGAGGTACTTCGCGATCGTAGCCTCGTCCGCGCCGTCGCCGGCAGCGTACTTGGCGATCACGCCGGCCTGATCGACGTCAACGCCGACGACCTTGCCGTCGACCTTCTTGGCAGCGTCGACCGCGGAGGTGTAGATGCCGCCGCCGCAGGCGAAGACGACCTCGGTGCCGCCCTGATACCAGGTGTCCATCACAGCGGTGATGTCGGCATCGCCGAAGAACTGACCGCCATAGATGTAGTTGATGGTAACGTCGGTGAGGCCCATGTCAGCAGCCGCAGCGTTGGCGCCCTGCACGAAGCCGTAGCCGTAACGGACGACCGCGGGAACGGCCATGCCGCCGAGGAAGCCGAGGTTCTTGTAGCCGAGCTTAACGGTGGCGTAACCGGCCATGTAGCCGCACAGCTCTTCCTGATAAACAGCGCAGTAGACGTTGCTCATGTCAACGTACTTGTTGAGGTCCCAATTCTCGGGGGTGAAGTCGTAGCTCTCGCCGGCCTTGGCAACGGCGGTCTCGAGCAGATCGCCGGCGGCGACGTCGAGCGCGATGAACTTCACATCGGGGAATTCGGGAGCGGCCTCAACGATGGCGCCGCCGAAAGCGTAGCCGGGCATAACGATGACGTTGAAGCCATCGTCAACGGCCTTTTCGATCATGGCGACACGGTCGGCGGTGTTATCGCCGGCGGGCTTGAAGTAGCTGAACTCGATGCTGTTGTCCTCGGCAAACGCCTTGCAGGCCTCATAGGTGGTCTGGTTGAAGGACTGGTCGGTGATGTCGCCGTAGTCGGTGATCATAGCGACCTTGTACTCGACCTTAGGCTGGGTATCGTCGGGGGTATCGGGGGTGTCGGGGGTGGGTTCCTTCTGGCCGCAGGCTACGAGTGCAAGAACCATAGCGAGGGAGAGAAGCAGAGCAAAAAACTTCTTCATGGTGCAAACCTTCCTTACAATTTTTTGAAATCATATCATGGACATGACTTCGAGCGTATTATAGCAAGGTTTTTTCAAAAGGGCAAGTCATATTTGCTGAAAAGTGTGAATTTTTGGCAAATCTTTCATGGTTAAGGCGCACAAAAAAGAAAGACCGCATTCGCGGTCTTTCTCGGCTCAATACTGGAAAATGCTGCCGCCGACGAACTCGCGCACGATGGAGTCGCGCGGGACGTAATCGGTTTTGAGCGGCGGGACGGAGTTGACGACCTCGAAGAGGTCGGTCAGCCCGTGCTCGTCGATGAAGGCGTCGTCAAGCTGGGTGTAGAACTCGGGGATCTCCTTGAGATAGCGCGCGAGGATGCACGGCTCGTAGTCGTGGAAGGTGTCGATGTGGATGCCCGCGTTGGGCTTATTGGGCATGATATAGTTCCGCTCGCCGCGGTCCACGCTCTCGGCGCGCTCGACCGTCTGGCGCAGGGAGTGCCCGCGGCCCTGATAGTCGCGGATCATGCGGCGCGCCACGCGCAGCTGCTCGGGACGGACGATCTTGTCGTGCGTGGTGATGATGCGCGTGCGGGGCGCGACGTAAACGCCGGTCGCCATGTCGCGCACGCGGTCGAAGATCAGCGGGTTGAGCATGTGGATGCCCTCGGCGATGATAACGGCGTCGCGGTCGCCCTGCATCCTGAACCAGCTGCCGGTGGTGCCGCTCTTGAAATCATAGACGGGCAGCTCGACCTCCTCGCCTTCGGACAGGCGGTGGATGCAGTCGATGAGCAGGTCGCGGTTCACGCACAGGGGGGATTCCCAGTCCGTCAGCTCCGGCGGACGGTCGGCGAGCGGCAGGAAGAAATTATCCATGCTCAGCAGGCACACCTTCACGCCGAGGTTTTCCAGATACGCCTTCAGGCGCATGGCGGTGGTGGTCTTGCCGCTGCCGCTCGGGCCGGTCAGGCAGACGAGCGGCTTTTTGCTCTTGTTCATCAGGATGCTCGCCGCGGCGGCGCTGATCTTGTCGTGAAAGACCTCCTCGCAGCGCAGGACAAAGCGTGTGTCGTCGCGCATGGCCTCGGTGATGTTTTCAATGTCGATGACTCGCATGGGGAAAACGCTCCTTATTCTTTGTTCTCCATCTTGACCGCGACCTCGAGCGCGATCTTCATCATGTTGGTGAAGGTGGTCTGCCGCTCGTCGGCGGAAAGCTCCTTGCCGGTGACGAGGTTATCGGAGATGGAGCAGATGGCAAGCGCGCGCTTGCCGGCGTAGGCGGCGGTGCAGTAGAGACCGGCGGCCTCCATCTCGACTGCGAGAATGCCCATCTTGCCGAAGCGGGCGTTGCGGCCCGCCGCGTCATAGAAGGTGTCGGAGGAATAGAGATTGCCGACCGGCATCTTCACGCCCAGCTCATTCGCGCTCTCGACTGCGGCGGCGAGCAGGTCATAATTGCAGATGGGAGCGTAGGTGGCGCCCAGCTCATACTGGTCGGCAAAGCTGGAGTTGGTGCAGGCGCCCATGCCGGCGCACACGCTGCCGAGCTCCATGTCCGCGCGCATCGCGCCCGCGGAGCCGACGCGGATGATGTTCTCCACGCCGTACTGCGTGTAGAGCTCGTTGGAGTAGATGGCGATGGACGGGATGCCCATGCCGCTCGCCATTACGCTCACGCGCACGCCCTTGTAGGTGCCGGTGTAGCCCTGCACACCGCGGACGTTGTTGACAAGCTGCGGATTTTCCAGAAAGGTCTCCGCGATGAACTTCGCGCGGAGGGGGTCGCCGGGCATGAGCACGGTCTTGGCGAAATCGCCGTTTTGGGCATTGTTATGAGGGGTGGGCATGGCTTATTCTCCTTTCTCCATCGCCTTGACGGCCTTGACGATGCGGGAGGTGCCGAGGCGGTCCGCGCCGAGCTTGAGGAAGTCCTCGGCGTCCTGCAGATTGGCGATGCCGCCGGCGGCCTTGATCTTCTTGCCGTTGGTCATGTGCGCGGCCATGAGGGCGACATCCTCGCGTGTTGCGCCGCCCCCGCCGAAGCCGGTGGAGGTCTTGATATAGTCCGCCGCGGAGTTGGACACGACCTCGCAGAGCTTGATCTTCTCCTCGTCCGTGAGCATACAGGTCTCGATGATGACCTTGAGGATGTTGCCGTGGCAGGATATCTTTACGGAATTGATCTCCTGCAAGATTTTATCGTACTGGCCTTCCTTGACCCAGCCGAGGTTGATGACCATGTCGATCTCGGTCGCGCCGTCGGCTACGGCGGACTCGGCCTCCATGCACTTGATGCCGCTGGGAACGTAGCCGTTGGGGAAGCCGATGACCGTGCACACGGGCAGCTGACCGAAGCCGTAGTGCTGCTGCTCGGCGATGTAGTGCGCGGCGTGGGCGACGTAGGTCTGCGGGATGCAGACGCTCGCGCAGCCGTACTTGATGCCGTCGTCGCAGATCTGGCGGATCTCCTCCCAGGTGGCGGTGGGGGCGAGCAGGGTATGGTCAACGTGACGGAGAATTTCTTTCACATCCATAGTATATGGTATCCTTTCCAAGAAAAATAGATTCCGCAAAGGGGGAATGATCTCCTGTTTATCAGTGTAGCACAGTGACTGCAAAAAAGCAAGCGCGCCCCATTCGGTCACATGGCCGCGTGTGTCGGGCCGCACGGTGCAGGGAGATAAGAAGGCGGTCCTTATGGGCGCAGAAGAAAAAGGAGACCTCAAAAGAGGCAATGTCATTAAGTTAAGCAAATCCGCGCACACGAAAAAATACCCACCTCGAAAAATCGAGGTGGGTATTTTTTATGCTTTCGTTATGTGGTTTGCTTGTGCTTACTTGGCGGGCAGGACAATGACCTGTCCCTCGTAAATGGTGTTGGCGTTCACAAGACGGTCGGCGTTGCGCTCGAAGATGGCCTTGTACTTCATCAAATCAGAATTTGTCAGCCTAATTGCTTCTTGATTTCAGCTTTCACTTTATCCAAATCACTGCAAGTCAAGATTGGAATTAGCCGGTTGATTTCATCAACGCTCCTATCCCACCACTTGAATTTAAGCAGCAATTCAATCAGTTCATCATCAAAGCGCTTTTGAATTGCTCTTGCGGGGTTTCCAACGACCTTTGTATATGGTGCAACATCACTGCCCACTACGCTGTTTGCACCAATGATTGCACCATCTCCAATGGGAACGCCGGGAAGGATTACCGAATTTTGCCCGATCCAAACATCATTTTCGATAACGGTATCTCCTTTTAATGGCAGATCCGTCTTTGCAGGCGGCGACATCTCCCATCCCTCCAAGGTATAGAACGGGAATGTAGAGACGGCGTTCATCTGATGGTTTGCACCGTTCATCACAAACTCAACTCCGGCGGCGATTTGACAGAACTTTCCGATGATGAGTTTGTCATCATTCCACTCGTATAAGTGTGAAACATGACTTTCAAAATCCGAATCGGCAATATATGTAAAGTCTCCAACAATAATGTTCGGATTTGTAATTGTCGGCTTCACATATATTTCTTTGTCATACCCTGCAATTGGATGGATCGTATTGGGGTTTGGATGTTTTCCGTCTTTCATCTTAATTCCCTCCTCAAGTTCCGATTTGCCTGTTTCTTTCACCGCTGCCAAATCCATCATATCATGCGTTTCCATACAGAGCAATAAAAAGGATGGACCGCAGAAAACCCGTGATGGAATTTTCAGAGCATTGGCAGGACTTGTTGAGATTTCCTTGGAATGATTTTGCTCTGCTGGTTTGCGGTAGTTTTCGCTGATTTCGGCATCTTTGCGAGGACTTGTTGTATGCTTGAGCGGTTTGTCTTCCAATATGCCCCTATGCGTCGCTCACAAGTCTTTCCGCCACAAGTTGTTAAGTTAAGCGCGGTCAAAAATAACACTATTTCACTTTTTATGAAAATTGGCTGATTTTTGATACATTCCGCACGAATGTTGAGATTTTAGGGGCTATCGCGCTTTCTGCGGATTTCAACTGATTTTTGGGACGCTTTACAGACTTGTTGAAATGCTGACTATTTCTTAACTTAACGACTGTTTTGGAAGTGTTTTTCTCAAAAAATGCCTACCCCACCAAAACGCAGTCCGCTGACTTTTGATACATGGGCGGTACTTGTTGTGTCCCCGCGCAAGGCGTTCCCTCTTGAAATTTTGGACGGGACGGCCTAATTTCTGCTGTTTTGACCGAGCTTGTTGGGAAATGCCCGATGCCGTTCGCTGTTGTGGCGGTTTTAGAGGTCTGTTAAGTTAAGGCGGCATTTATTTTTCTGAAAATGCCTGTTTTGACCCCCGAAAACAGGGGTTTCAAAAAATAAATGCGTTGAGGGGGCGGTGTCCGCAAACACCGCCCCCTCTTTTTTACGCGGCTACGCGGTAGACAAACCCGTAAAATCCCTTGGCACGCAAGTTGCGCTCGTCCTGCCTGTTCGGACGAATGGGAACGGTATACCGCGCGATTTCTTTTAACAGCGTTTCGCCGTCCGTGTTCGGCGTTCGCAAATGCTCCTTGCAGAGCATGACCGCTATTTTGAAATTCACCTTATAGGCGTAAACGCCGTTTTTCGGCTGACGGACAACGACTTCATTACAGACGCGGCTTGCGAAGTTAAACGCGGTCAGGCTGGCGTATATCTCCTGTTCCGCGAACGCGTCCGATTTGCCATGCAGATTGACAAGGCCAAGCGTATATTTCCAGTCACGGAAGGCCGTTTCTATGCCCCAGCGCAGGTGGTAAAGTTCCTTGATGTCCTCCAAAGTGAAAGACGCAGGCAGAGAAGTGGCAACCGTTTCAAACTCGCCGTTGTCCAGCAGAAAACGGCAAACGCGGAGTTTCATCGGATAGGGCGATGGGAAGTCCCAGCGTCCGCGCCGCGTTTTGGAATTTGCCTTGCTTTTCTTCGACACTTGCAGATGAATGTAGCCGTTTTGCTTGTCCTCATTGGTCTGCGTGGTGGTGATGGCAAAACTGATGTTGCAGTCCAGTTCGCACAAGGGCAGCTTCGCCACCTCTCGCATGGCGGAGCGGCTTTGCTTGACGCGAATGAGAAAATCTGTGTTCGGTTTTTCTAAACAATGGCCGATAAGATTGTAGCTTTCAAACCTTCTATCGGCTATTATCAGCGTCTTTTCTTCGAAGTCGTTGCGTTGCAACATGGTGACTAACGCGCCGATTTCATCTTTCTTTGGCTCCGGTTGAATGATGACATCGGCAAAAGTACGGTTGAGAATGTCATAAAGCGGCGTGACATGAAGTTGATTTACGCCGTTTGGAATACCGTCATTCTGAACGAATGAGGGCGCAGCGGAATTGCGCGGGAGGTTGACCGCTGTTCCGTCAACTGCCAACAGACGATAACCACAAAAGAACTCATTGTCGGCGCAAGTGGAATTGAAGTTGGTGAAAACTGTGCGGAACACTTCGGGCGGGATTTGAGCGCGGCGCTGACTGAGCGCCGACGCGGTAGCTTGAATGCCCGCGTCGTGCAAAATCTTAGCTAAACTACCGCCCTCCGCGCCAATCAAAAGGCGTATGACGGTTTCCGCTGTCAGCGTGCTCTTGCGGGAAAAACTCTTGCCCCCGATGCACTGTGCGGCGGCTCTAATTGCGGCGTTGAGTGCCACGCGAATAGATTGTATTGACATGAGAGTGCCTCCGAGCGAAAATTCGCCGGATGAAAGAAGAAAACACCAAACGCACGCCCATAACAGGGCGTGTACGCTTGATGTTCAAAATGCTCGCTACTATTGTTTTGGCTATTTGGCTATTCTCTCAATGTTGGCTAATTTGGCTATTTCAAATGACTCTCAAAAAAATACTCAAAAACACTTAAATCTAAATAATACTCACTAATTTGGCTGTCTCAAATTCTGCTTGCGAACACCGTTCACCACGGCGTTTAATTTACTCTATCTCCATGCGGCGGAAAAAGCAAGCGGATAGGGCAATTCTTTACATTTTGTTCAAAATTTGTGGTTAATTAAATGCAACAGCCAAAAAAGCGCCCAGCCGTTAAGAAGAGGAAAGCATCTTTCCACCCCTCAACAGCTGGGCTTTTAGATTAACTTAATGACATTGCCTCAAAAGAGGTCTCCTTTTCATTTCCAGAAATCGGCAGACGCTTCTCAGCACTTCTCGAACACGGTGGCAACGCCCTGGCCGCCGCCGATGCAGAGGGTGGCAAGACCCTTCTTGGCCTCGGGGCGCTTGAGCATCTCGTGGAGCAGGGTGACGATGATGCGCGCGCCGGAGCAGCCGACGGGGTGACCGATGGAGATGGCACCGCCGTTGACGTTGACCTTGCTCATGTCGAAGTGCAGCTCACGCGCGACGGCGATGGACTGCGCGGCGAAGGCTTCGTTGGCCTCAACGAGGTCGATGTCGTCGATGGTCACGCCGGCCTTGGCCATGGCCTGACGGGAGGCGGGAACGGGACCGACGCCCATGATCTTGGGATCGACGCCGCCCTGGCCCCAGCCGATGAGCTTCGCCATGGGCTTGAGGTTATACTTCTTGACGGCCTCGCCGGAGGCGAGAACGATGGCGGCAGCGCCGTCGTTGATGCCGGAGGCGTTGCCGGCGGTCACGCGCTGAACGTGCTTGCGGGTATCCGCCTCATGGATCTCGGTGGGCTGGAAGGTGTGGACGATCTGGTCCTCAACGCCCTCGGGACCGACCGGGAACGCACCCTTGAGCTTGGCAAGGCCCTCGGGCGTGGAGCCGGCGCGGGGGAACTCATCCTTCTTGAACTCGACGATCTCCTTCTTGACCTTGACGGGAACGGGAACGATCTCGGCATCAAAGCGGCCGGAAGCCTGCGCGGCCTCGGTCTTCTGCTGGGAGGCAGCGCCGAAGGCGTCAAGCTCCTCGCGGGTGATGCCCCAAACGTCGCAGATGTTCTCGGCGGTGGTGCCCATGTGGTAGTTGTTGAACGCATCCCACAGGCCGTCCTTGATCATGGTGTCGACGAGCTTCTTGTCGCCCATGCGGGCGCCCCAGCGGGCGTCGGTAGAGGCATAGGGAGCGGCGCTCATGTTCTCGGTGCCGCCGCAGACGATGATGTCGGCGTCGCCGGCGAGGATGGCGCGGCCGGCCTCGATGACGGACTTCATGCCGGAGCCGCAGACCATGCCGACGGTGTAGGCGGGAACGGAGTAGGGCAGGCCCGCGCCCACGCTGACCTGACGGGCGACGTTCTGACCGAGGCCGGAGGTCAGGATGCAGCCGAACATCAGCTCATCGACGTTCTCGGGAGCGACGTTGGCACGCTTGAGGGCTTCCTTGACAACGATGGCGCCCAGCTCGGCGGCGGGGGTATTCTTCAGGGAACCGCCAAAGGAGCCGACCGCGGTACGGCAGCAATTCACGACATAGAGTTCTTTCATGGGATATCTCCTTTTTCATAAAAATTTTGGTATTCCGCAGAGGGAATCATTTTCGTCTTGATTATACAACAGGCGCGTATGAAAAATCAACTGCAAAATTTCATTTTCCCGTGCAAAAATTGACGCTTTTCCTGCATTTTGTTAAATTATTAACAGTTTTGCAGCATTTCCTGCGTCTTTCTCAGCTTTCGGCTGCTTCCTGCCCGTTTTCCGTCGCGGTGTCGTCTGCCGTATCGCCGTCCGCGTCGGTGTCCATCAGCAGCGAGAAGGCGTCATAAATATCGACGAGGTCCAGCGCCTCGACCGCCGGATTCATCTCCACCGCGGCGTCCTCGATGCGGCTTTCGAGCAGGCCGCTGAAATAGGTCTCGCGCACCGCGTCCACAGCCTTCGCCTCATCGAGCGGCTTGCGGAGAATGATGTGGTAGCCGTAGTAGCTCTCCACGATCTCGCTGACCCCACCCTCGCCGAGCGCGGCGGCGGCACTCTCAAACTCCTCGACCATCTGGCCGGAGCCGAAGGTGTAGCCCTCAGGGTTGCCCGCGCGGCCGGAGTCCTCGCTGTACTCGTCGGCAAGCTCGGTGAAGTAGCCGATCAGATCGTCGCCCGTGTAAGCGTCCAGCTTGGCCTTGAGCTCCTCCGCCAGTGCCTTTTTCTCCGCCTTGGTCTCCTCATCCAGCTCCTCCCGCGTTGTCATGTCGCGCGTGAGCAGCAGGATGTGGTCGGCGGTCATGTAGCCCTGCTCGGCGGCATAGGAGATCAGCTGCTCGTCGGTGGCGTAAAGGCTGCTGCCCTCGGTCGCCGCCAGCTCCTCGAGCGCACTGTAGAGGTAGTCCGAGCGGCACATCCGGTCATAGGTCTCCTCGCTCAGACCCAGCTTGGCGAGCTCGGCGCGGTAGCTCTCCTCGCCGCCGAGGCTCTCGACGGTCTCCGCGCGTTCGGTCTCCAGCTCGCTGAGCGCAGCTTCGTCAAGGATGATGTTGTTCTCCTGTGCCAGCTTCTCGATGACGGCAAAGCTCTTCGTGTTCTCTAAAATGCTGTCCTTCGTCACGTCAAGCACCGTTTCGCCCTCCTGCAGCTCCATGCTCCAGTCAAGGTCCATGCCGTACATATTCATGTAGCTTTCCATGTAGGAGGCGGCATAGCAGAGGTTGTAAAAATACATATCCATCGGCACATCGATGCCGTCCACCTTCATTGCGACGGCGTCGGGAGCGATGCCGGTCAGCTGATAGCAGACACCCTCCTCGACCTTGCCCGCGTCAAAGCGGTCCTTGCCGCCGCAGGCGGCCAGCGAGACAAGCAGCGCCAGCGAAAGCGCCGCAGCCAAAATACGTTTCATCTTTGTTTCCTCTTTCTTCCAGATTTTGGTATCACACCGCGCCGCAGGGCGTGGCGCTGCGGGTTCAGGCGCCCTCCGCGGGCGCGATGCTCTCGACCAGCTCGAGCGCCGCAGGAAGCGGCTTCTCGCCCCCTTCGAGCCGCAGCGCGAGCTTCGGCTCGATGCCGGCGGAGAGCGTCAGCCGGCGCTTGTTCTTTCCCATCGCGCAAACGCGCATCACCGCCTCGACCGGCATCTCGCCGCCGAAGGTAAAGGTGATCGTGTCGCCGCGCTGGGAAATGTCGCGGATGCCCGCCGCGCATGCCTCGCCGCGCAGCATGGCGACGTCGAGCAGAGCGAGCGTGCTCGCCGGCGGCTCGCCGTAGCGGTCAAGCAGCTCGTCGAGCAGGTCCTGCGATTCCTCGCGCGTGCGCACCGCCGCGATGCGGCGGTAGATATCCATGCGCTGCTCGGGAGAGGGAATGTAGCTCTCCGGCAGGTTGGCCGAAACGGTCAGGTCCGCCGAGCAGTCCGTGCGGCTCGCCTTCTTCTCGCCGCGCTCCTCGAGCACGGCCTCCTCCAAAAGCTGCAGGTACATATCGTAGCCCACGCTCATCATGTAGCCCGACTGCTCGGGGCCGAGCAGGTTGCCCGCGCCGCGGATCTCCAGATCACGCATGGCGATGCGGAAGCCCGAGCCGAACTCCGCGTATTCGCGGATGGCGGTCAGCCGCTTGGCGGCGACCTCGGTGAGGATCTTGCCCGGGCGATAGGTCATATAGGCATAAGCGCGGCGCGCGCTGCGCCCGATGCGCCCGCGGATCTGGTGAAGCTGGGCGAGGCCCAGCCGGTCCGCGTCCTCGATGATGAGGGTGTTGACGTTCGGAATGTCGATGCCCGTCTCGATGATGGTCGTGCAGACGAGGATCTGCGCTTCGCCGTCGGAAAACTGCTGCATCACATGGCTCAGGCCCTTTTCGTCCAGCTTGCCGTGTGCGACCGCAATGCTGACCTCCTCGCCGAGGAGCTTTTTGAGCTGCGCGGCGCAGCGGTCGATGGTCTCCACGCGGTTGTGCAGGTAGTAGACCTGCCCGCCGCGCGAAAGCTCGCGCCGGATGGCCTCGGCGATCACGCCCCAATCGTGCTCGAGTACATAGGTCTGCACCGGCTGACGGTCCTGCGGCGGCATCTCGATGGTGGACATATCGCGGATGCCCGACAGCGCCATGTTCAGTGTGCGCGGAATGGGCGTCGCGGAGAGCGTGAGCGTGTCCACCTGCTTGGAAAGCTCTTTGAGCTTTTCCTTGTGCGTCACGCCGAAGCGTTGCTCCTCGTCGATGACGAGCAATCCGAGGTCCTTGAAGTGCAGCCCCTTTTGCAGCAGCGAGTGCGTGCCGATGAGCAGGTCGATCTTCCCCTCCGCCGCGCTTTGCAAAATCTTTTTCTTCTGCGCCGGCGTCTTGAAGCGCGAGAGCACCTCGATCGTCACCGGAAAGCTGCGGAAGCGGTTGATGGCGGTGGCGTAATGCTGCTGCGCCAGCACGGTGGTCGGCACCAGAATGGCCGCCTGCTTGCCGTCGAGCACGCATTTCATCACCGCGCGCAGCGCGACCTCCGTTTTGCCGTAGCCCACATCGCCGCAGAGCAGGCGATCCATCGGGCGCGAGCGCTCCATGTCGCTCTTGATCTCCGCGATGGCGCGAAGCTGATCGTCCGTCTCCTCATAGTCGAAGGCGTCCTCAAACTCGCGCTGCCAGGTGGAGTCCGGCGAAAAGGCGAAGCCGGGGCGGCGCTGCCGTTCGGCGTAGAGCTTGATAAGCCCCTTGGCAAGATCCTTCGCCGCGGCCTTGGCGCGGGATTTGGCCTTCGTCCAGTCCGTGCCGCCGAGCTTGTTCAGCTTGACGTGCTCGCCCTCCTCCCCGCCGCCGTGGCTGCCGATGTACTTCGACACCATATCGAGCTGCGTCGCGGGAACGTACAGGCTGTCGCTGCCGGCGTAGGCGATCTTGATATAATCCTTGTCCGCGCCGTCCACGCGGATGCGCTCCATGCCGACAAAGCGGCCGATGCCGTGGCGCTGGTGAACGACGAGGTCGCCCGGCGTCAGGTCGGTGTAGGAGCGGAGCTTCTGACGGCTCGAATCCTTTTTCTGCCGCACCGCGCGCGGCGCTTTGCCGCTGACCGGCGCAAGAAGCTGCCCCTCGGTCAGAATGACAAGGCGGAGCTGCGGGTATTCGCAGCCCGCGCTCAGCGCGCCGAGGCCGATGACGGTCTCG
>CEAB01005968.1_pt1 | contig 15013 bp, 7 predicted proteins | sample 557651 | NCBI WGS metagenome assembly CEAB01 (sample SAMEA3182046, study PRJEB8094) | gut metagenome | biome: human; feature: gut; material: Stool; isolation source: human stools | place: Canada | collected 2011-11-15
GAATAGACAAGGAGGAAACGGCTTTTTTGTTGTTAGTGCGCTTACTATTATTCGGCCACTTCAAGTTGTGCTTGGGATGCTCTTGGCCATTTGCATCTGTGCTCAGGCCAAGAACGATCCGTCACAAACAAACATAAACAGGGCTGCTACTAATACTAATCTTTTTGTTTTTCATTTACTTTAATAGGTTTATATTCGGTTCAGTCTTAGTTTAGGTAGATTTTGCTTTAATACTGCTGTGGATTGGATATCCACGTGGAATGTACGTCAAATGATGTGCCAGAATTGATAAGGAAATGATAAGGTGCTGGTAATTAGTACGCTAATTTGGCCGTGACAGAATGCCGCATCGTAGAAATGTGTGGATTTGTGTGGAAAGTGTGGAACGGGGTGTGGAGTTTTTCCACAATTACAGCTCTATGCCGTATAGCTTAAGTTTGTTGTAGAGCGTTTTCCGGTCTATGCCGAGCAGTTGTGCGGCGCGGCTTTTGTTGTAGCCTGTCTGTTTCAAGGCTTCGATGATTTGCTGCTTTTCTGCTTCTTCGTTACGGAGCGGCATGCCTGCGGACGGAGTGACCTGATTTTGCAGTTCGCTAAGCTCATTCAAGGTAATGAATTTGTCTTGAGCAAGAAGAGTGGCGCGGCGGACGATATTCTTCATCTGGCGCAGATTGCCCGGCCATTGGTACTCCAATAAGGCTTTGGATGCTTTTTCGTCAAAGCCGATGAGGTGCTTGTCCAGTTCACGGTTGGCCTGGTCTAAGAAGAAGTTTGCAAAGAGAAGGATATCCTCGCGACGGTCTTTCAATTGCGGCATACGCAGGGTAAATTCATTGATACGGTGGTAGAGGTCTTCGCGGAATGTACCTTTCTCGATGGCTTGTTCCAGATTCTCATTGGTGGCGGATACTAAGCGCACGTCTACCTGTATCTCCTTGTTAGAGCCGATGGGACGTATCTTACGTTCTTGCAGGGCGCGAAGCAATTGTATCTGTACCTCGTAGCTGAGGTTGCCTATTTCGTCCAGAAAGATGGTACCGCCGTTGGCTGCGGCGAATGCGCCGGTCTTGTCGGTCAGCGCACCGGTAAAGGAACCTTTTACGTGACCGAAGAATTCGGAAGCGGCCAGCTCTTTGGGGATGGCTCCGCAGTCAATGGCTATGAACGGCTGCCTGGCGCGGCGGCTCAACTTATGGATGCGTTGCGCCACATACTCCTTACCTGTTCCGCTGGCTCCGTTGATGAGGACGGACATATTGGTGGGAGAAACCAGATTTACATAGTTATAAAGTTGTTTGGCGGCATCGCTTTCGCCCTCCAGGTAGTCGGAAGATGCGTCCACCGTGCTGTCGGCGGCAAATGCTTTATCTGTCCCGGATGAATGCGCCGCCTGTTGAGGTGCGGCGGACGAGGGCTTCAGGGCTTCATACATTTTCTTCAATAATTCATCGGGATTTACGGGCTTTGCGATGTAGTCGCATGCGCCCAGCTTTATGGCTTGTACGGCGGACTGTATGTCGGCATAGCCCGTCATGATGATAAGAGGTATATGCAAGGAATGTTCCCCCAGCCATTTCAGCAAGTCTATGCCGTCACGGTCGGGCAGGCGCAAGTCGGACAGTATCAAGTCTACTGTCTCGGCTTCGATATGCTTCTGGGCACGGGATATGCTGCTGACCGAACTGACCTGGAAACCTTTCTTGCCGAGCCATGTTTTCAACATCATACCGTAAGTGATGTCATCTTCTACGATTAATATGGATTTCATCCCTTCTGCTTTTTATCTCTTTTATGATGCAAAGGTAAATCGTTTTGTTCGATTTTAGTATATTTGCAGACTTAAATTAAACAAAAAGACAGATGAAAAGAAATCTCATAGTATTATTAACCATACTGGTTTGCGGTCTGACGGCCTGCAAACCGGGACAAAAGAAAGACGGAAATATGGAAAAAGAAACGAAATTGAAGATTGAAACAAGTGCGGGTGACATCATCGTGAAACTGTATAACGAGACGCCGAAGCATCGCGATAACTTTATCAAGCTGGCCGAGGACGGTACTTATGAGGGTACTCTGTTTCACCGTGTCATCAAGGACTTCATGATACAGGCGGGCGACCCCGAATCGAAGAATGCCCCGAAAGGCAAGATGCTGGGAGCGGGTGATGTGGGATACACGGTTCCTGCGGAGTTTGTCTATCCTAAATACTTCCATAAGAAAGGTGCGTTGTCTGCCGCCCGTCAGGGAGACAACGTGAACCCGAAGAAGGAATCGTCCGGTTGCCAGTTCTATATCGTGACCGGAAAGGTGTATAACGACTCTACGCTTCTCGGCATGGAACATCAGATGAATCAGGCGCGTTTGAACAATGCTTTCAATGCTTTGGCGCAGAAGCACATGAAAGAAATCTACAAGATGCGTAAGGACGGCGACCAGGAAGGTTTGATGAACCTGCAGGATACGCTTATCGCGCAGGCTGAGGCTCAGGTGGCTGATGAACCGGAATTCCGTTTCACGCCGGAACAGGTGAAGGCCTATACCACTGTCGGCGGTACACCGCATCTGGACGGTGAATATACCGTATTCGGCGAAGTGGTTGAGGGCATGGATATCGTAGATAAGATTCAACAAGTAAAGACAGACCGCAGTGACCGTCCGGAGGAGGATGTGAAGATTGAAAAGGTGACTGTGATCGATTAACGAATGAAGATAAATAAGCATTGTTTCCCCAACGGCCTGCGACTGGTGCACTACGAGGATACCAGTACGCAAATGGTGGCGCTGAACATCGTTTATGATGTCGGCGCACGCGACGAGCATCCCGAACATACCGGCTTTGCCCATTTGTTCGAGCATCTGATGTTCGGCGGTTCGGTGCATATTCCCGATTATGATACGCCTTTGCAATTGGCGGGGGGAGAAAATAATGCCTGGACGAATAACGATATTACCAATTATTACCTGACCGTTCCGAAACCGAACGTAGAGACAGCCTTTTGGCTGGAGTCCGACAGGATGCTGGAACTGGCTTTCAGCGAGCAAAGCCTCGAAGTACAGCGCGGCGTGGTGATGGAAGAGTTTAAGCAACGCTGTCTCAACCAGCCGTATGGTGATGTGGGGCATTTGTTCCGCCCGTTGGCGTTCCGGGTGCATCCGTACCGCTGGCCTACTATCGGCAAAGAACTCTCCCACATAGAGCAGGCCACGCTGGACGAAGTGAAGAGCTTCTTCTACCGCTTCTACGCCCCGAATAATGCCGTACTGGCAGTGACGGGGAACATTTCATGGGATGAAACCGTCAGGCTCACCGAGAAATGGTTTGCGCCCATTCCCCGGCGGGATGTTCCGGCGCGGCAATTGCCGCAGGAACCGGAGCAAACGCGGGAACGCAGGCTGACGGTGGAAAGAAACGTACCGCTGGATGCCTTGTTCATGGGCTATCACATGTGCAGTCGTGAGAGCGCGGATTATTACGCATTCGATATCCTGTCCGATATTCTCAGCAACGGACGCTCCAGCCGTTTGAACCGCCGTCTGGTGCAGGAGCAGAACCTGTTTTCCGGTATCGACGCATACATCAGCGGTACGCGTGATGCGGGGCTGTTGCAAATCAGCGGTAAGCCTGCGGCAGGCGTGTCGTTGGAACAGGCGGAAGCCGCTGTCCGTAAGGAATTGGAAGAGTTGCGGCAATCTCCGGCAGGCGAACAGGAACTGGAGAAAGTCAAGAATAAGTTTGAATCTACCCAGATATTCGGCAATATCAATTACCTGAACGTAGCCACAAATCTTGCCTGGTTTGAGCTGACGGGAAAGGCGGAAGATATTGACCTTGAAGTAGAGCGTTATCGCTCCGTTACGACGGAGCAACTGCACACTGTGGCGCAGCATACTTTCTGCGAGAACAATACCGTAGTATTATATTATAAGAGTGATAAACAACATTAAAAGGGAACAGTGAGGATGTGCGGAACATCTGTCTGACAGACTGTGGATTTCGTCCGATGAAACAAATTTTAGATAATAAGATGATGAATTTGATAGCCGGCTATAAACAGCATTATAAAGCGTTGATATTTCTGGGACTTCCCATTGTTATCGGGCAGGTGGGCGTAATTGTTCTCGGTTTCGCGGATACCCTGATGATTGGGCATCACAGTACCGAGGAACTGGGTGCGGCTTCTTTCGTAAACAACGTATTTACACTTTGCATCATTTTCAGTACCGGTTTCAGCTACGGACTGACGCCTATTGTAGGCAGTCTTTACGGCAACCGCCGTTTTGCGGAAGCGGGGCAGGCGTTGCGGTGCAGTTTGGTGGCGAATGTCCTGGTGGCTTTGCTTCTTACTTTCATCATGACGGTGGTCTACTTCAATGTGGAGCGTTTGGGGCAGCCCGAGGAACTGATGCCTTTGATAAAACCTTATTATCTGGTATTGCTCGCTTCGCTGGTTTTCGTGATGCTGTTCAATGGTTTCAAGCAGTTTACAGACGGTATCACCGACACCAAGACCGCCATGTGGATACTGCTGGGCGGAAACGCGCTGAACATCATAGGTAATTATATTCTTATCAACGGTAAGCTGGGTTTTCCGGAGTTGGGTTTGCTGGGAGCAGGTATCAGTACGCTGTTCTCGCGTATTATGATGGTCGTGGTTTTCGCGCTGATTGTACTTCGCGGCCGTCGCTTCATTCGTTACCGGCTTGGGTTTTCCCGCATGGGGTGGTCGCTTCCGGTGTTTAAGCGGCTCAATGCGTTGGGCTGGCCTGTCGGCTTGCAGATGGGGATGGAGACGGCTTCTTTCAGCCTTAGCGCCATTATGGTGGGTTGGCTGGGTACCATCGCTTTGGCATCCCATCAGATAATGCTGACCATTTCGCAATTCACTTTCATGATGTACTACGGTATGGGGGCTGCGGTAGCGGTGCGTGTCAGTAATTTTAAGGGGCAGGGCGATATGGAGAATGTACGCCGTTCCACATTTGCGGGCTTCCACCTGATAATGGCTATGGAAGTGGTGCTTATGAGCATTGTTTTTGTGATGCGCGGACAGGTGGGCGGTTGGTTCACGGATAGCGCCGAGGCTTCGGCGCTGGTGGCGTCCTTGTTCTTTCCCTTCCTGATTTATCAGTTTGGCGACGGATTGCAAATCAACTTTGCCAATGCGCTGCGAGGCATATCGGATGTAAAGCCGATGATGATTATTGCATTTATTTCTTATTTTATTATATCTTTGCCCGTAGGATATTTTTGCGGTTTCGTGCTGGGTTGGGGATTGGTCGGTGTCTGGATGGCTTTCCCGTTCGGACTGACCAGCGCCGGACTGATGCTGTGGCTGCGCTTCCGCTATAAAACGGGAACGAGATGATAAAAGAGGCGGTATTCGCCGTCCTGTCACTCTATCACCTTTTTATCACCTATTATGAATAGCGTATCGAAAGTAAAGATAGCTGTCGGATACACTCTGTTGTTAGGAGTGTTGCTTTTTTCCCTGTTCTTCGTGCATAGGGAGATGGAGAATCTTATGCTTTCCGATAATCAGGATGTGCAGTGGACGGACAGTCTCATCACGCTTCTCAGGGAGAAGGACGCGAACACCATTTACATGTTGCGTGTGCTGAGCGAAACGAGCGACAGTATGGTTTCTACCCGGGAGATAGAGAGCATCATCGCTACCCGGCAGGATTCGGTCGTTACCAACCGGCGGGTGCAGCGCCGTATCATTACGCATCGCGACACGGTGGTTACCAAGCCTAAGAAGAAAGGCTTCTTCCGTCGTTTGGGAGAGGTGTTCGTTCCGCCTAAAAAAGATACTGCCATACAGGTAAAGACTTCCCTCGAATATGCTACGGATACGGTGATTGATGTCTACAATCCGGTGGACTCCCTGCAAGAAAAGCTGCGTGCCGTGGCGCAGCAGAAGAAAGAGAATAATGCCATCGTACAACGCCGCAGGCGCACTTTGCAGCGCATGGACAGGATGCTGACCGCCCGTATCGACAGTCTGTTGAAAGGTTATGAACAGGAAACCTTGCAGCGCGCCCGCGAAGAGGCGGAGTATCAGCAATCCGTGCGCCATCACTCCATTAAGATAATCAGCGGTATCGCGGCCGGCGCTGTGTTGCTTTCCGCCTTTTTCCTGATAGTCATCGGGCGTGACATTACGCGCAGCAACCGTTATCGCCGCGAACTGGAAGAAGCCCGCCGCCGTGCCGAAGACTTGCTGGCTACGCGGGAGAAGATGATGCTTGCCATTACCCACGACTTTAAGGCGCCGCTCGGCTCCATCATGGGCTATGCCGACCTGCTCTCCCGTCTGACGGTGGACGAACGGCAGCGCTTCTATCTGGATAACATGAAAACCTCATCGGAACATCTGCTGAAACTGGTTGTCGATTTGCTTGATTTTCATCGGCTCGACCTTCATAAGGCCGAGATAAACCGGGTTACTTTCCATCCCGCCCGTCTGCTGGAAGAAATCCATGTCAGCTTCGAACCGCTGACTTCCGCCAAGGGACTGGGCTTACATTGCGATATTGCTCCCGAGTTGGAGAGCACGTATATCAGCGACCCGCTCCGGTTGCGCCAGATTATCAATAACCTGCTTTCCAATGCCGTGAAGTTTACGGACGAGGGCGGCATAACGATAACGGCACGTTACGAGAACCGCCGGCTGGTCGTTGCCATAGCCGATACGGGCAAAGGTATGGAACCTGCCGACAGGGAACGGATTTTTCAGGAGTTCACCCGTCTGCCCGGCGCGCAGGGCAAAGAGGGCTTCGGGCTCGGATTGTCCATCGTGCGCATGCTTGTACAGTTACTGGAAGGAACGATTGATGTGGACAGTGCGCCGGGTAAGGGAAGCACGTTTACATTACGTATCCCTTTGTTCCCCGTGAGGGTGTCGGAGAATGCCGGCGGGAAGCGTCAGGAGACGGAAACCGAAGCTTCTTCCGCTCTTTCCGGAGAAATATCCGTTCCTTCACAACGCTCGCTTCGCGTACTTCTGATTGATGATGACCGTATTCAGCTTACGCTCACCGCGGCCATGCTCCAACATAGCGGTATAGCTTCGGTGTCGTGCATGCAATTGGATGAATTGCTGGATGCCCTGCGTTCCGATACCTTCGATGTACTGCTTACCGATGTACAGATGCCTGCCATAAACGGCTTCGACCTGCTGAAACTGCTGCGGGCGTCGAACCTTCCTCAAGCTCAGACCATTCCTGTGATAGCTGTTACAGCCCGTAGCGACATGAAACGGGAGGAGATTAAGGAACACGGTTTTGCCGGTTGTTTGCACAAACCGTTTACGGTAGCGGAGCTTTTCCGGGAACTGAATGCGGAGGGTATCGGACAAGAGCCTGTTCCTGCCCCGCAATGTGAAGAAACGGTTGCGGCTGAGGCTTCATCTCCGGAGCTTCCTTATAATTTCTCGGCGCTTACCGCTTTCTCCGGTGATGATCCGGAAGCGGCAAAGTCCATTCTTGAGAGTTTCGTCACTGAAACCCGTCTCAATGCCGAACGTTTGCGACAGGCGGTGGATGCGGCGGACATGGACGGGGTGGCTGCCGTATCGCACAAAATAATTCCTCTCTTTACGCTGATTGGCGCTACGGAACTGGTGTCGGAACTTAAGATACTGGAAAGCCTGCGCGGCGCTCCCTTCACTGCCGAACAGGGACAGCGCGCGCTCCGTTCGCTTGCCCTTATCGAGGATATTGTTCGTTTACCGGCACAGACCGATTTGGGTAAGCGGTCGATATAAGTGGTCATAAACACTGGTGTGGCACAGTATTTTTATTCTTTAGGAACTTTATCTCGAAATTAATTGTTTACTTTGTACAACTTTTAATAGATGACAGTTTGACGTTCCAATGAGAAGAAAATGGTTAAAGGGAGCACTTTGGGTGCTGCTCACTCCTATTATCCTATTTGTAATATTGATGATATTGCTGTATGTGCCGCCCGTGCAGAATTTTATACGGAAACAGGCTACGGCGATAGCGTCGGATGCTACGGGCATGAATATTTCCGTAGAACGGATTGACCTTCGTTTTCCCTTGAATCTGCTTGTGCGTGGCGTACAGGTGGTGCAGTCGGAGAACGACGCCGTCGATATACAACATCCCGATACCCTGCTGAACCTTGGAAGCCTGAACGTGCGCGTACAGGCATGGCCTTTGTTGCAGGGCAGGGTAGAGGTGGACGATATTACTTTGCAGCAGGTAGCCGTAAACTCTTCCACCTTGCTGGAAGGTATGCACATCAAAGGAACGCTCGGACGGTTCTTCCTCGAGAGCCACGGCATCGACCTGAAAAAAGAGAATGCCGTGCTGAATAGCGTGGAGTTGAGTAATACCCATGTGCAAGTAATACTTGCCGATACTGCCGAGGCTCCGAAAGATACTGCTGAGACCGCCTTGAACTGGCGGATAGCGTTGCACAACCTGAAACTGAAGAATGTTTCGGTGGATTTGCAGATGCCGCTCGACTCCATGACGTTGGCTGCCAATATAGGAGATGCAAGCATAGAAGATGCCAATGCCGACCTCAAACGTCAGTTCTACGGTTGGCGTAAGTTTGCGCTTACGGGTACTGCCGTAAATTACGATTCGGGTACAGCCGCTCCCGTCGAGGGTTTTGACGCTTCGCATATCGCGTTGCGCGACATCCGTATCGGCATAGATTCGGTGATGTCCTGCGGCCGCGACATGAACGCCGTTATCCGCGAGTTCTCCATGTACGACCGTTCGGGACTGACTGTAACTTCTCTGACCGGACGCCTGTTTGCCGATTCAACCCTTATCCGCGTGCCCCATTTGCAACTTACGACCCCGCATAGTGAAATGAACCTGACGGCGCAGACTTATTGGAAACTTGTCGATATACCTACTACCGGACGTCTGTCCGCCCGCTTTAATGCCAATATCGGCAAACAGGATGTACTGCTCTTTGCAGGCGGATTGCCCGAAACCTTTAAAGAGGCTTATCCTTTCCGGCCGCTGGTGATTCATGCCGGTACGGAAGGGAACTTGAAGCAAATGCAGATTTCACGTTTCACCGCTGAATTGCCGGGTGCTTTCTCGTTGAGCGGCGGAGGTGAGTTGTGGAACCTTACGGACAGCTTGAGGCGTAGCGGAGAGCTTGATTTTGAAATGCAGACGCAAGACCTTAATTTCCTGACCGGACTTACCGGGGTAACTCCCGACGGCTCTATCGTTGTGCCCGACAGTATGAATCTCGTGGCGCGTCTCGGTCTCGACGGGCCGCAATGCAACGCGCTTCTGAAAGTAAAGGAAGGCAAAGGCAGTCTGGATTTGGATGCCGCCTACAACTTGTCTACCGAGGCCTATTATGCAGACCTCGCCATAGATGCTTTGCAACTCCATCATTTCCTGCCTAAAGACTCTGTTTATACACTTACGGCCCATGTTTCCGCCAAAGGCCAGGGAGTGGATATCGCTTCTCATAAGACAATGGCGCGCATAGAGGCCAAGCTGGCGGAATTGCAGTATGCCCGTTGGAATATATCGGGCGTGGATTTGAACGCGGGTTTGAAGTCATCGGTGGCTTCAGTGCGACTGACGAGTGATAATGAGTTATTGAAGATGCAGTCCGAGGCCGACTTACGCCTCGACCGCAAATACATGGACGGCAAGCTGAATATGAATGTCGAGGAGCTGGACTTATATAAACTGGGCGTTGCCCCCAAGCCTTTGGAACATTCGGTTGCGTTTAATCTGGGTGCGGAAGCGCGCCACGATTCCATTAAGTTGCGGATGGATGCCGGCGATATGGACTTGCAGTTCCGTGCCCGCAGCACTTTGAAGGAGCTGTTGGAACAATCGGACGAGTTCGTCGCCATTCTTATGAAGCAGATAGATGAAAGGCGGCTGGACCATGCGGCTTTGCGTCGGGTGTTACCTTCGGCAGGCATGCAGCTGACGGCGGGACAGTCTAATCCGGTCAGCTATTTCCTGAAAACAAAAGATGTGACGTTCAATGACTTTACCCTTCGTTTCGGTACCACGCCGACGCGGGGTATCAACGGGCGGACTGCTGTGCATGGATTGCGTGTGGACTCGTTGCAACTCGATACGATTTTCTTTACCGTGAAGCAGGATACCTCCCGGATGATGTTGCAAAGCGGGGTGATTAACGGGCCGAAGAACCCGCAGTTTGTGTTCCGGAGTACGCTGACAGGCGAGATTCGGAGTGAAGACGCCGAACTGACCGTAAATTATGTGGACGGTGAGGGGCAGACAGGAGTGCTGTTCGGTATAAATGCCCGCCCGCTGACCGAAGGACACGGCAAAGGCAACGGAGTATTGCTGAATCTGACACCTGCCGAACCGGTTATCGCATACCGTAAGTTCCATTTCGTAGATAACAGTAACTGGATATATCTGCATAAGAATATGCGTGTCTATGCCAATATTGATATGGATAGCGACAACGGCTTATGTTTCCGTATGCAGTCGGACAAGAACGACAGTATCTCGTTGCAGAATATGAACGTGGAATTAAGCCGCTTTCAGTTGGGAGAATTAAGCGAAGTACTTCCTTATATGCCCCGACTGACCGGCTTGTTCTCCGCCGAAGCGCAGTATATACAGACTCCTACTTCCTTACAAGTGTCCGCCGAAGCCAGCATCAATGAACTGACTTACGAGCGGCAACATGTAGGAGACATCGGTATGGGCGCCACATGGCTGCCGGGAGATAAAGGCGCTACGCATTATCTGAATACGTATTTCAGTTACGACAATCAGGAAGTGCTGACCGCAGACGGTATACTGACGCAAAAGAATGGCAGGGATACGCTGGAAGTGACCACCTCTTTTGAGCATTTCCCGATGAAGATTGCCAATGCCTTTATTCCCGACCAAATGGTTTCCTTCACCGGCGACCTTGACGGCGGAATGTATATCTACGGACCGTTGGAGAAACCCAAGATGCACGGAGATGTTACACTGGACAGCGTATCGGTATATGCGCGTCAGGCAGGAGCCCGCTACTGGTTCGACGACCGCCCCGTACAGATTAAGGACAATCAACTGATATTCGATAAGTTCGCTATCTATACCACCAGTAAGAATCCGTTCACCATTAACGGTAAGGTGGATTTCCGTAATCTGGAACGCCCTACGGCGGATTTGAAATTGCTGGCAGAGAACTATACGCTGCTGGATGCGTCGCGTACCCGCGAAAGTCTCATTTACGGCAAGGTATTTGTCGATTTGACCGCAACGGTACGAGGGCCTTTGGATGCCTTGACCATGCGCGGCAATATGAATCTGTTGGGAAATACGGATGTGACCTATGTGCTCACCGACTCGCCGCTGACGGTGGAAGACCGTCTTGAAGGCCTGGTTACCTTTACTTCCTTTGCGGACACGACCTCGGTGAGTGCGGATGAGGCCCCTGCCATGTCTTTGGGCGGTATGGATATGATTATGTCCGTGCATATAGACAATGCCGTACGCCTTCGTGCCGATTTGAGCCCCGACCGTAGTAAGTTTATAGAGTTGGAAGGCGGTGGGGATTTGAATATGCAATACACTCCGCAAGGTGATATAAGCCTTACCGGACGCTATACGCTTTCGGGCGGAATCATGAAGTATTCGCTTCCTATCATTCCGTTGAAGGAATTCCAGATTAACAACGGAAGTTATGTGGACTGGCGCGGCGATCCGATGAACCCGACATTGAACCTGAAAGCGACGGAACGTATGCGCGCTTCGGTAGCCGACGGTGACGACGGCGGTTCGCGCGTGGTAAACTTCGATGTGTCCATAGCCATAAAGAACCGGCTTGACGCTCCCGAACTTATCTTCGATATAACGGCGCCGGATGACGCCGCCATCGAGAACGAGTTGCAGGCTATGGGTACTGAGGAGCGTAGCAAACAGGCCATTGCCATGCTGGCGACCGGTGTTTATATGAATAGCGGTGTCAAAGGTGGCGGATTCTCTATGGGTAGCGCTCTGAACAGCGTTATCCAAAGTCAGATCAACTCATTGGCGGGTTCGGCTTTCCAAAGCATTAATGCAAGTTTCACGATGGGTATGGAAGACCGTACGGCTGCCGAAACGGGAGATAAGCAAACGGATTATAGCTTCCGCTATTCGCAACGCCTTTTCAACGACCGTGTGCAGATTGTTATCGGCGGTAAAGTAACAACGGGCGCCAATGCCACGAATGATGCGGAATCGTTTATCGATAATATTTCGCTGGAGTACAGGTTGGATACGTCCGGTACGCGCTATGTCCGTGTGTTCTATGACAAGAACTACGAAAGCGTGCTCGACGGGGAAATAACGGAAACCGGAGTCGGTCTTGTGCTTCGCCGTAAGATGGACCGTCTGGGCGAACTCTTTATCTTCAGGAAAAAGAAGAAACAAACTGTAGAATGATATGAAACGACTGATATTATATATAGCGGGTATACTGTTTCTGGCAGGATGTTCCACAACCAAGCATTTGCCGGAAGGTGAAATCCTGTATACGGGACAAAAAACGATGATTGTCGAGAACCGTAGCAAGACTCCGGTAGGCGAAACCGCCATGGAAGAGGTGGAAGCTGCGCTGGCCACTGCTCCGAACAACTCTTTGCTGGGCAGTTCCAGTATCCGCATACCGTTCCCTGTGGGATTATGGATTTACAATGGATTTGTGAAATATGAGAAGGGGTTTGGAAAGTGGATATTCAACCGCTTTGCTGCAAAGCCGGTATTGATGTCGTCCGTCAATCCTGATATCAGGCAGAAGGCTGCTACCAATCTGTTGCGGGACTACGGCTACTTCAACGGTACGGTCAGTTATAAGACATTTGTAAATCCGAAAGATTCATTAAAGGCGAAGCTGCAATATACGGTGGACATGCGTAATCCTTATTTTATCGATACGGTCTACTACCACGGTTTCAGTGAACGTACGTCGCGCATTATGAATATGAGCCGCCGCCGTTCGCTCATCAGTCCGGGAGAACAGTTTAATGTGACCGACCTCGACGGAGAGCGTACTCGTATCAGTACTTTGCTGCGTAATGTAGGGTGCTATTATTTCCGTCCCGACTATCTGACTTATCAGGCTGATACGACTTTAGTGCCCGGCGGCCATGTCGTGATGCGTATGGTGCCTGCTCCCGGTATGCCTTCTGTCGCCGAAAAACCGTTTTATGTGGGCAGTAAAGCATTCCACCTCTATGGCAAGCATGGAGAGGCTCCTAACGACAGCATGGATTATAAGGGACTGCGCATCTATTATCATGATAAATTGCGGGTACGTCCCAACATGATTTACAGGTGGCTCAACTATCAGGCATATCGTCAGAAACGCCAGGTGCAGGACAGTACGGGTATCTCCCGCAGACGTTCCATGCAAAGCCTTTATAGTTTATATCGTCAGACCCGTGTGCAGGAGCGTTTGAATAATGTGGGTATCTTCCGCTATCTCGAAATGCAGTATACTCCGCGCGATACGACATTCGCGTGTGATACGCTGGATGTAAATATCCATGCGGCTCTCGACAAACCCTACGATGCCGAACTGGATTTCAACGTGAAGATGAAAAGTAATAACCAGACCGGACCGGGAGCTTCGTTCACCGTAACGAAAAACAACGTGTTTGGCGGCGGTGAGGCATGGAATGTGAAGCTGGACGGTTCGTATGAGTGGCAGACGGGTAAAGACAGGTCTTCGTTGATGAACAGTTATGAGGTGGGATTGTCTACTTCGCTGATGTTCCCACGTGTGGTCTTTCCCCGTTTCGGCGATAAGGAGTACGACTTTCCGGCCACTACCACCTTCAAGTTGTACATCGACCAGTTGAACCGCGCCAAGTATTATAAACTGTTGGCGTTTGGTGGAAACGCTACGTATGATTTCCAGCCGAAGCGTACGACCAAACATAGTTTCACGCCGTTTAAACTTACGTTTAATGTGCTTCGTAACCCGACGGAAGCCTTTAAGGAATTGCAGGCGGAGAATCCTGCGCTCTACGTCAGTCTGCGCGACCAGTTTATCCCTGTCATGGAATATATGTACACGTATGATAATGCTTCTTTACAACGTGTGCGCAATCCCATTTGGTGGCAGACGACGGTAAGCTCGGCAGGTAATCTGACTTCGTGTATTTATCGTGTCTTCGGCAAACCGTTCAGCGAGAAGGATAAAAAACTGCTGGGTGTACCTTTTGCGCAGTTCCTGAAGGTTAACAGTGAATTCCGCTATCACTATAAGATAGATAAAAACCAGATGATCGCTTCACGCATTGCCGGAGGAGTGATATGGTCGTACGGAAATGCGCTGTCGGCTCCTTATACCGAGCAGTTCTATATCGGCGGCGCCAACAGCGTACGTGCTTTCTCCGCCCGCAGCATAGGCCCGGGCGGTTATGCTCCGGATAAGGAAAGTAAGTATTCTTTCATCAACCATGTGGGCGACATACGTATGGAAGCTAATGTTGAGTATCGTTTCCGTATCATCGGCGACTTGCATGGAGCGGTGTTCTTGGATGCCGGTAATGTGTGGCTGATGCGTAAGGATGATTCCCGCCCCGGTGGAGAACTTACTTTAAAGAACTTTGCCAAGCAGGTGGCTTTGGGTACGGGAGCGGGTTTGCGCTATGATATGGATTTTCTGGTATTCCGTTTGGACTGCGGAGTAGGACTGCATGACCCGTATGATACCGGTAAGTCGGGATACTATAATATTCCTAAGTTCAAGGACAGCCTTGCTTTGCATTTCGCTATCGGTTATCCGTTCTAAGAGATTCTGCCTGCTTTGCAGACAATAGTGAATCGTATTTGTCCAAAAACGGACTCAATGCGGAAGTACCGGTCAATAAGGTGGAGTTTTGTACGATTATAGAAAAGAATGGACTAAAATCTCCCCTTTTCTGATATAAATTTTACTACTTTTGCATCTGTTATCAACCATGATACACTAACCTTTTTAAATAATAACTAATATGAAACCAACTTTATTCTTATTGGCAGCCGGTATGGG
>CEAB01067807.1_pt1 | contig 14948 bp, 15 predicted proteins | sample 557651 | NCBI WGS metagenome assembly CEAB01 (sample SAMEA3182046, study PRJEB8094) | gut metagenome | biome: human; feature: gut; material: Stool; isolation source: human stools | place: Canada | collected 2011-11-15
TCTTGCACTGTCAACGGACAGACGACTTATTCAAGCTGCAAAAATTGTTGCAGTGCCGAATATATTTATGACAGTTCCAATTGCCCGGCGCCGCATAAACTTACCGGCGATGTCTGTAATGGGAAATATAAGCAGTGTGAGTTGGATGAAAATAACATCACTTGCGCGAACTTTACCATGCCGAAAAATGCCAGCTATCTTAAGCTTGTTTATTCTTGTGACGACCTGACATCGGCCGTTAACTCTGGAAAAACAGGCAATATCGTCCTGATGAAAACGCTGACCTGTCCGACAAGTCTGACGTTAAAACCGGGACAAAACCTTGTCAGTATCGGATATTTCCTAAAGCTGACTTCCGAAGGCAATGATTATAAAAATCAGTTGAATCAATGTTATACGCTGACGCTGAACAATTATCTGTATACCTCAGACAATACCAAAGTTTCAGACATCACGCTGCTCAACACCCCGCTGTATCTCAAAGGAAGTACCGATATCAGAAATATGAATATGAAAATATCTTCAAATTATGAAAGAGCTGTTCTGTCCAGTTCGACTTCCTTTTCATCAAAAATGTCAGGGATGGTGAATATTTGCACACCGGGATCAAAAGGTATTTTTAATTCCAAAATAGAAATAACCGATGCGAAATTAAATATTAAAGCCCAAGGAAACTATAATGAAGGTTTCCTGACCTCCGTAATAACCTTAAACGGAAATAGCGTTGCTAACTTGGATATGCGTGGAGCAACAGGCCAAGGGCAGGGAATTAGCGGAGACAGTACGCTAAAGATGAATGACAGTAGTAGAATCAACATTATTTCAGATTCTTATAACGTTGAAGCGACGACATCTGCCAAAATGTATTTTAATTCTCCCAATGTGCTTTTTGCAGCGGATATAAAAAGTGCAGCTACTTTTTATTGGGAACCGTATTTCAATTATACCAAAGGTGCCAAAGTTATGACAAAGAATGGCTTGTATGAGGCGCAGTCAACCGGTTCATATCAGTTTACCGGACACTATGGAATAAATGAGCCCCAAGGAAACTGGAGCAAAATCGGTTCGCCAGATTTTTCTTCCACTTCGGAATTTGGCCGGCAAATGAAAATTTTTGAAACAAATTTCTTCAAATAAGCCTCTTAAAATACGAAAAAAAGATTGCTTCTTTTATGAAGCAATCTTTTTTAATTTCAGAAAGAATGGCTGAGGAGAAGAAGGGCGGCTATGCACGGCGTATAAATGCCGAAAAACCAGAAATAAACCTTGTTAACCTCATACTCATACGCGTTAAAAGTTGACCATTTGTATGCTTCTTCAATCTGTTGCTTTTTCTTTCTTAGTTTATATAGCCGGTAAAAGCAGCACATAACCAAAATACAGCTGAAGATAACAGCTAAAATGATTGAAACATCCTGAAATAAAGAGGCAAGTCCAAATGCAGACGAAGCAAAAACGGCGGCTAAGACGCTGACATCTTTCTTAAATTTTCTTTCATGCCTGCGCATATCAATAATAATTCGCAAGGACAGATAAAAGAAAAACAAAGATACGGCAGCGAGCAAAACAATAATAAACGTTTCCATAATTTTTTATTTTTAATAATTTTATATTGCCTTTATTATAGCCTGTTTTGTCAATTATGGCAAGAGAAATTTTCTGCGCGGACAAGAGATAAAAAAAGATTGCAAATAAACGGCAAAAGGATATATTCAGTAAAGAAAATTAAACTATTGTTAAGGAGATAAATATGCCTTTAGTTACAATGCGTCAGATTCTTGACCATGCGGCTGAAAACAGCTATGGCGTTCCGGCGTTTAATATTAATGATATGGAACAGGTTATTGCTGTTTTGCAGGCAGCCAAAAAAGTTAATGCCCCGGTTATTTTGCAGACTTCTACCGGTGCCCGCAAGTTTGCCGGTGACCCGATGATTCGCCATATGGTTCAGGCCGGTATTGAAATGTTCCCTGAACTGCCGATTTGTATTCACCAGGATCACGGTTCTTCCGTTGATATCTGCCAGTCTGCCATTGTTAACGGTTACTCCTCTGTCATGATGGACGGTTCTTTGGAAGCCGACGGCAAGACCCCGTCCTCTTTTGAATATAATGTTCATGTAACGAAGGAAGTTGTTGCCCGCGCCCATGCTGTCGGTGCTTCCGTTGAAGGTGAACTCGGCGTTATCGGCTCTCTTGAAACCGGAAAAGGCGACAAAGAAGACGGTCACGGCGCTGAAGGCGTTATTGACAAGAAACGCTTGGTAACAGACCCGGATGAAGCGGCAAAATTTGTTGCTGAAACCAAACTTGACGCTTTGGCAGTTGCCGTTGGTACCTCTCACGGCGCTTATAAGTTCACCCGTAAACCGACCGGTGATATTTTAGCGATTGACGTGATTGAAAAAATCCACGCCAAACTGCCGAATACACACATGGTTATGCACGGTTCTTCTTCTGTTCCTCAGGAATTGCAGGATTTGATTAACGCCTACGGTGGTGCCATTCCGCAGACATTCGGCGTTCCTGTCGAAGAAATCGTCCGCGGTATCAAATCCGGTGTCCGTAAAGTTAACGTTGATACGGACTGCCGTATGGCGATTACCGGCGCAATCCGTAAGCTCTTTGCCGAAAATCCGAAAGAATTCGACCCGCGCAAGTATCTTAAGCCGGCAATTGAAGAAATGCAGAAAGTCTGCGAAGCCCGCTACGAAGCTTTTGGCGCAGCCGGTCATGCTGACAAGATTAAAGTTATTCCGATGTCTGAAATGGCAAAACGTTACGCTTCCGGCGAACTTTAATTTTTTATCAAGCTTAAAACAAAAAACAAGGACTGGTCAAAAGTCCTTGTTTTTTTGTTATTTAAATTCTCAATTAAAATATCTTGCTAAAAAAACACCCCTGTGATATCCTTTTCTTAAGCGACAGAGTTTGCCGCTTAGGGCGTCACAACCCTTTTATCATATCAGTCGTCAAGCATAATTGCGACTTAAAATAAGGATATGCTGATATCTGTCTGTGTGCTAGGGACGGATGTCGGCGTTATAAGGCTTTGCACGAAAGCGCTGAGCCGTTTTGATATGATACGGTTGTGAACATCCGCCCGTCTTCTTCATGAAGCGGGTTTTGTTTTAACTAAAAACAAGGATGTTTCAACATGAATATTAATTTTAAATTTTTACTTATAGGGACAAGTCTGTCCTTAATCCCTAATCTTTTATATGCGCAATGTGTACCGGCTCAAAATTGTGCCGAACTTGGCTATAAAGAAAACGCCAATAAAGGCGGTTGTTTAAAATGTCCGTTTGGCGACGGCTGGTATTGTCCATGTGATACCTCATATAAATATACCTGTACCGGAAGCAATGAAAAAGCAGGAACGGAAAAATGCGGTAATAAATATAAATCTTGTAATTGTGCTTCTGGTTTTGAGTGGAAAGACGGTAAATGTCAAACCCAAGGCGCCGTTTTAGGTCAATGTACCGGCTATGCCAAAAACTGTAAAATCGCCGATATATTAAACAGCGACGGAACTTGTACGACAGATAAGGTCAACGGCAAGATACCAATCGGTGTGGTGGTTTATATCGGCAGCGATAACTGCGGTCAGGCTTTGGCATTGGAAACTTTTAGGAATAAACAATGGTCAATAGAGTATGTTGATATTCCGAACTTACCGAATTATGGCAGCGTTTCAGCAGCCCAAAAAGACATTGACAGTTGTGGAAATACGCAAACAATTATTAAATACGGTAATGAGGGAAAATATCCGGCAGCGTGGGTAGCGGTAAATTATATGCCAAGTTCAGTGTCTGAAACTAAGGGAAAATGGTGTTTGCCGGCGGCAGGTATTGCTCAGTCAATGATGGATAATTATTCGGCAATAAATTCCAGTTTATCCAAAGTTGGAGGAGAAACGTTGCTTTATTATGACATTAATTGGTCGTCCACCGAGAACTACAGCAACAGCGTATGGGCTTGGAGTTACAATAGCAACTATCTGGCTAATTATAGTAAGACTTACAGCAGCTTCAATGTTCGCCCGGTGTTGAAGTTTTAGTTTTTAACCAGCGACAGGTCCCCTTCTGTTCACTCAGAAGGGGAGAATATGAGGATGAAGTAAAATATATTTCCTAAATGTCATTGTCGGATTTGATCCAACAATGACATTATCCATTTCTCCCGGCAGGCACAAGGCGCACGCAGTGCTTCTTTATGCGCTATTAACCCGCAGCTAACTTTCCGTTCAGGCCGAGCCTGCTTTTTATTTTGCCGCTTGGGCGGCGCGTTTTCCTGATTGAGCTGCCGCTTCAAGAGAGCAGGGCCAGTCCCGCATGGTCCAGTCCCCGGCCAGATAAAAATTTTCATACTGGGTTAAACAGTCAAAAGGGCGTAGCTGGTTGTTTTTGTCATCCTGTCGGAGTGTGGCGCGGTGGTGTATCAACACGCGGTGTGGCGGAACAAACGCTGCTTTGACTTTCCTTAAAGTGCAGACTTCTTTCCAGACTTCCCGTGCCAGTTCTTCTTTGTGAAGATCGATCTTGTCGGCATGGCTGATCGTGACCGACAGAATGTTGCCATTTACAAAAATCCACTGGCTGAGGCCGTTGGTAACGGCAATAAAAGAACGGCTTTCCGGCAGCGTAAGCGGCGTGCTTGTCCGGTAATGGATATTGATAATTTTATTGTACGCGGGTTCTTTTGTTTTGAAAATTCTGGAGAAATTGTGAATGTCAATCGCAGAGATAACAATGTCTTTTTCGGTTAAAAGTATGGTTTCTTTGTTGAAAACAAGCTTGGTTGCCCGTCCCCTTTTGCCCCGGACATCCTTTAACACATAATGGTAACAGATTTTATCGGGATATTGAATATGCTGGTTGATGATTTTTTCATTGGTAACGTTTTCTGTAAAATAAACTTTTTTGACATTCCAAAACGGAAACATTTGTTGAAGTGTGATTTTAAGAATAGGGCGGGAAACAAGTTCTAAAGGAAGATTGAATAAAGCCAGGATAATGTCTTTGATGTTTTTCAGAATACTGTGTGAAAATTTCCCGGTCTGGGCGTCATAAAACAAAAAAGAATTTTGAAATTTTAATTTTCCGGTAATTTTACAGGCTTCTTTGTTGCATTTCAAAATGGCGTGAGTGGCTGTATCAACATTGCTTTGCAAAATCGGATCATAATAAGACTTGCACTTTCCGCCGAGATTGCCCGCGGCTTCATATAAAATAATTTCAGCCTGCGGATTGTATTTTCTGACATATTTTGCGGCGGTCAATCCGGCAATGCCGCCACCGATAATGTGATATTTTTTACAAGTCATTTATCAGAAAAATATGCCTTTGCCGCCAGAGTGAATTTACCGAATTTGCTGATTTGCGGTTTGGGGGAAATAATTTCCCAGCCGCGGTTTTTCATAATGTCGAAATATTTTTTATAAATAGCCATAATAGCTTTGACCGAACGGGCGGATTTCTTGTCCAAAAGCTTAATCATCTGTTCCGATTTTTTGAATTCTTCTTCGGCAATCCGCGCCAAAGCCTCTCTGGCTATCGCCAGATTTTTGTTGACAATGACTTCTGTCGGATTGGTTGAGGTAATGCTGGCTTTTTCCAACATCTCTTCGGGAATATACAGGCGGTTAGCCTGGGCGTCTTCTTTGACGTCACGCAAAATGTTGGTGATTTGCAGGGCGTTTCCTAAGGAAGTCGCCAGACTTTCTATCATTTTTTCGTTATCGCACCCGAAAATGCGCAAAGACAAGTTACCTGGAGCGCCTGCTACGCCGCGGCAGTATTTGTAAAATTCGGACATATTCGGTGCCTGCAACGGATTGGGAATGTCCATGGAAATAGAATCGATCAGCTTGATGAATTCCGTTTTGGGTAATTTGAATCTCATGCAGTTTTTATAGATTTTACGTCCGATATCGGTTGTCGGCACTTTCTTGTCATAGATGTTGTCCATCTCCTCGCGCCATGCCTGAATCAGTTCAAGTTTTTCAGCCATTGTCATATCATTGCCGTCGACAATGTCGTCAATATGGCGGCAGAAAGCGTAAAGCGTGTACATAGCCATGCGTTTGGCTTTGGGTAGAAAACGCATGCTCCAAAAAAAAGATGTTCCGGAACGTTTTACAATTTTCTTAATATCGTTCATTTAAATGCCTTTAGTACTCAAAGTTCTGGGACGGGTAAATATGCCCTGCATCGTCCCTTTCATGGAAGAAACAATCCAGTCGTATCGGGATAACTTGATTTCTTCCGCCAAAAAATCCTTCTTTTTTAATTTTGTTATCATAATTTTGGTTAAGTTTATGATAACAAAAGTTTCAATTCTGAGGGGGATTGATTTTATAACTTTAGGCAAAACCGCCGCTTCTTCAAGCTGTTTTTCAACTCTGGCAAGCAGATTATCTGCTGCGCGGCGCAGGGACGGACTGGTTTCAGCCTTAACCAAATCACTCTCGCTAACCTTATATTTATGCAATATTTTTTCGGGAAAGTAAACCCTTTTTAGAATTTTGGCGTCATATCCGGCATCTTGCAGATGGTTGACAATCTGCAAAACCGTACACAAAACGGATGCCGGCTGATATGTCGACGGGCTTTCGTTATACAAAGCCAGCAAAAAACGCCCGACCGGAGCCGCCGAATATTGGCAGTAATTGACAAGCTGCGCCCATGTCTGATATTTGAAGCCTTGGGCATCTTGGCGAAAGGCCGTCAACAAATCAGTCGCCAGGGAAAAATCAAAGCCGTAGGCAAGAAACATTTCTCTCAGCTTTGCCGCAGCCGCATAGGCTGTCGGAAAATTTTTTTCACCGTATAGAACATTTTCCAGCATATCAAGCTGCGCCGATTTTTCCTCGGGTAAAAGGTCGGGAGCGTCGGCAATGTCGTCAGCCTGCCGGGCAAAATCATAATAACAATTCACCATTTTCCGGTATCTTTTGGGAAAAAGTCTGAATGCGACTGGAAAATTTTCGTCTTTTTGCTGTTTATGCCGTTCTTTCATGCGATAACCTTAAGCCATTCTTTTATATCATGTAAAGCTCTGTCGCTGTATGCTTTTTTACGGTCAGCCCCTTTAATCTTGCGAAATTTCCCGTTAGCCGTCGTTTCGCCGCTGATTGTCGGGAATATACCGAAATTTATATTCATCGGCTGAAAGTCTTCTATGTTTGTATCGTCGGTCAGATGTGACAGCATAGAACCGAAAGCCGTTGTCCGTGGCGGCAACAGGACATCTTGCCCCAAAATCTGCGCGGCGGCAAAATAACCGCAAATTAAGCCGACAGCAGCACTCTCAATATAGCCCTCGCAGCCGGTAATCTGTCCGGCAAAACGAATGTTGGGGCGGCTTTTCAGCCTGAGAAAACTATCCAGCAGAACCGGGCTCTTGATAAACGTATTTTTGTGAATACCGCCCAGTCTGGCAAATTCGGCGTTTTCCAATCCCGGTATCATCTGAAAAATACGTTTCTGTTCGCCGTATTTCAGTTTTGTCTGAAAGCCGACAATATTTCGCAGCGTATCTTCTTTATTGTCCTGCCGCAGTTGGACGACGGCGTATGGTTTTTCGGCGCAGTGCGGGTTTGTCAGGCCGACCGGCTTCATCGGCCCGTAGAGCAGGGTGTCAATTCCCCTTTCGGCCATGACCTCAATCGGCAGGCAACCGTCAAAATAACGGGCTTCTTCCCAGTCGTGAAATTCGGCTTTCTCTGCTTTAAGCAAGTTGTCGACAAAGGTATAATACTGCTCTTTGTTCATGGGGCAGTTGATATAGTCAAACTTGTCGCCTTTGTCATAACGGGATTGATACCAGGCTTTTTCAAAGTTAATGCTGTCTTTGAAAACAACCGGTGCGATGGCGTCATAAAATGACAAAGCCTGATTGTCAATATGCTTCAAAATGGACTGCGCCAACGCTTCGCTGGTCAGTGGTCCTGTGGCTATAATGGTATCGCCGGCGGCCTCGTCGGGAAGTTCGGTAATTTCACCCTCAATAATGTCAATAAACGGATGACTGCGGATTTTCTCACTGACGAGCTTGGCAAAACCGTCCCTGTCAACGGCCAGGGCTCCTCCCGCCGGAACTTTTGTTGCATCGGCGCAGGCCATAATCAGCGAACCTGCAAGACGCATTTCCTGATGCATCAGCCCAACGGCATTATGCTCAAAATCGTCCGAACGGAGCGAATTGGAACAAACCAACTCGGCAAAGTCGGGATTTTTGTGAGCCGCTGAATATTTTAAAGGTTTCATTTCATGCAGATAAACCCGCACGCCTCTCTTGGCAATTTGCCAAGCGGCTTCGCAGCCGGCCAATCCGGCGCCGATGATGTGTATTGCTTTCTCTGTCATCATACTAATCCTTAAATTTGTCAGCATTATAGCCGCTTTTCTTTATGGTTCAATATAAAAAATATTGATAACTTGTCAGAAGCTGTTCACTAATTGCCAAAAAGAGATATAATAACACTTGATTAGTACTGATTGAGTGAAGCAATGAAATTATGTAATGCAATGAGAGGTGTAGTGCTGTGGGCCTGCTGCGCGGCCGTTTTTCCGGCTGTCGCGGCCGAAGTCCTTTATGCCCCGAAAGATTCTGCCGTTGCTTTGCCGTCGTATCAGGGAACGGCCTCTGGAAAAAGAATTATGGCATCGCCGAAATTTGTGGATGATGCTGATTTAAATTTTGATGATATCATGTTGGAAGACATGGAAGACGTGCCGGATGAGACCGTCACAAAAAACGAAACGACCGTACCGCCTCCGGCGCCTGCCGACAATATTCCTCTGTTACAGAAAAGCGCTGAAGATTCTCTGCCGTCGCAGTCTGTTGTAAAAGAAACGGAAACAGCGCCGGCTCGGCCTTTGGATAATCCTGACAAACTGGGAACGCCCGGAAAAAGTCTGACGGAAACCATTAAGGAGAAAAAAGAAGAAGCTGAAAGCAGCAAACCTGCAGAACCGGAAAATTCCTCGGAAAGCACTTGGATTAACAAATTGAAAGCGCCATTGAGTGCTATCGGTTCTTCCGCAAACGGCGATGCCGCTTTGGAAGGTCTGTTGGATAGTTCCAAGCGCGGGCGGGGGCGTTCCAATGCTTCCGTTTTTGACATCTCCGGCGTTATGCTGCGTATGTCCGGGCAGCAGGTTGACGAAGTTATGAAAAAGCGCGGTTTCCAAAAAGTATATCAAAAATTTGATATTCCGAATTTTATCCGCTGGCGTAATGAGGAAACCTGTCGCAATCATGGTGTTGTCGGTTATGAACGTCTGGAAAGCTGCGTTGTTGAGGCGGCAAAACAAGACAAACATCAATATGTTTCATTAACCAAATATTCTAAATTTTCGACTAAAGAAGAAATAATGGTAAATTTTACCAGTAATTTTACGAATAATAAAGTTTATCGTGTTATATATAAGAGTATGTCGCCGACAATTACCGGAAACAGCCCGAAAGCCATGTATCTGCGCAATATCAAAATTTATGATTTCTGGAAAAAGGTAAACCAGAAATACGGCGCACCGGACAATAGGGATGAAGTTACTTGGGGGTTGGGCAGCAACAAACCGTATATGCGGGCTGCAACCGGTTATTTGCTGCTTGAAGACCCGATGCTCCGTGAGCTTGATTATACGCGGATGTCCCGGGAAGATCAGCGCTATATGAACACGGATATATATAGTTTTTAGGAAAAAAGATATGTCAGAAATTTCATCATCAGCTCTTTCGGAAATAATTTGCACCCGTATCAGTCATGACCTGATTGGAAATATCGGGGCCGTTTCCAATGCCGTAGAACTGCTGGAAGACGGAGATATGGATTTTCTGGATGATATCAAATCAATTTTGAATGTCAGTTCCCATGTCCTTTCCGCCCGTATGAAATTTTTTCGCATGGCCTTTGGTTTGGACAGTTCCAATCTGGAAAATGCCGAAATGATTGTCAAAACCTGTGAAGAATACGTTCAAACCATCGGCAATCAAAAAAATTATCCGATAAGCCTGCAGCTCAAACTTTCCAATGCCGAAAAATACGGACGCTTGCTGATGCTGGCGGTAATGGTTATGGCGGATGTTGTTGTTAAAGGCGGCTTGATTGAAGCGGAAGACGACGCTGAAAAAATGGTGATGGCAGTTTCGTCGGCAGCACCGCTTTCCATAGATAAAATCAGTGCGGTCAAAGACATTCACAACGGTATCCTGCCGGGAAATAAGGCGCAGTTTGCCGCCATGATTTATCTGCAGTATCTGGCGGAAAAAGAAGCCCGCCCGTTTAAGCTGTCAGAATATAACGGTCTTGAAATGGTCATCGGATAAAGGAGGGCATAATGGCAAAATGTTTAATTGCAGACGATTCTAAAGTTATCCGCATGATCTTGTCAAAGATTATGAGCAATCTTAAATATGACATCATTGAAGCGGAAGACGGTGAAGAAGTTGTCGAGCTTTGTGAAACAGAAGAACCGGATTTGATTATAATGGATACCAAACTTCCGATTCTCGAAGGGCTTGATGCAATGTATAAAATCAGGGAAATGCAGCGGATTAAACAGCCAAAAATAATTTTTTGCTCATCGGTAACCGATCCGATGCGGATTAGAGAAGCTCTTGACGGTGGGGCGGATGATTATATAATGAAACCGTTCGACGAGGAAATTATTTTAAGCAAGCTGGAAATCTTGAATTTAGTGTAGGGTGTCTCCATGAAAAAAGACGATTTTGAATATATATTGGGGTTATTGAAAAAATATGCCGGCTGGAGTTTAAGCGAAGACAAATATTTTATCATAGACCGTAAAATATATAACTTTGTCCGGGAAAAAGGCTACCCGACAGTCGAAGATTTGATTGCCGAGCTGCGTATGGGGCAAAAACCGCTGCTCTGGAAAGTCATTGAGGCTCTGACCCTTTCCGACACGTGTTTTTACCGCGATTATAACGTTTTTATGAATTTTGAAAATCATATCCTGCCGCATATCAGGGAAGCCAACCGCGGCAGTAAGAAGTTACGCATCTGGAGCTTGGGCTGCTCTTCCGGGCAGGAAACCTACTCCATAGCCATTGCGATTAAAAACAAACTGAAAGCTGTCGGCGATTGGGATATCAAAATCATCGGAACCGATATTTCAACAGCTTCGATTGCCAAGGCGCAAAAAGGCCTTTATTCGTCATTTGAAGTGCAAATGGGGTTAAATGCCCGTATGATTATTGATAATTTTCAGCCGGAAGGCAATCAATGGCAGATAAAGCGCGAATTTATGAACATGATTGAATTCCGCCGTTATAATATGTTGGATGAAATGGCCTTTTCTGAGGCCTTTGACATTATTTTCTGCCGCAACGTTTTGCGATTCTTTTCTGAAGAAGCACAACGCCTGATGATAAATCACATTTATCACAATCAGATTTCCGGAGGCTTTTTGTATTTGGGCGTTGGTGAAAAAGTTGTCGGGCTTGACGAGTATTATGAACCTGTCAACGGAATGAGATGTCTGTATCAGGCGCGTATTGGCGTCGAAACCCACCGTCTGAGCGCGGATGAGATAAAAAAACAGGCATCGCCGAACAGTGATATGCCGAGTTTTGTCCGCCCGGACAATCTGCGGCCGTTGGCATCGGGAATCCTGCGTAAAGTTGATTCCAAAGGTTATGACGAAAAATAAAAAAAACTCCTTAAAGATTTCTTTAAGGAGTTTTTTATTAGTTATTTGCAAGGGGAGAAAAACCGGGGCTGATAATTAGGGGTACAAGCCCCGGTATATAAAAGCTTATTGGCGAGTTTAAGTTCCAATAAGCCCTTTCTCAAAAGCGGTAGACCTTTTATTTGGAGCTATAGATTATTAATTAAGAGTCTGTGTTTCCGCTTTTTCGAGAGTTCATGTAATTTGCTTTTTAACAAATTTGTCCTAAATTTACACTTTTTATAAATTTTGTCAACAATTATTTTGACAAAAAAAGAAGAATCTTTAAAATAAAATTAAAGATTCTTCTAAATACTTGTATTTTATGAAAAATAAAATTACTTTTTATTGCAGGCCGCTTCTATGTCGGTAATATAGTCCTCAATTTCCTGCTCGTGCTCAACTTCTTCTTCCAAAATTTCGCGAGACATATGAAAAGTAACATAATCTTTTCCTTCTGTCATTTCACAAATCTGCTGATAACGGGCAATAGCACAACGCTCAGCATCCAAATTCTGCTCCAGAAGTTTGTGTACGCACGGATCTTTCGGCGCTTCATATTTGCATTTTGCCGTCTTCTTCCACATATCGGGATCAATCAGTGGTGTGCCGTCTAATTCAACGATACGTTTTGCCAGCTTGGTCGCATGGTCAAGTTCTTCATTGGCATGTTCCATAAATTCTGCGGCAACGGCTGTTCTGAGCAAACCTTTGGCAACCTGTGCGCCAATCCAATACTGGTAATAGGCCAGCCATTCTTCGGCAAAAGCCACGTTCAACAGGTCTACCAGTTTTTTATTATCAACTTTGCTGATTTTTACTGCCATTTCAGACATATTTTTTCTCCTTTTGTAAGTCATTTACTACTTGTGAAAATAATCCTTTATTTCAGGGAAACAACCCCGTCGGAAATAAAAATTTAATTGTAAATTAACAAGGAATATAAGATAATGAAAAAAATAACAAGGGAGATGAAAATGGTTTTGATTGCCCCGAGCATACTGTCCGCGGATTATGCCAATCTTGAGGCGGAGATAAAAAAACTGGAAGCCGCCGGCGCCGACATGATACATTTGGATGTCATGGATGGACATTTTGTGCCCAATCTGACTTTTGGTGCGCCGTTGATTAAAGCGATTCGCTCTTGCAGCAGTCTGCCGTTTGACACGCATTTAATGGTAACTGAACCGGATAAGATGATTCCCTGGTTTGCAGAAGCCGGCGCCGATATCATCACCATACACGCCGAAGCGTCTCCCCATTTGGACAGAAGTTTGGATTTAATCCGTTCTTTGGGCTGCAAAGCCGGAGTTTCCCTCAATCCGGCAACATCGGAAGAAGTTTTGTCCTACGTCTTGGATAAACTGGATCAGATTTTGATTATGTGTGTAAATCCAGGTTTTGGCGGGCAAAGTTTCATCCCTTCCCAGCTGCGTAAAATAACCGCTTGCCGGGAGATGGTGAAAGGCAGAAATATCCAAATTGAAGTTGACGGCGGAATAAATCCGCTGACAGCGGCGGAATGCATGGCTGCCGGAGCCGATATTCTGGTTGCCGGAACCGCGGTTTTTGCCGGCGAAGATTACCGGAAGAATATTGACGCTTTAAGGTAATTTTAACCACAAATTTCTATAATATGACGCATAAAAATGTTTTTTGCGGAGAATTTTCCATGCCTAATAACAGTATAATGATTGTAGAAGATGAGGAAGCCTTGGCGGTTTTGCTCAAGTACAACCTTGAGAAGGAAGGCTTTACCGTCTATACTGAAAGCCGGGGCAGTCGTGCCGTTGCCGAGATTGAAAAGAACCAGCCGTCAGTCATTATTTTGGATTGGATGCTGCCGGAAATGTCCGGTGTTGAGATTTGCAAGCTGGTACGGTCAAAGCCGGATATTAAAAATATTCCGATTATTATGCTGACCGCCAAAGGGGAAGAGGAAGACAAGATTAAAGGGTTGACTGCCGGAGCAGATGATTATGTAACCAAGCCTTTTTCCGTTCCTGAGCTGATAGCCAGGGTAAAGTCCCAGCTTCGCCGCGCGCCGGAGCCGATGGAACAGAAAGAGTTTGTTTTTGAAGATATACGGATGGATTTGGTCGCCAAAAAGGTTTTTCGCGGTGAAAACTTTATTCATCTGGGACCAACAGAATTTCGCCTGCTGCGTATGTTGATGGAAACGCCTGGCAAAGTTTTTTCACGGGAGTTTTTGCTGAAAAATGTCTGGGGGGATAACATATACGTAGAATCCCGAACGGTAGATGTGCATATCCGCCGTTTGCGCAAATCGCTTAACGAGTTTGGCCCCGACTATATCCGTACCGTCCGTGCAACAGGTTATTCGCTTGATACGCATGTTGCCGGAGATGAAGGAGAAGAATAAAAAAAGCGCCCGGCCGGGCGCTTTTTTATTTATCATTATTTTCCGGTTTACTTTTGTAATAAAATTAATTAAGTTAAAGGAACAGTTAATATTATTGTTTAATTTTAAATTATTATGCTATGGATAACTTTAGTTTTTACTGGTTATGTACCGGTTCGTTTGTAATGATTGCATTATTTGTTATTGTTTGCTGCCTTCTTTTATATTGGTTGATTGCCCCTAAAGAAGTTAGAAGTTTTTTCACGCCGCCGTTTGATCTGAGTGTCAAAGGCAGTGGTAGCGGCAATCCTTACGCAGCTAACGGCAGTTTGTCGGCATCAAGCTTTTCCTTTGGTCGGAAGTTATCTGATGCCAAATATCAATCTAAACACAAAGTTCGTACCGGTTGCCGCAATAAGTAATCATTCTGAAAAGCACAGTTTAGACCTGTGCTTTTTCTGATTTTAAATCCCCAGATTTCCTCCCCCTCAACAGAAACAAAAACCCAGCCAAGCAAAAGAACTCTCACACAACATCCTCCCATCTGCACAATCCAAGCAGCGCACCTTTTTATGCTCTGTCAATCAGCGGCTAACCAATCGCTCACTTCGCAGGTGCGCTCAGGCCGTGCCTGTTTGTCATTTTTCTCTCCTCACATCAAAATTAATGATTGAACAGTAGAAATTTTTATGATATAGTATCTTTGTGATGACAAGTGTGGAGGATACTATGAAGAATATTTCCCAAGTAATATTACTGTCAACTTCGTGCCTGATTTGGTATGGAGCGGACAATGTTTGTGCTTCTGTTAATGTTTTTTCCGGTATCCCTAAGTCAGGTACCCACAACACACTACACACAACACCTTACCTTGCTTATCCACACTTG
>CEAB01019651.1_pt1 | contig 14909 bp, 10 predicted proteins | sample 557651 | NCBI WGS metagenome assembly CEAB01 (sample SAMEA3182046, study PRJEB8094) | gut metagenome | biome: human; feature: gut; material: Stool; isolation source: human stools | place: Canada | collected 2011-11-15
TTGATGACGCGCGCCAGCAGGTACATCGGCGTCGAGGCGCGTACGGTCGTCACGTCGTAGGTCTCGATATAATAGATCACGTCGCGCACGGCATCCAGCCCCTCCTGTACGGTGTAGTTGATTTCGTGGTGTACGGTGCCGATATGGTCGGCGACCTTGCGTGCCGCCGCCAGGTCGGGCGCCCCTTTCAGTCCGATGGCGAACGAGTGGAGCTGCGGCCACCAGGCCCGGTCGCGGTCGTTCGATTCGACGCGCCGGTCGGCGTATTTCTTGGCGACGGCCGAGATGATCGACGAGTCGAGGCCGCCCGACAGCAGTACGCCGTAGGGTACGTCCGACATGAGCTGCCGCTTGACGGCCGATTCCAGCGCCTCGCGCAGCGCCTGTATGTCGGCGCCGTTGTCCTTCACGGCGTCGTACTCGAACCAGTCGCGCTTGTACCAGCGCACCATTTTCCCCTCGCGGCTCGACCAGTAGTGCCCGGGCAGGAACGGCCGGATGGTGCTGCATATCCCTTCGAGGGCTTTCTGTTCCGATGCGACGTAGAATTGCTCGTCGCTGTCCCAGCCGATGTAGAGCGGGATGACGCCGACCGGGTCGCGGGCGATCAGGTATTCGTCCTTTTCGATGTCGTACAGCGCGAAGGCGAAGATGCCGCTGATTTTTTCCAGCAGCCCGACGCCCAGCTTGCGGTAGAGCGGCAGGATCACCTCGCAGTCCGAGCCTGTCTGGAAATCGTATTCGCCGGCCAGCTCGGCGCGGATCTCCTGATGGTTGTATATCTCGCCGTTCACGGCCAGCACCTGTTTCCCGTCGCAGCTGAACAGGGGTTGACCGCCCGACTGGGGGTCGACGATCGAAAGCCGCTCGTGCGAAAGGATCGCCCGCTCGCCGCAGTAGACACCCGACCAGTCGGGGCCCCGGTGCCGTATCTGCTTCGACATTTTCAGTACCTGCCCACGCAGCGCATCCGATTTCCGGCGGATGTCAAATAGTCCTACGAAACCACACATAGATTGATTGTTGTTGTATATTACGTTACAAAACTGTTAATTGCCGGCGGCCTGTGTCCCGCTGCGGGAATCCCGCCGCGTCGCCGCCTCTCAAGTCCCCGCCGGGGCGGGGGCTCGGGGAAGGCCGGATTTACAAGCGGTGCCGGAGGCGGCGGACACGACCCGCCGGAGCGCGAAACAATCTGAAAAATTGCAAGGCCTTCCGGGGGATCAGTTGTTCTCCGGGCGGAGCTTGCGCACCACGGCGCCTGTCTGCCACATCTCGCTTTCACGCATCTCGCGCAGCTCCTCGTTGAGTTTCTCGCGGTAGTCGGGTTTGCTGTTCAGGTCGATCGAGCGCTGCGCCTCGTTGCCGGCGGCCACTTCGCCGTAAAGCTCTTCGAAGACGGGTTTGGTGGCATCGCGGAAGCGTTTCCACCAGTCCAACGCACCGCGTTGTGCCGTGGTCGAGCAGTTGGCGTACATCCAGTCCATGCCGTTCTCGGCCACCAACGGCATGAGCGACTGGGTCAGCTCCTCGACCGTTTCGTTGAAAGCCTCCGAAGGGGTGTGCCCGTGGGCGCGCAGCGTGTCGTACTGGGCCGCGAAAATACCCTGGATGGCACCCATCAGCGTGCCGCGCTCGCCCGTCAGGTCGGAGTAAACCTCCCGCTTGAAGTCGGTTTCGAACAGGTAGCCCGAACCTACGCCGATGCCCAGCGCCACCACGCGTTCGAATGCGCGCCCCGTGGCGTCCTGGAATACGGCGTAGCTCGAATTCAGGCCGCGGCCCTCGATGAACATGCGGCGCAGCGAAGTCCCCGAGCCTTTCGGGGCGACCAGGATCACGTCTACGTCGGTCGGCGGCACGATGCCCGTGCGCTCCTTGTAGGTGATGCCGAAGCCGTGCGAGAAGTAGAGCGCCTTGCCCGGCGCGAGGTGTTTCTCGATCGTCGGCCATACGGCGATCTGCCCGGCGTCGGAGAGCAGGTACTGGATGATCGTTGCGCGCCGGGCGGCCTCTTCGATCCCGAAGAGCGTCTTGCCCGGTACCCAGCCGTCGGCGACGGCCTTGTCCCAGCTTTTCGAGCCTTCGCGCTGTCCGACGATGACGTTGAACCCGTTGTCCTTGAGGTTGAGCGACTGCCCCGGCCCCTGTACGCCGTAGCCGATTACGGCGATGGTTTCGTCCCTGAGGACTTCGCGTGCTTTTTCCAGGGGAAACTCTTCGCGGGTAACGACCTTCTCTTCTACTCCGCCGAAATTGATCTGTGCCATAGTTGTATGAATTTTAAAAGTTAAAATGAATCCGTTCTTTGTCTGTTCCTCTCGAGTTCTTCGAGGTATTCGTTGAGCAGCTCGCGCCGCGATTTGATGATGGCCACCGTGCCGCTGCGCACGAACTGTTGCACGCCGAAGGGTTGCAGCAGGCGGAACAGTGCCTGCGTCTCGGCCTTATGGCCGGTTTTTTCGACGACGATGTAGTCGTCGTCGATCTCCAGGATGCGGACATTGTGCTCGCGTACGAGTTTCTCGACGTTGCGGCTGCGCGTGACTTTATAAAGGGCGATCTCCTGCTGCACGACTTCGTCCGAGGTGTAGACGAAGACCTTGAGCACGTCGATCTTCTTCTCGACCTGCCGCGCGAGCTTCTCGACCCGGTCGGGGCCGGTGCGGACGACGATCGTGAATTTATGGATGCCCGCGAGCGCCGACTCGGAAGTCGTCAGGCTTTCGATGTTGACATTGCGGCACGTGAAGACCGTCGTGATCTGGCTCAGCAGCCCGACCTTGTTCTCCGAAAATACGGTGATGATATACTCTTGTTCCATACCTCGTTCGGTTTATTCGAGCCGGATCGCCGACACGGGGGCGCCGGCCGGCACCATCGGGAATACGTTTTCTTCGCTTTCGACGCGCACCTCCAACAGGTAGGCGCCTTTGCAGGCTTTCATCTCGGCCACCGCCCCGGCCAGCTCTTCGCGCCGCTCCACGCAGCGGTAGGCGATGCCGTTGCCGCGGGCGATCAGCCCGAAGTCGGGGTTCGCCAGTTCGGTGAACGAGTAGCGGCGGTCGTAGAAGAGTTCCTGCCACTGCCGTACCATGCCCAGATAGGAGTTGTTGAGCAATACGATCTTTACGGCGACCTGCGACTGGAAGATCGTCCCCAGCTCTTGGATGGTCATCTGCAGCCCGCCGTCGCCCGCGAAGAGGCATACCTCGCGGTCGGGGGCGCCCAGTTTGGCGCCGATGGCGGCCGGAAGCCCGAAGCCCATCGTGCCCAGACCGCCCGAAGTTACCAGGCTGCGGCTGCGGCGGAACCCGAAATAGCGCGCCGCGAACATCTGCTGCTGCCCGACGTCGGTCACCAGCACCGCGTCGTTGTCGTAGGCATGCGCTACGGTGTCGACGACCTCGCCCATGCGGATGCGGCCGCCTTCCGGGCGGATCGCCTTGCGGACGACCGCCTCGTATTCGACTTTGTCGCAGGCGCGGAACCCTTCGATCCAGGCCTTGTGCGCGGCGGGGCGGATCCTTTGGGTGAGCAGTGGGAGCGTCTGTTTCACGTCGCCGATGACGGCCACGTCGGCGTGTACGATCTTGTCGATCTCGGCGGGGTCGATCTCCAGGTGGATTACCTTGGCATTCGCCCCGAAACATTTGGGGTTGCCCGTCACGCGGTCGTCGAAACGCATCCCCACGGCGATGAGCAGGTCGCACTCCTGGTTGCGGATGTTGGGGCCGTAGTTGCCGTGCATGCCCAGCATGCCGACATACTGCGGCGAGGAGGTCGGCACGGCCGACAGCCCCAGCAGGGTCGAGGCGACCGGTATGCCGCTCTTTGCGAGGAAGGCCTGCAATTCTTCTTCGGCGTTTCCGAGCATCACGCCCTGTCCCGCCATCAGCAGCGGCCGTTGTGCGGCGTCGATCAGCCGTACCGCCTCGGCGATGCACTCCTCGGCGGGCGCGGGTGCGGGGACGTAGCTGCGGATGGACGTCAGCCTCTCGTAGCGGAACGGGGCCGTCCCGCACTGGGCGTCCTTGGTGATGTCCACCACCACGGGGCCCGGACGCCCCGAACGGGCGATATAGAACGCCTTGGCAATCGCCCCGGGAATGTCTTCGGTACGCTTGACCTGGCAGTTCCATTTGGTTACGGCCTGCGTGATGCCCACGAAGTTGGTTTCCTGGAAGGCGTCGGTGCCCAGCAACGACGAACCCACCTGTCCGGTCACCAGTACCAGCGGCGTGGAGTCCATCAGCGCGTCGGCCAGTCCGGTCACGGTGTTTGTCGCCCCCGGGCCCGAGGTGACCAGGCAAACCCCTACGCGGCCGCTGACGCGGGCGTAGCCCTGCGCGGCATGTACGGCGCCCTGTTCATGGCGGACAAGGATGTGGCGCAGCCGGTCGCGGTAGTCGAAAAGCGCATCGTAAACGGGGATGATGGCTCCTCCGGGATACCCGAAAAGCGTGTCCACACCCTCGCGCAGGAACGATTCGAGCAGGGCCTGCGACCCTGTGATACAAGGGCCGGGCTGTTGTCCTTCGGTTCTGGTTGTCGTGTTCGTATTCATGGTGTTGTCCGGTTTTATTCTTCTTCGACGATGCGTACGGCCCCTTTGTCGGCCGAGCTGACCAGCTTGGCATAGGCCCTTAGCGACGCGGGTATGCGGCGGTCGCGTGCCGCGGGGCGGAAATGCTGCTGTGCAGCCATGCGCGCGGCGATTTCGTCGTCGCTGGCCATGAGGCGGATCGAGCGCCGCGGGATGTCGATCTCGATCTCGTCGCCCGTGCGGATGACGGCGATCTCCCCGCCCGAAGCCGCTTCGGGCGAGACGTGACCGATCGACAACCCCGACGTTCCGCCCGAGAAGCGGCCGTCGGTAATCAGCGCGCAGGCTTTGTCGAGGTGTCTGGATTTGAGGTACGACGTGGGGTAGAGCATCTCCTGCATCCCGGGGCCGCCCTTGGGGCCTTCATAGCGTATGACAACAACGTCGCCGGCCTGCACCTCGCCGCCGAGGATGCCGCCGATGGCCTGCTCCTGCGATTCGTAGACGCGGGCGCGCCCGCGGAAGACAAACAGCGACGCGTCGACGCCGGCCGTCTTGACGATGCAGCCCCGGCGGGCGATGTTGCCCGTCAGTACGGCCAGCCCGCCGTCGCGGAAATAGGCGTGTTCCAGATCGCGGATGCAGCCTGCCGTGCGGTCGGTGTCCGGTGTGTCGTAATAAGTCCGTTGTGTGCCCAGTTCCCGGCTGTAAAGGCCGGCCGGGGCGCTCAGGTAGCGCTGTTTGGCTTCGCTGCTCGCCGTTTCGCTCCGCAGGTCGAAGGCCGCGATGGCCTGGCCGAGCGTGCGCCCGTCGACCCTCCCGGCCGAGGTGTCGAGCAGTCCGCCGCGGGCGAGTTCGCCCAGGATCGAGAGGATGCCGCCCGCACGGTTGACATCCTGGATATGGTAATGCGAGTTGGGGGCGACCTTGCACAGTACGGGCACCCGGCGCGAAAGGCGGTCGATATCCTGCATCGTGAAATCCACCCCGGCCTCGTGGGCCACGGCCAGCAGGTGCAGCACCGTATTGGTCGAGCCGCCCATGGCGATGTCGAGCGACATGGCATTCTCGAAGGCTGCCTTCGTGGCCACCGAGCGCGGGAGCACCGAGTCGTCGCCCTCGAAGTAATAGCGTTCGGCATTGCGGACGATCAGCGCTGCGGCCTCTTCGAACAGGCGGCGGCGGTTGACATGCGTGGCCACGACGGTGCCGTTGCCCGGGAGCGAGAGTCCGAGCGCTTCGGTCAGGCAGTTCATCGAGTTGGCGGTGAACATCCCCGAGCACGAACCGCAGCCGGGGCATGCGGCGCGTTCGACGCGCGCCACCTGTTCGTCGCTGCAATCGTCGTCGGCAGCCATCACCATGGCGTCGATCAGGTCGAGCGCCCGCTCGCCGAGGTGCCCCGCCTCCATCGGCCCGCCCGATACGAAGACAGTCGGGATGTCGAGCCGCATGGCGGCCATCAGCATGCCCGGGGTGATCTTGTCGCAGTTCGAGATGCAGACCAGTGCGTCGACCTTGTGGGCGTTGGCCATATATTCGACGCTGTCGGCAATGATCTCGCGCGAGGGCAGCGAATAAAGCATGCCGTCGTGCCCCATGGCGATGCCGTCGTCGATGGCGATGGTGTTGAATTCCGCGGCGAAACAGCCGAGCGCTTCGATCCGCTGCTTGACGTATTGTCCGATCTCGTGCAGGTGCACGTGTCCCGGAACCAGCTGGGTGAACGAGTTGGCGATGCCGATGACCGGGCGGCCGAACTGCTCTTCGCGCATGCCGTTGGCACGCCACAGGCTCCTGGCTCCGGCCATGCGCCGGCCCGTCGTCGTGACGGCACTTCTGAGTGGGTGTTTCATCTTCTTCTTGTTTTCTGCATATTGTGCCTTTGCCATCTGCCCGGATAATAAAAAACCTTTCTCCATCGGGAGAAAGGCCTTTTTATCATCTTTCGGATATACACATCACCTTTCTCCCGTTATCTTGCCAAAGACGACGAGCAGCAGATTAATGACGTTATTATTCGAATGGTTCTGGGCGTTCATGTCCGGAATTTCCGTATTTGTTCCGTTTCAAAGATAGGGATATAAAATCGTTTCGTCAAAATAATTTTGCAAAAAATTTAATAATGTGATAATCCGGAACCTATATCCCCTCTTGCGCTTTATGACGACCCGGATAGAAGCTTTTTATCTTACAGTTTGAAACCGTATTTTTTGGCCTTTTAACCGCTTTTAGCCCGATTCGGAGGAAAGCAGGCCTTCCGGGAACCCCTAATATCTTACGGTTTGTCGTCAAAGCCGATGTTTTCAGCCTTTCCGGAATGCTCCTATATATATAAAGCGGCCGCCGGTGCTTTTTAGGGCGGCTTACGATTTGTTACCCGGATTTGGATATTAAATTTTTTTGTTTTATATTTGTCCCCGATGGATATGAAACGGAACCATACGATGACCGGGGGATGCGGGGTAGCCTGCAGCCCGGTGGCGTGCACCGTTTCTTTCACCGTCCTTATCTCCGCTACCGCCACTACAACGACGACAACCCCTGTGGGGGTGTAGTTGTTATTTTTCCGTCACGAGCATACCCGTTATGCATTTTCCGGCCAAGGCTGCCGGAACGGAAAGCCCGGTTCGATCAAAGGTAGTTTCATTCAAAAGGAGATTTTATCATGCGATATATCAAAGTTTTCGCCCCGGGAACGGTGGCGAATCTGGGTTGCGGCTTCGATGTGATGGGGCTGACGCTCGACGGCGTGGGCGACCTGCTGGAAGTCGGCATCGAAGAAGGTGCCGGGGGGCTCGTTATCCGCAACCGCAGCGGGAAGGAACTTCCCGCCAAAAACGAGGACAACGTGATTACCCCGGCGGTGATGGCACTGCTCGGGGCATACGAAAAACCCGTGCGGGTCGAGGTTACGATCCTCGAAAAGATCGCTCCCGGCAGTGGCATCGGGTCGAGTGCGGCTTCGTCGGCCGCAGCGGTTTGGGGCGTGAACGAACTGTTGGGACATCCCTTTTCAGGGGAGCGGCTCGTGGAATTTGCGATGATGGGCGAGGCGCTCATCGGCGGTACGCCCCATGCCGACAACGTGGGCCCTGCCGTGCTGGGCGGCGTGGTGCTGATCCGGGGGTACGAACCGCTGGACATCGTGCGTCTGCCCGTCCCCGAGGGCTTTTTCTACGCCGTGGTGCATCCCGACATCGTGGTCAGCACCAAGGAGGCGCGCGAAGTGCTTCCCCGCGAGGTACCCCTGCACGATGCCGTGACGCAGTGGGGCAATGTCGGCGGGCTGGTGGCCGGGTTCGCCCTGGGCGACGTGGCGCTGATCGGCCGGTCGATGCACGACGTGGTGGCGGAGCCTTACCGCAAGGGGTTCATTCCGGGTTACGACCAACTGAAGGAAGGGGTGCTCGCCGAAGGCGCCCTGGCGATGAACATTGCCGGGTCGGGGCCTTCGATCTTCGCCTTGGCCGCCGATGAGGCCGTCTCGCAGCGGGTCGCGCAGCGGATGCGGGCGCATTTCGCCCGCCCCGGTATCGGCTGCAAGATATATGCGGGCCGCGTGTCGAACTGCGGGGCAAGGATTGTGGAATAGTATAAAACGACAAACAGATGAAATATTACAGCACGAAAGACAAAGCATGCGCACGCGCCTTTTTGCTTCGCGAGGCCGTGCAGGCGGGGCTGGCACCCGACGGCGGGTTGTTCGTTCCGGAACGTATCCCGCAGGCCGATATGGCCGTCGCGGAGCGGCTGGCCGGGGAGTCCTATGCCGCGCTGGCCGGATACCTGGCGGAACTTTTTTTCGGTGACGACATCGACCCCGGCCTCCTGCGGCGGGAGATGGAGCGGATCTACGACTTTCCGCTGCCGCTTCGCCGTGTCGGCAGCCGCTATACGCTGGAGCTGTTCCACGGCCCGACGTTCGCATTCAAGGATTACGGTGCGGGCTTCATGGGGCGAATGATCGGCCTGATGGGCGGTGCCGGCGAAAAACTGGTGATCCTGACGGCTACGTCGGGCGACACGGGCAGTGCCGTGGCGCACGGGTTTTACGGCGTGCCGGGCGTCGAGGTGGTGCTGCTCTATCCCGAAGGGAAGATCAGCCGGCTGCAGGAGTGCCAGATGACCACGCTCGGCGGCAATATCCACCCGCTGCGTGTGGCCGGGACGTTCGACGACTGCCAGCGGCTGGTCAAGGAGCTGTTTGCCGACGCAAAATTCCGTGCGGGGCACCGCGTGTCGTCGGCCAATTCGATCAACCTGCTGCGCTGGATACCGCAGGCATTCTATTATTTCTACGGCTATTGCCTGTGGCGGCAGCAGACGGGCGGCGGGAGGCCTGTGGTCGTGGTGCCGAGCGGTAACTACGGAAACCTCTCGGCCGGGATGCTCGCCCGCCGCATGGGGCTCCCCCTCGGCGGATTCGTCGCGGCTTCGAACAGCAACGACGTGGTGCCCGAATTCCTGCGCAGCGGCGAGTACCGTCCGAGGCCGTCGGTGCGGACGCTGGCCAATGCGATGGACGTCGGGGCGCCGAGCAATTTCGAACGTATGCTGTGGCTCTGCGGCGGTGAGCCGGATGCCCTGCGTAACGAACTGGAGGGATTCCGCTGCGACGATGCCATGATCCGCCGTACGATCGACGGGCTGCACCGCAATTACGGATACCTTTCCGACCCGCACAGCGCCATCGGATATGCCGCTTCCGTAGCGTGCGGGAAACCGGGATTTTACCTCTCTACGGCGCATCCCGCCAAATTCGGGGAGGTCATCTTCCCCGTCACGGGGGCTGCGGTTCCGCTGCCGCCGCGGCTGGCCCGGCTCGCCCGCCTGCCCCGGGTTTCGGAGCCGATGGCGGCCGACCTGGGGGCACTCGAGCAATTCGTGGCCGGGATATAAACCGGCTGCCGGGCCGTGGGGGCGTTGCTGTCCGGGCGGGGTGCGCCTCGTGGCCTGAACGGAAAAAGGGGTTGCAACCGCAAAGGTTGCAACCCCTTTTTTGCGGATAGGAGCCTCCGGAGCGGGGCGTGCCTAAATATGTGCGGCGATGAAGTCCCCGACCTCGGAGGTCGAGTAGCGGCGTTCGCCTTGTGCGGCGAGGTCTTCGGTGACGACGCCTTCGGTGAGCGCCTTGTCTACGGCGGCCCGTACGGCGCTGCCTTCCCTGTCGAGCCCCAGGTGTTCGAGCAGCATGGCGGCCGAGAGGATCGTGGCCATCGGGTTGGCGATGTTCTTCCCCGCAGCCTGCGGATAGGAGCCGTGGATCGGCTCGAAGAGCGCCACTTCCGACCCGACGCTCGCCGAGGGGAGCATGCCGAGCGAGCCGCTGATGACGCTGGCCTCGTCGGTGAGGATGTCGCCGAACATGTTCTCGGTGACGATCACGTCGAAATGGGTCGGCTGGCGTACGATCTGCATCGCGGCGTTGTCCACGAACATGAATTCCAACTCCACCCCGGGGTACCGGGGCGCCATATCCTGCGCGACTTCCCGCCACAGGCGCGAGGTTTCGAGCACGTTGGCCTTGTCCACGACCGTCAGGCGCCGCCGGCGGCTCATGGCGAGCCGGAATGCGACGTCCAGCACACGTTCGATCTCCGTGCGCGTGTAGGTGCAGGTGTCGAAAGCCTCCGTCCCGGCTTCGTTGCGCCCCTGCGGCCGGCCGAAATAGATGCCGCTCGTCAGTTCGCGCACGCAGATGAAATCGGTGCCGCGCACCACCTCTGCCTTGAGCGGCGAACGGCCGGCCAGCGTGTCGAACAATGCGATGGGGCGCAGGTTGGCGAACAGTCCCAGCGATTTGCGCATGCGCAGCAGTCCCTGCTCGGGACGTACCGGGGCCTTGGGGTCGTTGTCGTACTTGGGGTCGCCGATGGCACCGAACAATACGGCGTCGGCAGCCTGGCAGATGGCGTGCGTCTCGTCGGGATAGGGGTCGCCCGTGGCGTCGATGGCGCAGGCGCCCACTAACGCCTCGCGGTAGTCGAATCGGTGTCCGAATTTCGCCGCCACGCGGTCGAGTACTTTCGTGGCCTCGGCAATGATTTCGGGGCCGATGCCGTCGCCGGCTAAAAGGGCTATGTTAACATCCATGGTCGTTGTATGTTGGTTCGATTATGTTCAGCATTTTGATCGTCGCCTTGATGGCGGCTTCGGTCTGGTCGGCATCCAGTCCGCGGGTCTTGAACTCCTTACCGCCCGTCTCCCACGTGATGATCGTCTGCACGAAGGCATCGGTTCGTCCGCCGGGCGGGATCGAGACGGTGTAGTTGCGCAGCATCGGGAACTCGCGGCCGAGCTGGTGCTTGTAGATCTGCCTGAGCGCCCGCATGAAGGCGTCGTACTGGCCGTCGCCGACCGAGGTCTGCTCGTATTCGCAGCCGTTGATCTCGATCTTGAGCGTAGCGGCCGGGTGCAGCCCCTGTGCCAGCGACAGGCTGTAATTGAGTATCCGCACGGGGTTTTCGACCTGGTCGTAGCGCAGTACGTCGGCGATGATGTAGGGCAGGTCTTCGGCCGTCACCAGCTCCTTCTTGTCGCTCAGCTCGACCACCCGTTCGGTCACCTTGCGCATCGAGGCTTCGTCGAGCTCGATGCCCAGCGCTTCGAGGTTCTTCAGGATGTTGGCCTTGCCCGAGGTCTTGCCCAGGGCGTATTCGCGTACGCGTCCGAAGCGTTCGGGCAGCAGCTCGTTGAAATAGAGGTTGTTCTTGTTGTCGCCGTCGGCATGGATGCCGGCACACTGCGTAAAGACGTTCTCGCCGACGATCGGGCGGTTGCCCGGGATACGGATGCCCGTGTAGGTCTCGACCATGCGGCTGACGTGGTTGATCTTCGTTTCGTCGATGCCCGTGAGGCAGTGAAGCCGGTCGTGCAGCACGGCCACCGTGCTCGACAGGGGTGCGTTTCCTGCGCGTTCGCCCAGCCCGTTTATGGTTACGTGAACCCCGTGGAACCCGGCTTTCACCGCAGCTGCGGTGTTGGCCACGGCCAGGTCGTAATCGTTATGGGCATGGAAGTCGAACCTAAGCTGCGGATAGCATGTCACCATGTCGCGGCAAAACCGTTCGGTGGCATAGGGGTCGAGGATGCCCAGCGTGTCGGGGCACATGAAGCGCTGCACGGGGGCGTCGGCAAGCCCGTCGAGTATCGTGTAGACGTACCCGGGCGAATCCTGCATACCGTTCGACCAGTCTTCGAGGTAGACGTTCACCTTCATGCCCCGCGCGACGGCCCCGCCGATCGTGGCGCGGATGTCGCAGAGGTGCTCCTGCGGGGTGCGGCGCAGCTGTTCGCGGCAGTGTTTGAGCGACCCCTTCGCCAGCAGGTTCACCACGCGGCACCCGGCTTGGCCGAGCCAGTCGAGCGACACGCCGCCGTCGATGAATCCCAACGCCTCGATGCGGTCGGTATAACCCTTCGCGGCAGCCCATTCGGCGATGCGGCGCACGGCCTCCTGCTCGCCCTGCGAAACCCGCGCCGAGGCGATCTCGATGCGGCTCACGCACAGTTCTTCCAGCAACAGCCGGGCGATGGAGAGTTTTTCGCGGGCGTTGAACGAAACCCCCGACGTCTGCTCGCCGTCGCGCAGCGTGGTATCCATTATCTCTACGCGGGGATACATTGCGCTGCTATTTGTGCGCCTGTTCGAACGCTTCGATCTGGGGCGCGATGCTGCGCAGGTAGTCCACGTCGTCGTAGCCGTTCAGCAGGCACCGCTTCTTGTATGCGTCAATCTCGAAGCGCTCGCTGCGGCCCGTGGCGCAGATCGTCAGCGTCTGGTTGTCCAGGTCTACGGTGAATTGCGTCGCAGGGTCGCCGTCGATCGCCGCGAAGACCGCCGCGAGGAACTCCCCGCTTACCGTGATCGGCAGCAGCCCGTTGTTGAGGGCATTGTTGCGGAAGATGTCGGCGAAGAAGCTCGACACCACGACGCGGAACCCGTAGTCGGCGATGGCCCATGCGGCGTGCTCGCGCGAACTGCCGCAGCCGAAGTTGCGGCCTGCGACGAGGATTTTGCCCCCATAACGGCTGTCGTTGAGCGGGAACGAGGCGATCCGCTGCCCCCGGGCGTCGTAGCGCCAGTCGCGGAAGAGGTTGTCGCCGAATCCTTTGCGCTGGGTGGCTTTCAGGAAACGTGCCGGGATGATCTGGTCGGTATCTATGTTCTCCGTGCTCACGGGCACGGCCCCCGAGGTGAAGGTTTCGAATTTGGGTATGGACATATTGGTTTTGTTTTTTCCGGCATTCGGCAGCGGCCATTTTGCCGCAAAGCGGCATGTAAGCCCCTGCCTGAGGCGGGGGTTGGGGGTGGGCCGGAATTATAAACGACGCCGAAGGCGGCGGCAACGACCGGCCGATCCAAACTGAAGTTAAAAATTTTTACATTTCAAACACCTTGCGCGGATCCTCGATCCTGCCGCATACCGCGGCCGCGGCGGCTACCGCAATGCCTGCAAGCATGGTGCGCGCACCGGGCCCCTGGCGCCCTTCGAAGTTGCGGTTCGAGGTCGAAACGCTGTATTTGCCTGCCGGGATCTTGTCGGCGTTCATCGCCAGGCACGCCGAGCAGCCCGGCTGCCGGAGCTCGAACCCGGCGGCGGCGAGCACTTTGTCGAGCCCTTCGGCCCGTGCGGCGGCTTCGACGCCTTTCGAACCGGGGACGATCCATGCCGTCACGCCCTGGGCCTTGCGCCGGCCTTCGACCAGCTTGGCGAAGCGCCGCAGGTCTTCGATGCGGCCGTTGGTGCAGCTGCCCACGAAGACATAGTCGACGGGTTTGCCGAGCAGCTTTTCCCCGGCTTTGAATCCCATGTACTCCAATGCCTTGGGGTCGGCCTCGGCCGGGATCTGCGCATCGACGGCCATGCCCATGCCGGGGTTGGTGCCGTAGGTAATCATCGGGGCGATGTCGGCAGCATCGAACCGGTACTCCTTGTCGAATACGGCGTCGGCATCGCTGTAAAGCGCCTCCCAGCGGGCGACGGCCTGGTCGAACGCCGCTCCCTGCGGCGCACGTTCGCGCCCGCGCAGGTAGTCGAACGTCGTTCGGTCGGGGGCGATCATGCCGCCCCGCGCACCGCACTCGATGCTCATGTTGCAGACGGTCATGCGCCCCTCCATCGAGAGCGAACGGATCGCTTCGCCGGCGAACTCGATGAAGTAGCCCGTGCCGCCCGAAGCGGTGAGCTGCGAGATGATGTAGAGCACGACATCCTTGGCTTCGACGCCCGGGCGCAGTGTCCCGTCGACCGTGATGCGCATGCTCCGCGGCTTGGACTGGATGATGCACTGGCTGGCGAAGACCATCTCGACCTCCGAGGTGCCGACGCCGAATGCCACGGCGCCCAGTGCCCCGTGCGTCGAGGTGTGGCTGTCGCCGCAGACGATGGTCATGCCCGGCTGTGTGAATCCCAGTTCGGGGCCGATGATGTGCACGATGCCCTGGCGCGGGTTGCCCACGCCGAAATGTTCGATGCCGAATTTGGCGCAGTTGGCCTCCAGCGCCTCGACCTGGCGCCGCGATTCGGCCTCGGCGATCGGCAGGTGCTGGTCGACGGTCGGGATGTTGTGGTCGGCCGTGGCGGTGATTTGTGCCGGGCGTGCCACGCCGATGCCGCGCCGTTCCAGGCCTGCGAAAGCCACGGGCGACGTCACCTCGTGGATGTACTGGCGGTCGATGTAGAGCACCGAGCGTCCGCCGTCTTCGGTGCGCACGGTGTGCGCATCCCATATCTTGTCCAGAAGTGTCCTGCCCATCTTATTCCTCCTTTTCCTTGCGTTCGGTTACGTTCAGTACGCGCAGCGCGTCGAGGAACGCCTCGATCGACGCCCGTGTGGTGTCGGTGTGCGCGGCGAAGCCGTGGACGGTGCGGCTGCCGCACTGTACCTGTACGTGTACGCGCCCCACGTCGTTCGAACCTTTGGTGATGGCCTGCATGAGGAACTCCATGAGCACGACCTTCTCGTTGATCAGGGTCTTGATCGCCGACACGGCGGCATCCACCGGGCCGTTGCCCGTGGCGATGGCCATGCGCTCGTGGTCGCCGAACTTCAGCACCACGGTCGCCGTCGGGACGAGCGTGCCGGTGGTCACCTGCAGGAATTTGAGCGATACGGACTGCTGTTTCATGCGGTCGATGTCGCCCACCAGGTATAGCAGGTCGTAGTCGTGGATCTCCTTTTTCTTGTCGGCAAGCTCGAGGAACTTGCCGTATGTGTCGTCCAGCTCTTCCTGCGTGAGGTCGTAGCCGAGCAGTTCGAGCCTGTGTACGAGCGCCGCGCGGCCGCTGCGGGCCGTCAGGGCGATGACCGACTCGTTGAGGCCGATGTCCTGCGGGTCGATGATCTCGTAGGTCTG
>CEAB01027070.1_pt1 | contig 14901 bp, 10 predicted proteins | sample 557651 | NCBI WGS metagenome assembly CEAB01 (sample SAMEA3182046, study PRJEB8094) | gut metagenome | biome: human; feature: gut; material: Stool; isolation source: human stools | place: Canada | collected 2011-11-15
TCGCTCGAACAGTTCATCCGCGGCTGCGACTTCGGCGGCTTCAACTCCAACCGCTTCGACCTGCCGGTGCTGGTCGAGGAGTTCCTGCGGGCGGGCGTCGACGTGGATTTCAAACGCCGCCGTTTCGTCGACGTGCAGAACATCTTCCACAAGAAGGAACAGCGCACGCTGGTGGCGGCCTATAAATTCTATTGCGACAAGGATCTGGAGGACGCCCATTCGGCAGAGGCCGATACGCTGGCGACCTACGAAGTGCTCATGGCACAGCTGGAACGCTACCCCGACCTGGAGAACGACATCGACAAACTGGCCGAGTTCTCGACCCGCGGCGAGGCGGCTGACTACGCCGGGCGCATCCTCTTCAACGAAAAGGGCGAGGAGGTCTTCGGGTTCGGCAAGTACAAGGGGCGCCCCGTCGCCGAGGTCTTCCGCGCGGAGCCGAGCTACTACGCATGGATGATGAACGGGGACTTCCCGCTCTACACCAAGAAGGTCATCACGGAGATCCGTATGCGTGAAAAAACGAAATGACGATGAAGCGATTCTGTGCGACAGCCCTGCTGCTCCTGTGGAGCCTGTGCGCCCTTGCGGTGCAGAAATCCGGGACGATCGTGTATATCAACGGCTCGAAATTCTACGTTCACACGGTGCAACCCGGCGAAACGCTCTACGGGCTTTCGAAGGCCTACGAGGTGGGGGAGAAGGTCATCCTGCAACATAACCCCGCGGCAGCGCAGGGGTTGCGCGCAGGGGAGAGCATCAAGATACCCTTCGTATCGGACGTCCCCCAGCCCAAGTCGGATCGCAAGCTGCGCAAGACTTTCGACATCCATACCGTGACGCAGGGCGAGACGCTCTACGGCATCTCGCGCAAATACGAGATCCCGATCCAGACCGTCATCGAGGACAATCCGAACCTCGACCCGGCGCACCTGCGCCTCGGGGAGCGCATCCTGATCCGCAAGAAGGAGATCGGCTCCGAAGACGAGGCCGGCACGAGGGAGCAGTGGGAGGCTTACCGCAATTCGCTCAACAGCGTGGCCGAGGAGGGCTTCGCCTACCACATCGTGAAGCCGGGCGAAACCTTCTATTCGCTTTCGCGCCGCTTCGGCATCACCGAGGATCGGCTCGGGACACTCAACGGGGGGCTGAAACCCGCCGACCTGAAAGCCGGGGCGATCATCAAGGTGCCGGGCTCTGCGGAACAGCTCGCAGCAGCCGAAAACGGCCCGCAGGCCGACAGCCTGCAAGGGCGGGACTCGCTCCCGGGAATCTTTGCCGGCAGCAGTCCGAAGCAGGTCGAATTCCGCGCCCTGCGCCGCAGCGCACCGCTCAAGGTGGCACTGATGCTGCCGATGGCCGTCGGCAACGAGCCCAACGGCAACTACCTCGAATTCTACCAGGGCTTCCTGCTGGGGCTGGACAGCGTGCGGACGAAATACGGCAACTCGATAGACCTCACGCTTTACAACACGGCCCGCAATGTGGATGCGATCCGCGAAATCGTCAAAAGCGACGCCTTCACCGGCACCGGGCTGATCGTCGGCCCCGTATACGAGGAGGGGCTCCATCCCGTCATCCTCTATGCCGAGGAGCACGACGTCCCCGTCGTCTCGCCGCTGGCCAGCATCACGGGGATGAACAGCGACGCCCTGTTCCAGATGGCACCCGACCCGTCGCACAAATGGGACAAGGTCGCCGACCTGGTGAACGGTGACAAACAGGTGACGCTGATTTACAGCGACAGCACGGACAAGGACTTCGAATCCGAGATCCTCGCCCTGCTGGGCGACTCCGACTACCAGAAGTACACCTATACTTATGTGCACCCGTCGAACCGCCCCGCCAACAACCCGGGCGACCTGACGCCGCTGCTGGATAACGGCGAGGACAATGTTTTCGTCGTCATGACCGACGACGAAGTCGAGGTCGAGCGTATCCTCGCGGCCATCGCCTCGGCCGATACGAGCATCACGGGCCGCGGGCGCACGGCTCCGCGCTTCGTCGTGCTGGGCAACACCCGCTGGAACCGCTACGGCAACCTCGACCGCACGGTGTTCTTCAAAGACCGTGTCGTATTCATCTCCACCTACCACGCCAAGCGCGACTCGCAGGCGATCCTCGATTTCGACCGTGCCTATATCCGCGCCTTCGGCGCATTGCCTTCGCTCTACTCCTACCGCGGTTACGACGCCGCCCTGATCTTCTGCCCCGCGATGTACAACGACATCGAATACGACATGGAAGGACGCAGCTATACGCCGCTGCAAACCACCTATGTCTTCGGCCAGGGCGAGCAGCGCGACAACCACGTCAACCGCAACTGGACGCGGGTGAACTACAACAGCGACTTTACGATCACCATCGAATAAAGCGACCCCTATGGCAGCATTGACCAATACGATCCCCGAAAAAACCATCGAGCGGCTGAGCGAATACCGCCGTACGCTCCTGGCCAGCCACAAGCAGGGCATTACGCATATTTTCTCGCACGTATTGGCGGGCATCCACGGCATCACGGCCGTGCAGGTGCGCCGCGACCTGATGCTCATCGGCTTTTCGAGCGATACGAAAAAGGGATACGACGTACAGGTGCTCATCGAGTACATCAGCAAGATACTCGACAGCCCCTCGCAGATGAACATCGCCGTGCTGGGCATGGGCCACCTGGGACAGGCCATCACCAAATATTTCAACGGCAAGGGGCTCAAGCTGAAGATCACGGCTGCCTTCGACGTCGATCCCGAGAAGGTCGGCAAGACCATCGACGGCATCCCGTGCTACCACATGGACACCTTCGAGAACATGGTCGTCAACCAGGACATCAGCATCGTCATCGTCTCTTCGCCGACGAAGGTCGCCCCGAGCCTCGTGGTGCCGATCATCAACGCCGGCATCAAGGGCGTGCTCAATTTCACCTCCACGCCGCTGAATTTCCCGCAGGGCATCGTCGTCGAGAACTACGACATCACCACGCTGCTCGAAAAGGTGGCCTATTTCGTCAAGGAAAACGAAGAAAGCAACAGCAGCAACGCATGATGCAACGCGAAGCAAAAAACGCAGCGGAGGGCGGAAAAACAGGCAGCCACGACATACACGGCGACCTTGCGGAACACCGTCCGGCTGCCGGGCGGCCGGACATGCGGGTTTTTTACGGGTTCGATACACTTCCGCATTTCGTCCGTCCGACAGTGACCGTCGGATCGTACGACGGCGTGCACAGCGGGCACCTGGCCCTGTTGCGTACCGTTGCCGGGAGGGCTCGCGCACAGGGCGGCGAGAGCGTCGTACTCACGTTCGAACCCCATCCCCGCGTGACGCTCGGCCGGGCCGACGGCCTGCGGCTGCTGACCTCGCTCGAAGAGAAAATTTACCTGCTCGGACAGCAGGGCATCGACAACCTGATCGTCATCCCGTTCGACAAGGCATTCAGCGCCCTTGCGCCCGACACGTTCATCCGCGACTACCTCGTGGGGCGCATCGGCGCCGAAACGCTGGTCGTGGGCTTCAACCACCGCTTCGGGCGCGACAAGCAGGGCAGTTACGACTACCTGGGCAGCCACGGCTTCGGACTGGAGGTCGTGGAAGTCGGCGAATGCGACGTGGACGCCGAAAAGGTCAGCTCCACCGTCATCCGCCGCCTGGTGGCGCAGGGCGACATGGCCCGTGCAGCCCGCCTGTTGTCGCATCCCTACCTCGTCATCGGGACGGCGGCGGCCGGCCGCATCCGCACCGACGACCCCCTCAAGCTCCTGCCGCCCGCAGGGTCGTACCAAGTCCGCATCGGCGGCCGGCCGGCAAGGCTGACTGTCGACACATCACAAAATCTGATAATCCGCGACGGCTGCCCCGACGGGCGTGCCGTCCTAACCTTTTAAGCACCATGCTGAGTTACGATTGCCAAATCCGCGTGTGGTACAAGCACACCGACCAGATGGGCATCTGCCACCATTCGAACTACATCTGTTACTATGAAGCCGCACGCAGCGAACTGCTCCGCTATCTGGGCATGTCCTTCGCCGAAGTCGAGAAGCGGGGCATCATGATGCCCATCCTCGAGGTGCAGTCCAAATACCACCGCCCGGCCTACTATGACGAGCTGCTCACCGTGCGCATCATGCTCCGCGAGCTGCCCACGGCACGCATCAATTTCTTTTATGAAATCTACAACGGCAAAGGCGAGCTGCTCAATACGGGCATGACGCAACTGGGCTTCATCCACAGCGATACGCGCCGCCCGTGCCGCGTCCCCGACTGGTTCCTGAAACTGGTCGCCGACAAATGGACGGTGGAGTAGAGGCCGCCGTGACACTTCGATGCTTCTCACGACGGCAAGGCTCCGGATCGTTCCGCTGACACCCCGGCAGCTGGGGCTCTGGCTGCATGACATTCGGGCACTGGGAAAGGAACTGGATTGCCGCTGCACAGCCGGAAGCCCGCGCGGAGACTTCCGCCGGATCGTCGAGGGGCAGTACGCACTCGCCGCCGCCGACCCCGTCAATCACCTCTTCCACACCTTCTGGTTCCTGATCTTACGGGATGGCGGTGCCGTTGCGGGATCGGCCTGCTTCAAAGGGGCGGCGGATGCCGACGGAAGGGTAGAGATCGGCTACGGGCTGGAAAAGGCCTTTGAAAAACAGGGTTACATGACGGAAGCCGTCCGGGCATTGTGCGCATGGGCGAAGCAGCAGCCCGGAGTCCGGCAGATCACCGCCGAGACCGACCCGGATAACCGCGCCTCGCAGCGCGTTCTGCAAAGGGCCGGGTTCCATCCCGCCGAAGCGGACGCAACCCGATGGTGGAGCCTGTGAAACCGGGCTGTCTGCCACCCGGGAAATATAAAAGGCCGTTCGCAGGAACGGCCTTTTATATTTTAGTCGATCCCGGAACCGTGGATCCGGGATTCCGGCTTTCCGGGGAGCGGGGCCGACTCGTGGCGGGAAAAACTGTTCCCGACGGCCGGCAGGCTCCCGCAAAGTCATTCGAGCATCCCCTTGAGCGTCTTTTTCATCAGGTCGTGGTCGCGGAAGTCGTTACGCAGCTTATAGCTGCCGTCGCGGTCGACCAGCACGTAGGACGGAATGCCGTCGATCCGGAATTTCTCGCAAAGGTATTTCCACTGTGTGTCGTTGAGCCGGTAATGCTTGCCCGCGATTTTGGCGATGCCGGTCTTGTAGGCGACCAGCGGCGAGGTCTCGTTGGCGATGTATATCCACACCAGGTCGTCGCTCTTCAGTTCCCCGCTCTTGAGCGGCTCGTTCGCTTTGATCGAAGCCCGGCAGGGGCCGCACCACGTGTTCCAGAAATCGACGAACACCACCTTGCCCTTGTAGGGCGCAACAATCGCATCGAAGAGCTTGTCGACGGCAACCTCGGGCGTCGTTTCGATACGGACGTCCTTCACCGACTCCAGCTCCTTGCGCACACGCGCCTGCATCGCCTCGCAGGCCTCGGCGTAGAACGGCTCCTTGAGCGAATGCAACAGGTCGAGGTCTTCCTGCGTAAGGGCGTTGTTCTCGGCCTTGGACGGCAGCCCCACGACTTTGGGCAGGTCGTAGACGATGCCGTCCGTCGCATGGACAAGGTCTGCCCACTCGACATCCGTATAGCTGCGGGATACCGCATTTACATAATCGGAGAGGTCTATTCCCATCAGCAATTTCAGGTTATTGATGTCGAAAAGCCCGGCGACGGCCGTATAGTGTTCGGGCTTCAGCGAGGCGAACTCATAATCGGGTTCGACGCGGTAGTCCCACTCATTGTTTACACTGCGGTAATTATGCGCCAAAAAGAATCCGCCCATCGAGATCGCAGTCAGCGCCTCCTGCTGCAACGTGAGCAGGGACAATTCCTTCATCATCCCGGACACCGGGCTGCGCGCGATGCTGTCCGCCAGGCTTTCGTATTTCGACACGACCATCTGCGTATACTCGTCGGCACTCATGCGGTAATCCGCGAAATCGCCCGAATAGAGGTTCATGCGGATACTGCTGCCGCCGCTCGCATCCACCTGCGCATTGAGATCCGCATACGTCCCGGTCGTATAGAGCTTGCGCCCGGGCGTGGGCTCGCGCTCCTTGTCGCGGCGCTGCACGACGGCCCGGCCGCCTGCCCCCATATCGACATACATGTCCAGCGTTTCACCGGGGGCAATCCAGCACATCCCGAATACCGGGCCGCACGAAACATAGGCCATGGCCGTGCCGTACTGTTCGAATTGCAGGGTTGCCATGCCGCTTTCGGGGTCGATGGCAGCCGTATGCTCTTCCTGCCCGTTCAGCAGCGAATTGACATACATGGCGACCTCCTTCGCCATTCCCCTGCGGTACCCCAGCAGGCGGACGTTCACGGTGGTTGTCCCCACCGCGAGTATCGGTTCGGGAACGGGGCCGTCTTCGGGGGCCTTCCGCAGTTCGCGGGGTAACCCCTCGGGATAACGCGGATACTCCTTCTTACCCGTCAGGTCGACCCCGTAGAGTTTGAAGCAGTCGTCGCAGTCCGATTCGATGAAATCGAACGACTTCGTTCCCCGCGGCAGCGGCCCGAATTTCAGCACGAACGACGCTTCGCCCGAGTCGGGCATCCAGAAGAGCGAATCGGGGAGGATACCCTCGCTGCCCTGCAACATGTATTTCTGCCCGTCGGCCAGCAGGTAGCTACCCGCGTCGATGCGGATCCAGTTGTGCGGTCGGAAATAGGCATCGACATGCAACACGGTCGCCGTGTCGCTCAGTTCTATTTTCGGAAAGTCGAGCGTCATGGTGTTGGCAGCCCCGATCAGGGGGTTCTCGACGACACGGTTCGCCGGGGTGCATGACGCAAGGAGCATCCCGACCGCCACCGCACCGGAGGTTAGCAGTTTTCTCATAACTCGGGGTTTTAGGTTATGACAAATATAACCTTTTATTCCTTTGCGCAACTATTTCCGCACAAGTATTTTACGGCCCGCCGGCAAATAAAAGGGGGCTGCACCCTGCGGCGCAGCCCCCTCCTCATTAACCCCTGCCCGTTACTTTTCGATCAGCGAAATCGAGCGCTGGATGAAATCCGTCAGGCTCTTGCCCTTGAGCATCCCGTTGGTCAGCAACGCCAGGTCGATGATCTGCTTCACGAGCTTGTTTTCACCGCCGATCTCGCGCAGCCGCTCGTTGCGCTCATCGCGCAGCGTTACGACCTTCTTCGACAACTCCTCGCGCATAGCCTTTTCCTCTGCGGTAAGCTCTTCCTCCTTCTTGTCCTTGGTAACCTCCTCGAAGCGGTTCTCCTCGGCCACGGCCGCGTCGATCTTCTTGGTGATGGACTTCAGCTTGTCACCGTAAGCCTTCTCGGCATCGGAGAGGATGTCCGCGACGATGGGGTGGTTGCCGTTCACCGCGATGGTGAAGTTGTCGGGCATCTGCCCGTAGAACTGGCTCATGCCCCCGCCGCCCGCTGCGGCCATCTCCTTCATACGGCGCATGAATTCGTTCTGCGTAATCACCACGGGCGCCTCGTCGGGCGACATGGCCTCGAACGAAATGTTGTAGTGTATCTTGTCGTCCTTGGGCATCTGGCTCTCGAATACCGGGCGCAACAACTCCTGCTGCGCTTCGGTGAGCGACATCCTGATGTTGTCCTCCTTCTGGATGAGCTTGTCGATCACATCGCTGTCCACGCGCACGAAACGCGTCTCCTTGTTTTTCGACTCGTACCAGTTGACGTAGTGGTTGTCAAGCTGGCCGTCCATCAGCAGCACGTCGTAGCCCTTGCCCCTGGCGGCTTCGAGGAACGTGTGTTTTTCCACGGGGTCGTCCACATAGAGCAGCACGACGGTCTTGTTCTTGTCGGTCTGGTTCTCCTTTACCTTCTCGAGATACTCCTTGGGCGTGAAATACTTGCCCTCGACGTTCTTCCAGAGCATGAAGTCCTGCGCCTTCTCGGCGAACTTCTCGTCGGTGAGGATGCCGTACTGGATAAAGATCTTCAGGTCGTCCCATTTCGACTCGTAATCCGGGCGCATCGTGTTGAACAACTCCTGCAGCCGGTCTGCGACCTTGCGGGTGATGTAATTCGAGATCTTCTTCACGTTGGCATCGCTCTGCAGGTAGCTCCGCGACACGTTCAGCGGAATGTCCGGCGAGTCGATCACGCCGTGCAGCAGCGTCAGGTATTCGGGCACGATGCCTTCGACCTGGTCGGTCACGTAGACCTGGTTCGAATAGAGCTGTATCTTGTTCTTCTGAATCTCGAAGTTGTTGTGTATCTTCGGGAAATAGAGGATGCCCGTCAGGTGGAACGGGTAGTCGATGTTCAGGTGGATCGAGAACAGCGGCTCGTCGCTCATGGGGTAGAGCTCGTGGTAAAACTCCTTGTATTGCTCCTCGGTAATGTCGGCCGGCTTGCGCGTCCACAGCGGGTCGACGTTGTTGATGACGTTGTCCTTGTCCGTGTCGACGTACTTGCCGTCCTTCCACTCCTTGACCTTGCCGAAGGCAATCGGGATCGGCAGGAAACGGCAGTACTTGCGCAGCAGCCCCTCGACTTTCGAATCCTCGGCATATTCGAGCGCATCTTCCGACAGGTGCAGGACGATGGTCGTACCACGGTCATGCGCCTCGTCGGTCTCCTCCATTTCGAATTCGGGCGTCCCGGTGCAGCTCCAGCGCACGGTCTTGGCACCCTCCTTCCAGGATTTCGTTATGATCTCCACCTTGTCGGCCACCATGAACGACGAGTAGAAACCCAGTCCGAAATGCCCGATGATCGCCTGGTTCTTGTACTTCTCCATGAACTCCTCGGCCCCCGAGAAAGCGATCTGGTTGATGTATTTGTCGACCTCTTCGGCCGTCATGCCGATGCCGCGGTCGGTTACGGTCAGCGTTTTGGCATCCTTGTCCGCCGAAACGCGGATCGTCAGGTCGCCCAGGTCGCCCTTCATTTCGCCGATCGACGAGAGGGTCTTCAGTTTCTGGGTTGCGTCGACTGCATTGGAGATCAGCTCGCGCAGGAAAATCTCATGGTCTGAATAAAGGAACTTTTTGATCACGGGGAATATGTTCTCCGTCGTCACTCCGATTTTTCCGTTTTTCATAGTTTTATCGTTGTATTATAATTTGATTCATCTCTGCCCCAGTGTCAACAAACCGTGTGCCAGCCCCCGATTCCTGCCAAACTGTCAGTCGCGCATGACAGCATATGCCGAAAAAAAGTTGCCGCAGCGAGAGTTTTGCCTTATATTTGTACGACGGATTCAAACACACGACCAACTATGGATTTCCTCTCGTTAGCCAAGAAACGGTATGCCTGCCGTAAATATACGGCCCAAAAGGTCGAACAGGCAAAACTCGACACGATCCTCGAAGCCGGCCGCGTGGCTCCCACGGGCGCCAACCGCCAGCCCCAGCGGCTCATCGTCGTGCGTTCCGAAGAAGGCATGGCACGCCTGGCACGCTGCACGCGCGATTTCGGGGCGCCCTGCGCCATCATCGTATGCGCCGATACCGGCCAGGCCTGGGAGCGGAAATACGACGGCAAGGTGATCGGCGACATCGACGCTTCGATCGTCACCGACCACATGATGCTTTGCGCCGCGTCGCTGGGGCTCGACACGCTGTAGATCTGCATGTTCAAACCCGAAGCCGTACGCGCGGAATTCAACCTGCCGGAGCATGTCGAACCGGTGAATATCCTGCTCGTGGGCTACGGCGCCGGCATCCCGGCCGACCCCGGCCGCCATGAGCTGCTGCGCAAGCCGCTGTCGGAGACGGTCGTCGAAGAACGATTCTGAGACCTTGCCCCGCTAAAAACAATCCGGGAGAACGCAGCCGGGGTGCTGCGGCAATGCCCGGCGGCCGTCCGCTCGTCCGTCGAGCCGGAGGCTGCCCACGTCCCGCCCCCATGAACCGGATCGGCTCCGAATTCATCCATGCCGGCATCCGACACCCCGATAATCCCCGAAAAACGGGCGCCGCAGGTCGGTATGAACCTTGCGGCGCCCGTTTTCATCGGACACGGTTCCGGATTCCGGAACAACAACTATTTCGCGTACAACCGGAATTTCATGCTCCACGTCCCGCCCGGGGCGATCGACCGGAAACCTTCGGCTTCGGGGTCGGGCATGTTCGGGGCGTTCGTCGTCCACGACTGCGGCTCGGGGCAGCAGTAGGGAACCTTGCCGCCGTTGTTCCAGATCGTCCAGCAGGTCGTCTGCCCGTCCACCTCGTAGCAGGTACGGACGCCCGTGCGCAGGTTCTCGACCAACGCGCCGCGGAACGGCTTGCCGTCCACCTCGATCTCGCGCACCGTGAAAGCCGCCTCGATCGGGTCGCAGTCCGTTACCTGCAACCCTGCGCCGCGCAGCCGGGCAAATTTCTCCGACAACGGCAACTTGCGGCCGGTCGGGATGTTACGTCCGCTCAGCTCAACTTGTTCTCCAATCGCCGCACGCATCACGTAATCGCCTGCCGCCCCTCCGGCGAAGGGGATCCGCATCGGCGTATGGAACCCCACGCCGACGGGCATCGGCTCCTTGCTGCGGTTGGCGAACATCACCTCCTGTTCCAGCCCGCCGGCCGTGAGGCGGTATACGATCTTGCACTTGAACTCGTGCGGGAAATCGCGGAATATCGCATCGTTCCCCGCATTCGAATAGTAACGGCATTCGACCAGCACCTCGTCCGCGGTTTCCCACGCCTTCGACACGGCGAAAGGCTGGCTCTTGAGAATGCCGTGGTGATAGTGGCCTCCTTTCGCGTCGGTGATCGGGAAGCGGTAGGTGCGCCCGTCGAACGTGTATTGCCCGTCGGCAATGCGGTTGGGCGGGAAGAGGATCGGCAGTCCGAACACATGCGGGCGCCGCCGGAACTCTTCGACCTCATCCCCGGCGGGTGCACGCAGGATTTCGATGCCGCGCCGCGTGTCGGCCAGCCGCACGAGGTTGGCGCCCATGTCCGGAACCAGCAGGGCCGCGTAGTCCCCTTTCGAAAACTCCACGGCCCGCATTCCATGCCACGCTATGCTGCGCAGCATCTTAGAGCAGCTTTTCGATCTTGGCGACCAGCGCATCCTTCGATGCGGCGCCGACCTGCTTGTCCACCAGTTCCCCGCCCTTGAGGAAGATAATGGTGGGGATGTTGCGCACGCCGTATTTCGCCGTGATCTCATCGTTCTCCTCCACGTCGCACTTGGCGATCAGGACGCGGCCCTCATACTCGGTGGCGAGCTCGTCCACGATGGGGGCTACCATGCGGCAGGGACCGCACCATTCGGCCCAGAAGTCGATGACGACGGGCAGCTCTGACGAAAGTACTTCCTGAAAATTCTCCTTTGTGATTGCTAAAGCCATAATTACAAGGTTTTTAATTGTTTGTATAGTTTATGCGATCGAATACTTTATGTCGTTGTCCTCCAAATAGCCTACCAGCGACTGCGTGAGGCTCACCTTATAGCTCTTCGAGAAGAGGCTCAGCGAGACATGCGCGTCGCGGTCGTAGACATTGACCCGGAACAGGGTTTCGCCCCGAGCTTCGCGGACACGTTCCGACAGGTCGCGGATCAGCTCCTGCGTCACCTCCTGCACGGGCAGCTGCACATGCATCTCCTTGATCATCGTGTCGCGCATCTCCGAGAGCTGCACCATCGAGATGATCTTGAATTCCAGCTCCTTGTCATTATAGGGCTTGGGCTGCACGCGGCCGCGGATAAAGAGGAAATAATCCGCAAAGAGGTATTTGCGGAAATTCTCGTAGTCCTTGCCGAACAGCGCGAATTCGTGCGTGCCGTTGTAATCCTCCAGCACGAACTTGCCCCACGGCTTGCCGGTTTTGGTCATCAGGTTCTGCACGCTCACGACCATGCCCGCCACGGCGATCTCCTGCCCCTTGAAGGGATCGAGGTTCTCCAGCTCCGTGAGCTGGGTCTTGCACATGTGGTTGATAATGACCTTATAGTCGTCCAGCGGGTGTGCCGACAGGTAGAGGCCGATCATCTCGCGCTCCTTGGCCAGGGTCTCCAGCTGCGTCCAGTCTTTGCACGCCGGCAGCACGGGGCGCTGGATGTCCACCTGCCCGCCGCCTCCGAACAGGCTTTGCTGGGCGTTGTTCTTCTCGGCCTGGAAACGCTGTCCGTAACGCATCAGCTGTTCGATGAAGGTAATACCCGTATTGTCGCGGGCATCCGCCCCGAAGAACTTGCCCCGGTGGAAGCCCGATATCGAATCGAACCCGCCGGCATAGGCCAGGTTCTCGAAGCATTTGCGGTTCACGGCCGTGAAGTTCACGCGCTCCATCAGGTCGTATATGTCCTTGAAGCGGCCGTTGGCGTTGCGTTCGGCGATGATGCTCTCCACGGCGGCTTCGCCGACACCCTTCACGGCCCCCAGCCCGAAACGCACGTCGCCGGACTTGTTCGACGAGAAGGTGCGCATCGACTCGTTGATGTCGGGCCCCAGCACCCGGATGCCCATGCGCTTGCACTCGTTCATGTAGAGCGTCAGCTGCTTGATGTCCGCCAGGTTTCGGCTCAGCAGCGCCGCCATGAACTCCGAAGGGTAGTGCGCCTTCAGGTAACCGGTCTGGTAGGCCACGTAGGCATAGCAGGTCGAGTGCGACTTGTTGAAGGCATAGGATGCGAACGCCTCCCAGTCGCCCCATATCTTGTCGCATATCTTCTCGTCGTGCCCGCGCTCCTTACAGCCGTTGATGAACTTGGGCTTCATCTTGTCCAGCACGTCGCGCTTCTTCTTACCCATGGCCTTACGCAGCGTATCGGCCTCGCCGCCCGTGAACCCGGCGAGCTTCTGCGACAGCAACATGACCTGCTCCTGGTAGACCGTGATGCCGTAGGTGTCGCTCAGGTACTCCTCCATGTCGGCGATCTCGTAGGTCACCGGCTCCTGCCCGTGCTTGCGGGCGATGAAATTGGGAATGTACTCCATCGGGCCCGGACGGTAGAGGGCGTTCATGGCGATCAGGTCTTCGAAACGGTTGGGCTTGAGGTTGCGCAGGTGCTTCTTCATGCCCGGGGACTCGAACTGGAACAGGCCGGTGGTATCGCCGCGTGCAAAGACCTCGTAGGTCTGGGCGTCGTCCAGCGGGATGTCGTCGATGTCCACGTCCACGCCGTGCACCGCCTTGACATTCTCCACGGCGTCCTTGATGATCGACAGCGTACGCAGCCCCAGGAAGTCCATCTTGATCAGGCCGACGCTCTCGACCTCCTTGCCCTCGAATTCAACCACGTTCAGCTCGGCATCCTTGGCAATGGCCATCGGCGCGAACTTCTCGAGGTCGTCCTGGCCGATGATCACGCCGCAGGCGTGCACGCCCGTCTGGCGGATCGAGCCTTCGAGTTTCTCGGCGTACTTGAGCGTATTGCGTATGAGCTGGTTGGGCGACTCGCGCTCGGCGGCCAGCTCGGGGGACTCCTTGTATACGAAATCGAACGGCGTTTCGCCGTGTTTCTTGTCGGGCGTGAGCTTGTCGGGCACCAGTTTCGACAGGCGGTCGCTCTCCGAGAGGGCGAGCTTCTGTACACGGGCGACGTCCTTGATGGCCATTTTGGGAGCCATGGTGCCGAACGTCACGATCTGGGCGACGCGCTTCTGGCCGTATTTCTGCACGCAGTAGCGCAATACGTCGGCGCGGCCGTCCTCATCGAAATCGACGTCGACATCGGGCAGCGAGATACGCTCGGGGTTGAGGAAACGCTCGAACAGCAGGTCGTATTTCAGCGGGTCGATATTGGTGATTTTCAGGCAGTAGGCGACCACCGAACCCGCGGCCGAACCACGGCCGGGGCCCACCGAGACTCCCATTTCGCGGGCGGCGCGTATGTAGTCCCACACGATCAGGAAGTAGCCCGGGAAACCCATCCACTCGATCGTATCCAACTCGTATTTGAGCCGTTGCTCGACCTTCTCGTCCAGCACCTCACCGTAACGACGGTGCGCGCCCTTGTAGGTGAGGTCTACGAGGTAGCAATATTGCTTGGCGACCATCAGCCTGTCCGACAGCTCCTTGTCATGGGCGACGAGCCGCTCCAGCTCTTCGACCGACGCACAGGCGCCGATCCTGGCCAGCAACTCCGCGTCCTCGATCTTCTTGACGAAGGATTCGCGGAGCTCCGCGAGGTCGATCTTGAAATCCTCCGGCGGCGGGAAGTTCGGCATCAGGGGGGCGTGCGTGAGCTTGTAATCCTCGCATTTGGCGGCGATCTCGAGCGTCGTGGCCAGTGCCTCGGGGTGGTCGGGGAACAGCGCGGCCATCTCCTCGGGTGATTTGAGGTACTCCTGGAACGTGTAACGCATACGGTTCGGGTCGTCCAGGTCGCGCCCCGTATTGAGGCATATCAGGTGGTCGTGCGCCACGGCATCCTCCGCGAGAATGAAGTGCACGTCGTTGGAACAGATGTACTTCACGCCGAACTTGGCGGCCAGCTCCAGCAGCGCCTTGTTCACCCGCAGCTGGTTCTCGTAGACGTCCGCATCCTTCTGCGGGTCGCCCGAGGGATGCAGCTGCAATTCGAGGTAATAGTCGTCGCCGAAGACCCCCTTGAACCACTGCACCACGCGCTCGGCCTCCTCCATGTCGTTGTGCATGATGGCCTGGGGCACCTCGCCGCCCAGACATGCCGAGCAGCAGATCAGCCCTTCGTGGTACTGTTCGAGCAGTTGCTTGTCGATGCGCGGCTTGTAATAGAACCCCTCGGTAAACGAGTAGGAGACCATCTTGCAGAGGTTGTGGTAGCCTTCGAGGTTCTTGGCCAGCAGGATCAGGTGGTCGCCGGCCTTCTCGTCCTTGTCCTTCTCGAAACGGTTTTTCACCACGTAGACCTCACAGCCGAGGATCGGCTTCACCCCGGCGTCCGTAGCGGTGTCGTGGAAATTCTTGACACCGTACATGTTGCCGTGGTCGGTGATGGCGA
>CEAB01010142.1_pt1 | contig 14859 bp, 14 predicted proteins | sample 557651 | NCBI WGS metagenome assembly CEAB01 (sample SAMEA3182046, study PRJEB8094) | gut metagenome | biome: human; feature: gut; material: Stool; isolation source: human stools | place: Canada | collected 2011-11-15
GTATCATTCTCATCAAACGCCAGATAACCATGCATCATCGCAGAGAATCCGATGGCATCTAAGTGCTTTAAGATAACACCGTACTCCTTCTTCACATTCTCCTTAAGATCCTTGTAACAATCCTGTAAGCCATCCCAGATATCGTTCAGAGAATAGGTCCAGACACCATCTTCATAACGGTTTTCCCAGCTGTGTCCACCGGATGCCAATACATTTCCTGACTTATCCACCAGAACGGCTTTAATTCTGGTAGACCCAAACTCAATACCTAAGTAACCCTTTCCCTCAATAATTAATTGTGCTGCGTCCATTGTAATACCTCCTTGTAATTTTGACACAAATGCCTGCTTCGCAGTCGCTTGTTTTTCTTAGTGCTTACTTATAGAATACCTCGCCAAGCATCAGGTCACGTTTAAAGTCACGGATCTTTGTGTCCTTATCAATGTAGACCGCTTCAATACCCATGGCTGCGGCCCAGTCACCCATCTGTTCTGCCGTAAGATCATAGGTGAATGCCGTATGATGTGCTCCTCCTGCAAGAATCCACGCTTCCGCACCGGTATACATATCCGGCTTCGAAGTCCAGAAGTTCGTTGCAACCAGAAGCTTGGGCATCGGTCTCTCTACTTTCTTACATTCTACATCATTTATGATCAAACGGAAACGGTTTCCTAAATCAATTAATGAGGTTGCAATACCCGGGCCTTCCTTGGAGGTAAATACCAATCTTGCCGGATCCTCACGGTCACCCATGCTTAATGGATTGCACTTAATGCTGATCGGTCCCTCTGCAATACTTGGACAGATTTCCAGCATATGTGCCTCCAGAATTCCTTCCTTACCCTTAACCAGATTATAGGTATAATTCTCCAACATGGAGGTTCCCTTCGGATTCTTTAAATCTCCGGTCATGATCTTCATCAGACGCACCATGGCAGCAACCTTCCAGTCACCTTCTGCACCAAATCCATAGTCCTTTTCCATCAGACGCTGGATTGCAAGTCCTGGAAGCTGCTTCAAGGCACCAAGATCTCCGAAATGAGTCACGATGGCCTGATAGTTCTTTTCCTCTAAGAAACGTTCAAAGCCGATTTCAATCTGTGCCTGCACCGCTACATGCTTACGGAATTCCTTCTCGTCTCTGCCTTCCAGTAAAATCTCATACCTATCATAATACTCTTCTACCAGAGTATTTACATCTGCTTCAGACACCGCATCTACAGACTGTGCAATCTCATTAACCGGATAAGCATCTACTTCCCAACCGAACTTAATCTGTGCTTCTACCTTATCACCTTCGGTAACAGCAACGTTACGCATATTGTCTGCAACACACATCACACGGATATGGCTGCTTTCTACAATGCCCACTGCGGTACGCATCCAGGATGCAATCTTTTCTGCTATCGACCATTCCCTTGGAAAGCAAGACAACCGTCTCGACGTGCGGTGAAAGTCACTTCTTATACTAAATAGCGAAACTATTTCCTTTTGCGAAAAGGTTTATACCCCACTTAGGGGGATAGTGTTTACCCCATTGTTATCAGTTACCATCTATACTGCTTTCTATGGAAATGTAACCCATGTACGCCAATATCCTCACAAATCGCTGATAATATTTTTAGAATCTCCTCTCGTGTAGAATCGAACCACATTTCCAAGTCTCTGTCATAAAAACAATACATTATCTCGCCTTCGCCATATGTAGAATATGCACCTGCCTCCTTTGCAATCCTTAATCGTTTTCTTAATGCAACTAACATATCACAAATTGTATCAAGTTTCTCTCTCCACTCTGGATTTACAACAGCTGACTTTCCTTCTGACTTCTTTAGGATACTTCCATCCCTTGTCCTAAGAACACCTGTATTCAATGCAATAATAGTATCCTCAATAGCCTTATCAAAATCCTCTATTCGTCCTTCTTGGCATATTCTATCATGAAATGCTGGTCTATCAAAACATTGTATAAAGAACTTTATTAATTCTTTATCTCCATCCGTTTTACTTACCACGGTTTCCTCCAAATCCAGAACTGCCATCTGTTCCGAAAGTTCTTTCCATTTCTTCAGTTTGTCAATCGTATACCTTTTTACGTCTGAATCTATTAACTTTGAGCAAGACTGACATAACCATATTCCGTTTTCAGAAGACTTTCTTTCCTGGACAGTCATATTTTCATCGTATCTTGGACCGCCTTTAGAAGCAGCCGTAATATGGGATGCAACTCCTATATTTATAATGTCCGTTTTTTCCGCCCCTGCTCCACGTGTGGCTTTTCTACAATTTGGATTGCTACATTTCCATCCAACTCTATTTGCCAACAAATCCTTTGTAGCTTGTGAAAAATCATCTCTCATATATTTCTACCTTTAAATTCATTTTTCAAATCTTTTATTTATAATCTGCCAAATCATACTTATATCAAACGTGCTATCCTTTTCCATGCAATCACTTATTAATTCCTGTATTTCTTTAGAATTATTGGAATTATCATATGCTCGCAGCCTCCATTTTTGCCGATTTTCATTTTCTTCTTCGCCTTCAAAGCTGTTTGCGACTTCCAAATAAATCATACTTTCAATTTCTTTTGGTAGCTTAAGCCTACTATTTTTATATCGTTTTTTACAATAAGCATTCACAACCTTCTCACATTCTTCTAATTCCCAAGCCACATTAAGATCAATATGTGCCCCCATTACATATATAATCAATCCATATATTGAACATTTTTCTAATAACGACTTATTTTTTTCAAAAACGGTATTAAACTGAGTTTTTGTTTCATCCTCTACATTTCCAACCTTCCTCACATATAAGCAACATAGTGTAAATGCAGCTAATCTATTTTCCTCTTTCATTTCTCCCAAATGTGATAAATACATTCTTATTAAGTCATCCATCTTAGGAATTTTATTCTGATAATGAACAAATGTCTCGACAAACCCCTCTACTCTAGCTTTCGCACCTTCTCCTTTACTATTATCCATCTTCCATATCCAATAACAAGGAGCCGCTTCAAGTTCAACACATCCTGGTATTGCACCTCGCCAATCAAATGCTTCAAAACCAGTTTTTTGAAGTGAAAACGTAAAATCATAGATCACCTCACGCACTACTCGCAATAAGCCACTATATGTAAAGTACACATTATGTTGAAATTCAAATACATCAGCATTTTTTGAAAATTCACTCATCCTCAAATGCTTCATCAACGGCTTTAACATATGTGCATACTTAGAACGAATATTATAAGCATTAGCAAGAGCAACCAAGAATTCCTCTTTTCCAATAGTCTTTCTCTTTTCGTTATAATAAAAAAACTTGTCACCAATATGCCCTACAACAAACTCTTGAAATCTTTTAGATAATTTCAAATGTTCATCTTTAATCAATATTTCTTTTATTTTTTCTACAGCATCTTCGTCAAGCGTCTTAAAAACTTTTTCCAACGCATTCTTTTTATCTTCTTTATAATCGTCCCATATCGGGATATATGAATTATAACTTTGTGCCAAAGATTCTAAGCAATACACAAGCATAGAATATGCAAGACTTATATCCTCACTTAAAAGTCGAACAGAAGCATTATATGCAACAATACAATTTAATATATTAATATAGTCTTCTCTATTTAAAGCTAACAATTGTTCCAGAAAAACTCCACATGACTTCATTTCATCATCGGACACATTTTTAGATATATCTAATGTTCCGTTGATAAACTCTGACGGTACTGGATACTTACCTCTTCCACTTTCTTTTTTTCTACAAATTCTTTCCACTGTGGATTTGTCTTCATCAAACACTGCATCAAGTGCAAATGATAAAATATTTTTCAATTGCCGAAGAATTTCTTCATCTCCAACCTTTACCAACTCAAATCCGCTATGCGACTTCTGCAATTGATTATCATACATGACAATATAAGGATCCACATTACCCAAAGACTCTGCTGCCTCTATCTTTACATGGCCTATATCATAAATTCCTCTAAATGAAGCATTGGAATAGAGAATTCCCTTACAGTTATTATGATATCTATCTTCACTATTATAAAATTTCCCCGTTATTATTTGTAGCAATGACTTATCCTCCATTTTTAACTTTCGCATAATATTTTACCACATCCACTTATGTTTTACCATCTGCAAAAGAGCAAGAAAAAAAGCCGATCAGGAATCGCAACTCCCAATCGACATCTTTTCTTACTCCTCTCCATTTTTACATTCAATCTCCGTTCCGTCCAAGAAGACCACCAACAATGTTCCATCTTCAAAAACCTTGATGTGGTCCAGTGTTTTCAGCATGAAGTCCGTATCCATCTCCGTCAAAGGCTTTGCCCCATCGGTATATTCTATGAACTTCTCCGCCCGATAACTTTCCAAGAGGTTCTCGCTCTGCAGCTGTTCCGTCCACTGGTCCATAAAGTCCTCTCGGTTCTCCACCAATGCGTTCCAAGCCATCAGATAAGCCTTTATCAGCGTTTCTTCCTCTACGTGGCGGTTGGCACATCCCATAACTCCTTTGACCTTGTAGCGTTCACTGCATTGCCATACCTTACGGTCAACTCCCGTACTGCTCCGCCAGCCTTTCCGTGCAAACACCTTATTACAGTCTCCGCAAATTATCTTGGATGCAAATGGATTGCTTTCCGGCCGGTGGGAATAGGAGTTTGTCCCATGCTCCTCCAGATACTTTTTCCTGCGTTTTATTTCAAGCTATACACATTCCCATATCCGCTTTGAAATGATGGCATCATGGTCATCCTCCACATAAAACATCTGAATTTTCCCTTTGTTCTGTGTCCGTTTCTTGGTGAGGAAATCCACCGTATAACTTTTCTGCAGCAAGGCATCACCCTTGTATTTTTCATTCTCCAACATACTCATTAAGGTTGTGGACTGCCACTTCGTACCGCCATTCCAATTTTTCACACCTTCCCGTTCAAAAATCCTCTTGATGTAATCGGTTGTTTTTCCGTCCATGAATTCCTGATACAGCCGAACCACAATCGGCTCCTGTGTCCTATTGATTACCAGCTTCCCCGTTTCATCCGTATCGTAGCCAAGAAAACGCTTTGTATCTTAACTTTGGAGACAGTTCATCACAAAAACCTCTAAAATACCAATCTCTTAAAGAATCCGAAAAATTGTTTCTTTCAAAATAACCATAAATCCCCTTGTACTGAGGTGTGTATAATCCAGTATGGAAGCAGACACATTCGTTTTCCAAATGAAAAATACTGTCTGCTTTTCTTGGATCACTTTCTGAATTAAAGTCAATAACCTGCTTGCGAAAAATTGTATGTATGTAACGTTCTAAAATGGGGGTGTCTGCATTCTTTGTTTCCCGGCTCGGCTTTCGGAACTTCCATGATTCCGGCAATGCCAATCTCTCCAGTTCCGCTAAATGTCCGTACCAATCCGGTACATATGCAAATTCAAATAAATCCGGTGCTATCATCTGTTTCCTCTTTTCCTGTGGTTTTCTGTACTCATATCTGTTTTCTGTCTTTGCTTCCATCTCTTTCATCATGAGCCTCCTTTTTATTTTCTCTTGAAATATAAAATAGGTGTATCGCAATTCTATCGTTCTGTGAATTGCGATACACCTATCAATGCGTTTTTATCCATGAACAAATTTCAGTAACTTCAACAAACATCGTATTCTGTGCTGTTTCCTTGCTTCCATGTAATTTCTCCTTTTATGGTGTAGTTCGTTTCATCTTACACCTGTACTCTATTGTAATTCATAATATTTACCCTGTAATGTAAACTAGCACTGAGGTGAATTGTAATGCATGACTATGTAAAAAATCTTGCGAAGGTAGTCCGGGCTGCCAGAGAAGAAGCCCATCTATCTCAAGCAGCATTAGCTGAACAAATAGGTTGTGATGAGCGTACAATACTAAATATTGAAAACGACCGTGGTAATCCCAAGTTCGAAGTATTGTGCCAGATCATCGCTTATTTACACATTCCTGCAGACCGTATTTTCCACCCTGACACTGCTACGGATGGGGTGAAAAAACAAAAACTGTTATTGATGTTACAGGAATGTGATGAGCAAAAGGCAGCCGAGATTCTTCCAGAAATTGAATACCTCTTAGCACTCATACATAAAAGAGGTAATTCAAACGAGTAAAGGAACCAGCTAATCCGTTGTGATTCTGGTTCTTTTCTTTTTGTTGCTATCTCCAAATCTTACTCTTGTAATATTTCAATTATTACACGAGTAAGATTTCAAATCAATATGTTTTTTATGAAATTGACAACCACATAAATAACGTCTATAATATATTTATTACAGCCGTAAGATTTAAGGAGGGATTTGAAATGAGCGATTTACCACAAATTTCCGAAGCTGAATTTGAAGTTATGAAAATCGTATGGAAATATGCGCCGATCAGCACCAATGAAATTACTGATAAATTATTACAGACTACGAGCTGGAGTCCAAAAACAATACAAACTCTAATTAAACGTCTAGTGAACAAGGGCGTTCTGACTTATGAAAAACAAAGTCGAGTGTTTGTTTACACTCCAGTTGTGAAAGAAAGTGAATACATCGGTCAGGAAAGTAACTCTTTTCTAGAACGATACTACGATGGAGACATCACTGCCATGCTGTCTGCATATATAGAAAATGACAGACTGTCCGAAACGGAAATAGACACTCTCCGCTCTCTTCTTTCCAAGAGGTCAAAAAAAGGAGGTAATTAACATGGCTGATTTTATGATACGCTTTTTAATATGCAATGTATTTATCAGCGGTATCATCGGAATTCTTTTGATAGCCAAGCGGATATTCAAAGGCAACCTATCCAGCCGGATGCAGTATAATCTGTGGTTCCTGCTACTTGGATTGTTAGTAGTTCCTTTTATACCGTTCCGTTTAATTGGGTTTCCGCAAATCCTCTCGTGGCTCAGTAGCCTGAAAAGTTCTCCTACTTCTGGCACCAGAACCGCCATAGGAGAAGCTGCGGGGATCAATCCAGCCGGAAATTCAGACTGGATGAATGACTTTGCCCTTTCGGTAAATAGTGAGACTCCATCCAGCATCGGATACATACTATTTGGAATATGGCTTGTAGGCATCCTTGCAATGATTATATTGGTAATCAAATCCTCTATCCGCTTACAGAACTTGAAAAAATCTGCACTTCCCCTTCAGAACCCGGAAGTCCGAAAACTATATCATCGATGTATGAAAGAAATGGGAATTAACAGAAATATCCATGTTTACAGTACTGCATTTTTGAAATCTCCGATTATTGTTGGGCTTTTGAAACCTTGTATTTATCTGCCGATTCATCTCATCTCAGATTATAACGAATCGGACATGCGATACATGCTGTTACACGAGCTACAGCACTATAAGCACAAAGATGCTATTGCCAACTATCTAATGAACTTTGCCGGAGTAATATATTGGTTCAATCCTCTTGTCTGGTATGCTCTGAAAGAAATGCGTAATGACAGAGAGGTTGCCTGTGACACCTCTGTTTTAAAGATGCTTGAGGAGGATGATTATGCAGATTATGGTAATACACTGATCAATTTTGCGGAAAAGATTTCACTTACTCCATTTCCGTTTGCCGCCGGTCTTGGTGGAAACATGAAGCAGATGAAACGGAGAATTATCAACATTGCATCTTATGAGAAGCCGACATTTATAAAAAGAGTAAAAGGTATGACTGCATTCATGTTGACTGCTGTCCTTCTCCTTGGATTCGCACCTTTTATTTCTACATACGCAGCAGATGGAAGCCACTACCAATGGGATTCCTCTTCTGAGAATATTTCCTATGTAGACCTCTCCACATACTTCGGAGAATACGAAGGCAGCTTTGTTTTATACGATTTGGAAAACGATGCATGGAGTATACATGACATGGAGCATGCCACCTTACGGGTTGCTCCAAACTCCACCTACAAGATATACGATGCTTTGTTCGGATTGGAAGAAGGCGTCATTACACCGGAAAATTCGTTCATTGCATGGAATGGAGAAACCTATCCATTTGAAGCATGGAACGCAGATCAGACCTTACAGTCTGCAATGAACTCCTCTGTGAATTGGTATTTTCAAACAGTAGATGAACAGCTTGGAGCCTCTGACGTTTACAGCTATGTTCAAGAAATCGGATATGGTAACGAAAACATGAGTGGCGATTTCTCCTCTTATTGGATGGAATCCTCCTTGGAAATATCTCCAATAGAACAGGTCGAACTTTTAACCAAGCTACAGAATAACAGTTTCGGCTTCGCCCCTGAAAATATCAATGCAGTAAAAGATGCCATCTGCCTTTCAGCTTCCGATGCCGGAACATTCTACGGAAAGACCGGAACTGGCCGTGTAAATGGTCAGGATATTAATGGATGGTTTGTTGGCTTTGTCGAAACGGAAGATAATACATACTTTTTTGCCACAAATATTGGAGCCGATAGAGATGCTACCGGAGGCAACGCAACTGAAATAACCATGTCTATCTTGTCAGACATGAATATCTGGGTATCACAGAAATAACAAAAACGAGTAAAGGTTAACTGTAGAATTAACTTTTACTCGTTTTTTTCCATTATCTTATTAATTGTTTTTTCTTTTTTAACTACTACTTTTTGCAATATTCATAAATATTAAATGGTTCTTCTCTTTTTTCAAATAAGATATCAGCTTCTTTAATAATCTTAATAAGTTCTTCTGTCTCTACACCTACTGTTTTTAGTACAAGTAACTTCTTTTCATTCGTTATGAGAAAGAAAAAACCTTTGTACAAAAAGACTCTATCTATTTCTTTAAGTTCACAGATCTTTTTATCTTCTAATTTTATTCCCTGAACATCAATTTCCACTTTGTTATATCTTGATTTATTCCATACAAATTCATGGACATTATTTTCAAATTTTTTTCCCTTAGATTGAAACCAAATAATCCAAATCAATGCAATAATAGAAATCCCCATTTCCACATAAAACATCGGATAACTCTTTACAAAATAGCAGCCGATTGATAACAAAAATAATACTGGTGTCATTATATAAATAATTTTCCTTCTATTATTTTTTGTCTTAAGTAATTGATATGGCATAGCATATTCTAACGAAAGCATATACTCTAATGCTTTTCTATCTTCATCGGTCATAATAGACTTTATAATCATTTTTACACCATCCTTCCATATTGGCATAAATGCCATAATTGGCACAATAGAAATATGTAAAATATGAAGCTACTGATTTTACTGATTTTGGAAATATATTTCATAATTCATCTTGCTCCTTTTTAATGTCCACGAATATCTATCTCTTTCAGCAAAGAATTCCCATCTCCCCACGAATACACAATGTAATATCCTTTACTCTCTATCTGCTCCGCAAATTGCAATGTACTATGATCGACCACTTCAATCTCTTGTCCTTCTTGGATATCTACAAGATATTCCCACTCATTACTTCTGTACCCTGAATAGTAAGCATCCAATTCTTCCAAAGACAAATCACTTCGAATTAAAATTGCTCCGAAATACTGCATTCCATTTCCGTTACCTGTCAGCTTCCCTGCCCGTGATATTGACTCTATCAATTCCGTTTTCTCTGGCAGTGGTGTTTCACATAATTTCTTTTCCACTTTATAAGCAGTGTGGTTATTTATAAGCGGAATTGAAATCACACCGCCTATTAATACAACTGCTGCCAATATTCCAACTAGTTTTAATTTCTTCATGTGTCCTCCTTCCTTTTCTTACATCTGTAAGATTACCACAAAACACAACTATTATCAAATCATTCTTTAATTCGGTATTGGTAGTCTGGTATGTGCATAATTCCGTCATTCAGAATTTCATTCCCTAAATACTGAAAACTGCCATCCTCTGCAAACCTTATCGTAAGTTCATGAGTTATAACTGCATCATCACATATAACCATATCACAAACTGCATCAACGGTTAGTGTAATTGTTCCATCTCCATTTTCTCTTATATCAATTACTTCTGGCAAAGAAGTACCAAAGAACGTTGGTGCATAATTAAGGCAACCAAGACGCACCCAAGCGTAAGTCTGGTTTTCCTCATCAAATACTGCATATTCCCGTATCTGCTCTGCCGTCACCGGAAGATACTCCATAATTAAATTTTCAAATTCCTCTTTTGGTATTCCATTTGGGTAATTCTCAGAATTAAACTTTTCCTGGTATTTCATTGCATACAGATATTCATATATCCCATTATAATCCAGTTCTTCCATATGCTCTGTATCCCAATTGGAACATAAGAGGTTATTTCCCTGATATCCCAGACCACGCACGCATTTTTCAGACATTTCACGCTGTTCCTCTGTCATTGGCTTTACTCTGATCAGACAGCTCCCATCCACCATCTCAGTTACTTCCGGATACTCTGGTACACATAGTTCATAACAAAACCACCCTTTACCCGTATATTTCCACTCTTTGATTCTGGTGTAAGAAATGTATGATGTTCCTGGTGTATTATTATCATTCCAAACGCCTCTTGTACTTACGATGTACATATCTGTTCCATCGAAAATAAATTTCATTCTTCCTACGCCACCATCATCATATATCTCATAAATTACTACAGCGCCGCTTTTCCCATCCATGCATTCATTGAGAAATTTATCTACATTTTCATAATTTCCCATATTAGAATACAAAACCAATGTAGCAACCGGACATCCTGTTTCCATTATTTTCTTCTGCATTTTAAAAATTGTTTCATCTTCCAAAACAACATTAGGAGCTGCTCCTTTATCTGCATCTCCATAAATGTCAGAAATACGTTCCATCATTTCTATACAGTCATTTTCAGCTTCCACCGCTTCCTGTTCGTCCACGGGAAGATTGTAGCCCTTTTCCCACTGTTCTGTAGCCTCTTCCTCTGCACTTTTTGTTTCCTCTGTGGAAGATACCTCTTCTGTATCTTTCTCAAGAGTTTCGCTTGTAATACTATCTTCCTTCCCACAGGCACACACACAACACCCAATCAGAAATGCCGTAATCAGTAAAATATTCATTTTCTTTAATACCATAAAATTATCCTTTCCTTCGAAATCACCTTTGCTGTGATTTTGCTATTGGCGGCAATTCCAATTCTATTTGCTCTATAGAATTAGAAAGATACCTAAAAGTTCCGTCTTCAAACGGCTGAACTACAACCGTATTTCTAAAAGCGAGGTCAGAATTATAATCCGGCCATACACCATCTACGATAAGTGTGAGCGTTCCATCCGCATTTTCCGTATAATCTACTACTTCTCCAAAAGGTGGATACGGGCTGGCATAAATCATCTCATATTCATAGCTGTTGCTGTCTTTATCATATCCACAATGTTCTCGCAACTGTTCTACAGATACCGGAAAATAGGTAGTCATTATCCTCTCATATTCTTCTGCTGGAATTTTCCAATTTTCTGTTTTCAAATTTTCTCCAGTATAAATCCGATAGATATCTTCATACATACAAGGCATAAGAATATCCTCTACATTACTTCTGTCCCAGTTTGTGACAAGCACATTATAATTCACATAGCTTAGTCCTGATATGTATTCTTGCGTCAATTTCCGGCAGTCTTCCGGAAGCGGCTCTATTCTCCAATACTGTCTCAAACTTGCATGTGCAATCACATATTCAAATGCGTAGATAAAATACCCTTTTTCTGTAAGTTTAATTTCTGTCACATTACTTACCGAAGTTCCCTGTATCTCCGGTATACCGCCTTCTTTCCACCGGATTCCTATGTAATAGGTCTGTAACTCACCTTTCCGATAGATAAAAGTAAATGCTCCAATCAGTCCATCCCGCTGCACTTCGAATATGGTAACCATTGAATCCTTCCCATTCAGATAATCTGAGTAAAACATTTCTATCTTTTCAGGGTTCTGCATATTAGTATCTTCTTCAACACTTACCAAACCGGCCGCTCCTAACTGCTCCACAACCGTTTTCCGTTGTTCGCTTGTAAATTCACTAACACCGGAGGAATAATTCGCAGCATCTTTAATTATCACATTTTTATAGATTTCTTTAACCGATTCTGCTGCCGACAAAACTGTACTTTGTAGATGCTGCTTTTCCTCATCAGAAATAAGACAATCACTGGCTTGCGGAATAAGCCAATATGCTGAATCTATAGAAGTTTCCGTATCACTTTCTTCTTCCGTTATCGTTTCACTGTCTTTGATTTCCACCGGAGGCTCCCACACTTCTTCTGCCGCCTTCTGTTCTTCCGTGTGCTGCTTTCCACAACAAAGCACTCCTGCTATTACCGCAATAAGCAACATCAAAATCGGAAATCCCCATTTCTTCAACAGCCAATTTACATCTTCCATCATTCGCCTCCATACAGTTCTTCCCATTCCTCTGCTGTCAAACGGGGTGTGTGCCATGTTTCCTCACTATTATCCTCGGAAGGTATGATCCGATTGGATACATATTGTACTCTGCCATCCTCCAAAGGACGAATCACAACCTCGTGAGCATATACTTTGGAATTTCCCGAATATGGAAATACCACATTAGCAGTAAGTGTAATTGTTCCATCACTGTTCTCCGTATACCCGATTACTTCTGAATATGGGTATTCCGGGTACTCTACTTCTTCAAAACCCCTCGGCTTGTATTCATATGTGGAATCCTCCGAATCATAGACTGTTTTGGATTGCAGTGTTTCACTATCAATATTGAAATATTTCATAATAACACTTTCAAATTCCTCTTTGGGAATCCGATAAACTGCACCGACTGACAAATTGCCATCCGCGACATAAGGAAAATACTGACCATTCACTTTTGGATAAAGAATGTCATACATATCATAGAAATTCAAATCACCAAAATCTTCTTCACTCCAATCCACAATGAACATATTATTCCGTTCAAAGCTGATAAAGTTGAGATATTTCCGGCTCAGTTCCCTATATGTTTCATCCAATGGCTGTACTCGTAATGCGGTATGCTCTTCTACTCCACTCAATGTAAGAATGTACAATTCTTCTGAAAACCAGACACCGGAAAACATCAGGTAACCCTCTTCTGTATAATTCCAATACTCCGCCTGATAGCTTCCAGTAACTTCTCTTTGCAATCCCCCGTCTTCATACTTGTAATAGCTTCTGACCACATCTACATTTCCGTCTTTTGTATGCAAATCATATTTTACAAATCCGCCCAAATAACTGATTTCAAGAATTGTTAATTCTGCTTCTTCCTGTGCATCCACTTTTTTGCAAAATTCCAATACCTGCTCCGCTTCCGTCATATTCACTTGATTTCTGTTGTCAACAGCCGGATATCCATTTTCTCCAAGACGATTTACAATACCTCGAATTGTTTCCAAATCAGCCATCTTATTATCCTTTGCTGCCTTTTCATAAAGATCTATGCAGATGTTTATAATTTCTTTTTCATTCTCCTGTTCTTCTTCTGAAACGTCCTGAACATCAACTACTGTTTCCGAAACTGTATCTTCTTCCGGGGGTGTATCGCTACACCCCGAAATACTAAATATCAGTACAAAACTAATGACTGCTAAACCACTCTTCCAGAACCAGGCTGTCTTTCTTAACAACATATCCGCTTCCTCCTCTTCCTTTCACATCTTGTACCATGCTGATAATCAATATAGGACATTCTATATCTTTCTCTGCTGTGTAAATAGCAAACCATCCTAATTCCGTACCGGACGTATCCTCTTTTGATGCCTTGATTTCTGCTGTTCCTGTCTTTCCTGCCAATACAATGTCATCTCGATGGGCTGCATATCCGGTTCCAGTAGAATCATTCACAACTTTCTTTGTTCCTTCTAACACCCGGCTTGCTGTCTCATTAGAAAAGGCTCCTGGAATCCAATACTCAGCTGCCTCTTCATTCTGATATACCAAATAAGGCTTTATAATATTTCCCTCATTACAGAAAGCAGAATAGATACATGCCATGTGTAATGGATTCACCAAAATCTGCCCTTGACCGTAACCACTGTCAGCTAACTGTATTTCCGTTTCAATTCCATCTGTATTGGAATATTGCGACTCTGCCATCTTAATCTCAAATGGCAGTTCCTCATTAAAACCAAGTCCAGTCAAAGAACTCTCCATCTCTTCTGTACCAATCTTTAATGCCGCCTTTGCGAAATAAATATTATCGGAATATATCAGGGCATTCTCTAAAATGACTGGTTCATATGCATGGAGTGTTGTTACATGATATGAACCCCACGATGCATCTTTTTGCCAGCTTAAGCCTACGTTCCCGTAATCTTCCATTGGATCGATTGCTCCTGATTCCAAGCCGACCGCAGCAGTAATTGGCTTAAATGTAGACCCCGGACACCACACTTGCCGGAATCGATTATACATTGGCTTATTCTCATCCTCGTTAAGTGCAGTCCACTGCTCACTCGACAATCCCATAATAAAATCATTATTGTCATAGGAAGGTGTACTGACCAAAGCCAATACCTCTCCCGTATAAGGATTCATAGCTACCGAGCAGCTTTTATCTTCATTAAACTGCTCATATAAAGAACTCTGCAAATTAGCATCTATCGTCAGCTTAATATCATGACCATCCTGTACTAAAATATAAGCAAGTTCTTCTTTCTCTTTACCTTCCGAATTTACAATGTAAACTCGGCAACCGTTTTTACCTTTCAGTTCTTTCTCAAACAGACCTTCCATTCCACTTTTGCCAATTACACTATTGGCTGTATATCCTTCTCCTGCATGTTCCTCTAAATCTTCTGCTGTAACGCTTTGAACATATCCCACCAAATGTGCAGCCTTTTCCCCTAATGGATATTCACGCACTTCAACATCAGATATCATCACTCCGGGAAT
>CEAB01005295.1_pt1 | contig 14846 bp, 10 predicted proteins | sample 557651 | NCBI WGS metagenome assembly CEAB01 (sample SAMEA3182046, study PRJEB8094) | gut metagenome | biome: human; feature: gut; material: Stool; isolation source: human stools | place: Canada | collected 2011-11-15
TTGCACATCTGGAAGGACGGGAGACAAACTTCTTCCGCAAACTGAACGCACATGATCTGCTGATTATCGATGACTTTGGGATGGTCAAGCTTGACGGCCAGATACAGCATGACTTTGAACAAATCATAGATGACCGCTACAACCGGAAGGCACTCATTCTGGCCAGCCAGCTTCCTGTTACAGACTGGTATGATGTGTTCCAAAGCGAGCTTATTGCGGAAGCATGCCTTGACAGAATCGTGCACAAGGCCATTAAATTTACTTTATCGGGAGAAAGTCTAAGAAAGAAGTATTAACTTTGCCAACGACACTGAATACTAACTGGGGAGTGAACGGATATCACCGGAAATGCTGAACGGGTATCCGCCGGAATATGCAGTTCAAGAAATTATGTATAAAACGGGATTTGCTAATCGCTCTCATTTCTATAAAGAATTCTCTAAACATTTTCAGGTAACTCCTAAAGATTATCGGAATAAGTATAATAAGAAGGAAACTGAAGCTATATAATGTGTATATAACAAAAACAGTCCGAGATCTCATTTGAAATCTCGGACTGTTCTTGTTATAAAGAATGTTTATTATTTCTGTTCTTTATTTTGTTGAGGCTTACGTTCGCGTTTTGCGTGGTTACCTTCTCCCATTCCTTCTGGTTTAGGTAATAAGACCTTATGTGACAGTTTGAATTTTCCAGTTTTAGGATCAATATCCAGTAACTTAACTTCAATATCATCACCTTCTTTTAAGCCTGCTTCTTCGATAGTTTCCAGACGCTTCCAATCGATTTCTGAAATATGGAGTAATCCGTCTTTACCAGGAAGGAATTCTACAAATGCACCGTAAGGCATGATTGAACGAACTTTTCCTTGATATACTTCACCGATTTCAGGAACAGCAACGATACCTTTTATCAGACGCATTGCATCATCAATCATCTTTTTATTGTTTCCTGCAATTTCGATACGGCCAACACCATTAATTTCTTCAATTGTAATAGTTGCACCTGTCTCTTCCTGCATACCCTGGATAATCTTTCCACCCGGGCCGATTACAGCTCCAATGAATTCTTTAGGGATAATCATTGTTTCGATACGTGGAGCATTTGGTTTCAAGTCTTGTCTAGGCTCAGCGATACATTCTGTCAATTTGTTCAGGATGTATTCACGACCTTCTTTAGCTTGTAACAATGCTTTTTCAAGAATATCGTATGTCAGTCCGTCACACTTAATATCCATTTGAGTTGCAGTAATACCATTTTTAGTACCTGTAACTTTGAAGTCCATATCTCCCAAGTGATCTTCATCACCTAAGATATCAGACAGAACGGCATATTTTTCTTCTCCGGCATTTTTGATCAATCCCATTGCAATACCTGATACCGGATTCTTAATAGGTACACCTGCGTCCATCAGTGCTAAAGTACCGGCACATACAGTTGCCATTGAAGAAGAACCGTTAGATTCCAGAATATCCGAAACAACACGTACGCAATATGGATAATCTGCTGGAATCTGACCTTTCAGAGCACGCCATGCCAAGTGACCGTGACCAATCTCACGACGTCCTACTCCACGTTGTGCTTTTGCTTCACCTGTAGAGAATGGAGGGAAATTATAATGCAATAAGAAACGTTCTTTGTGCTGATCAAGTACATCATCCACAATCTTTTCATCAAGTTTGGTTCCCAATGTAACGGTACTCAAAGACTGTGTTTCTCCACGGGTAAAGATAGAAGAACCATGTGGATAAGGCAATGGACCTACTTCGCACCAGATAGGACGAATTTCTGTTGTCTTACGACCGTCCAGACGTTTTCCTTCATCAAGGATGCAGCGACGCATAGCTTCTTTTTCTACGTCATGGTAGTAACGGTCTATCATTCCTGCTTTTTCTTCAAGCTCTTCTTCTGTAAACTGAGCTTTGAATTCTTCACAGATTGCATCAAATGCATCCTGACGTTCATGTTTATTGCGGTTTCCTGATGCAGCTATTGCATAAGCTTTTTCATAACAAGCGTCATGAACGGCTTTGCGTAAGTCTTCGTCATTTTCTTCGTGGCAATATTCACGTTTAACAGTAGAACCAACTTCTTCCATCAGTTCCATCTGTGCCTTACAGTGTATCTTGATTGCTTCGTGAGCAGCTTTTAAAGCTTCTAACAAATCTTGTTCGCTCACTTCGTTCATTTCACCTTCTACCATCATGATGTTTTCATAAGTGGCAGCTACCATCAGATCCATATCGGCTTTTTCAAGCTGTTCGAATGTAGGATTGATAACGAATTGACCGTCAATGCGTGCTACACGTACTTCTGAAATCGGACCGCCGAAAGGAATGTCGGATACGGCCAATGCTGCAGAAGCAGCCAAACCTGCCAAAGCATCAGGCATATCTACACCGTCTGCTGAATACAAAATGATGTTTACGTAAACTTCTGCGTGGAAATTGTCGGGGAACAATGGACGCAAAGCGCGGTCTACCAAGCGGCAAGTCAGAATTTCATAATCAGAAGCTTTGCCTTCGCGTTTGGTAAAGCCACCCGGGAAACGTCCGAATGCTGAATATTTTTCTTTATACTCTACCTGAAGCGGCATAAAATCTGTACCGGGAACTGCATCTTTTGCTGCACAAACAGTAGCCAGCAACATGGTATTACCCATGCGTAGCATAACAGCACCATCTGCCTGTTTTGCCAGCTTTCCCGTTTCGAGTGTAATGGTTCTTCCATCACCTAGCTCGATCGTCTTAACAATAGGATTGATCATAAAAAATGTTTTAATATAAAAGTCTTCTTAAAGTTCGCGCAAAGATACAAATATTATTATACTAATCGGGTGTAAATGAGATAAAAGTTTAGTCTGTACGTATTTTTATATAATTCTTATTCCATTTTACATTTGAGGTTTGTGATATCGGCACTTGGATCAGGCTAAAAAAAATATGTCATTTTATAAGAACTTGGATAAAAACTTTGTGAACTCATAAAAAGCCGTATCTTTGCATCCCGAAATGAATAATAATCGCTAATGAAAAGAAATGCTTATATCGCTGCAGCTCTGTTGTTCGCAGGTTTTACGGCCTGCAACAACGAGCCTGCTTTTAAGGTGCAGGGAGAAGTAACCGATGCTGCCGATAAAATGTTATATCTGGAGCAGACAGGATTAGATGGTATTGTTGCGCTGGATTCAGTGGAATTAGGAAGTGATGGAGCTTTCAGCTTTGCTGCCGCTCGTCCCGAAGCGCCTGATTTTTACCGATTGCGTATTGATAATAAAGTGATAAACTTCTCGGTTGATTCTACTGAAACTGTTGAAGTAAAGGCTGATTATAAAAATTTTGCGACGGAGTACAATATTCAAGGCTCTGAAAATAATCAGAAAATCAAAGAACTGGTTTTATTGCAGACAGATTTGCAGGAACGTGTGAATCGTATGGCTCAGTCGGGAATACCTGTTGGTATTGCTCAAGACAGTCTGACACGTATGGTAGATGCATATAAGGATGAAGTGAAGCGGAATTATATATTCGTTGCTCCCAATAAACCTTATGCGTATTTTGCTTTATTCCAGGTCTTAAATGGATATATGATTTTCGATCCGTTGAATAATAAGGAAGATGTGAAATGTTTTGCTGCTGTGGCTACAAGTATGAACAATTTGTATCCACATGCTGACCGTTCACGTAATCTGTATAATATGGTTATCAAGGGTATGAAAAATACCCGTGCTCCGCAGGTGAAACCTTTGGATATTCCAGCAGATAAAATACAGGAAGCTTCTATTATTGATATTCCATTGATGGATATAAAAGGTACAGTCCGTCATCTTACAGATTTAAAAGGTAAGGTAGTGCTGATAGACTTTACTGCATATGGAAGTGCAGAATCAGGAGCACGTAATTTGCTGTTGCGTGAAATATATGATAAGTATGCCTCACAGGGATTGGAAATCTATCAGGTTTCATTAGATACTGATGAGCATTTCTGGAAAACCGCAGCTGATAATCTGCCTTGGATTTGCGTTCGCGATCCTCAAGGACCATATTCTACTTATGTCAGATTGTATGGTGTGACTCAGTTGCCGACAGCATTTTTGGTAGGCCGGAACAATGAACTGAATATGAGAATTGGTCCGAAAACAGATTTGGAAGAAGCGATTAAGAAATTATTATAACATGTTGAAAAGCATGTGAAAATAGTGCGCTTTGGTACTTGACTGGTATCAATAAAAGGCGTATCTTTGCCAAAGTCATAACAGAGAAGGGTTCCGATACATGTTTGTGTATCGGGATTCTTTTTTGTTTTATAAGCAAGAACAATTTAATTAATAACGAATATAATAAGGAGGAAAAAACTATGGCTTATATGTCAGAAGAAGGCTATCAGAAGTTGGTAGCAGAATTAAAGCATCTGGAATCTGTAGAGCGTCCGAAGATTGTAGCTGCTATTGCTGAAGCTCGCGACAAGGGTGACTTGTCTGAGAATGCAGAATATGATGCAGCTAAGGAAGCTCAAGGTATGCTGGAAATGAAAATAAATCAGTTGAAAGCAACAATTGGTGATGCGAAGATTATAGATACATCTAAATTGAAAGCTGATACAGTTCAGATTCTTACTCATGTAGAACTGAAGAATGTAAAGACTGGCATGAAGATGGCATATACTATCGTGTCGGAAACTGAAGCTAACCTGAAACTGGGTAAGATTTCTGTAAATACACCGATTGCTCAGGGTTTGTTGGGTAAGAAAGTGGGTGATATTGCAGAAATTACTATTCCACAGGGTAAAATCAGTCTGGAAGTAACAGGAATATCGTTTTAACTATAAGGCGGGTCTGCTTTGTTGCGGACTTGCCTTTTTTAATATATCATATTATGGCAACAATATTCAGTAAAATCGTTGCGGGGGAAATTCCCAGTTATAAGGTTGCAGAGGACGATAAGTTCTATGCTTTTTTGGATATAAATCCGTTGGTAAAGGGACATACACTGGTTGTTCCTAAAAAAGAAGTCGATTATATCTACGATCTGAGCGATGAAGAATTGGCTGCTATGCATGTATTTGCAAAACATGTGGCGCTGGCTATTCAGAAAGCTTTCCCTTGCCGCAAGGTTGGAGAAGCAGTAATTGGTCTTGAAGTACCTCATGCTCATATTCATCTGATCCCTATTCAGAATGAATCGGATATGCTGTTTTCTAATCCGAAACTGAAGCTGAGCGATGAAGAGTTTAAGTCCATCGCAGAACGTATTCATAACGCCTGGGAAGGCAAAGCTTGATACCTCCTTTCTACCAATATTACAAGAATGAAAGCCATCCTTCATCTCGCAGGATGGCTTTTTTGATTTATACAGTGATTTAAAGTATTTATTATGATGAAGAAAGTGATATTCTTGTCGATGTTGCTGGCCTTTTGTATGCTGGCTTATGGACAAACATACCGCATAGAAGGAACTGTAATAGATAAAACAAGTCGTAAACCACTGGAATTTGTCAATGTACTGGTTGTTGGCTTAGGAATAGGCTCTTCTACAGATGCCGAAGGGCATTTTAGCGTCGAACAGGTTCCGCCTGGAATCTACCGTTTGCAGGCTTCCATGTTAGGGTACAAAACGGTCTTTACATCCGAGTATCGTGTAAATCACCGTACTCCTCATATTCAGATTGAAATGGAAGAGGAGGGAACGCAACTGGAAGGAGTAACTGTTACGGCTTCTCCTTTTCAAAAAGTAGCAGAAAGTCCGGTCAGCCTTCGTGTAATCGGTTTGCAGGAGATAGAAAAAGCACCCGGTGCCAATCGTGACATATCCCGTGTGGTACAAAACTATCCGGGAGTCGCTTTTTCTCCCATCGGCTACCGGAATGATTTGATTGTACGTGGTGGTGGGCCATCGGAAAACCGTTTTTACCTTGATGGGGTAGAAATACCGAATATCAATCATTTCAGTACGCAGGGGGCTTCAGGAGGTCCGGTAGGACTGATTGATGCCGATCTGATACGTAATGTGAAGTTTTATAGCGGTGCTTTTCCTGCCAATAGGGGAAATGCCTTGAGTTCAGTGCTCGATTTTAGTCTGCGCGACGGAGATATGGAGCATAACTCACTGAAAGCTACGTTAGGAGCGTCGGAAGTAGCACTTACCTCTAACGGACATCTGGGAGATAAGACTTCTTATCTGGTATCAGTACGACAATCTTATTTGCAAATGTTGTTTAAAGTTTTGGGATTGCCTTTGCTTCCTGCTTATACGGATGCTTCGTTTAAACTGAAAACGCGTTTTGATGCACGTAATGAACTGACGTTGCTTGGATTGGGCGGTATTGACCGGATGAAGCTGAACTTTGATATAGAAGGAGAGGATGCTGAATATATATTAGGTTATTTGCCTAAGATAAATCAGGAAACTTTTACTTTGGGAGGTGTATATCGGCATTATGCCGGTCCGCATGTTCAGTCGGTGACGTTAAGCCATAGCTATTTAAATAACCGTAACCTGAAATATCACGACAATGATGAAAGCTCAGAGGATAATCTGACGTTGCGTCTTCGGTCAGTAGAGCAAGAAACGAAATTGCGGATGGAAAACACTTCTACCTGGAACCTTTGGAAGCTAAATGCTGGTGTGGAATTGAATTATTCCCAATATTCCAATACAACTTACCAGAGAGTTTTTACAGATGAGGTGCAAATTTTCGATTACCGTACAAATCTGGATATATTCCGTTGGGGGCTTTTTGCTTCAATGGATTATTCAGCTCCAGACGAGCGTTTTACTGCATCACTTGGAGTTCGTACAGATGGAAATAATTATAACGACAAGATGAAAGAGCTGTGGAGGCAGCTTTCTCCTCGTCTGTCTGTATCGTACAGATTGATTGACCGTCTGTTCTTAAGTGGTCACATGGGACTGTATTATCAGCTTCCACCTTATACAGCGCTCGGTTTTAAAGGAAATGATGGCAGTTACCTGAACCGTAATCTGGATTATATTTCCGTATCTCAGGAAAGTGTTGGGCTTTCTTGGCAGCCTAATGAGAATATGGAGATATCGGCTGAGGGATTTTATAAATTCTATCGCGATATGCCTTTGTCCGTGTCTGACGGCATACCTTTGGCTTGTAAGGGAAATGACTACGGGGTAATAGGTAACGAACGGCTGATATCTACAGCTGAGGGACGTTCATACGGAATAGAAATGATGTTTAAGTGGCTGTTAGTTCAACGGTTGAACTTATCATCCTCATTAACAATTTTCAAGAGTGAATTCCGTGATGGGAAAGAAGGTGATTATGTGCCCTCTGCATGGGATAATCGCTTTATATTCAATGTAAGTGGAACTTATAACTTTCCCAAAAACTGGAGTGTGGGTATGAAAATAAGCTGCATCGGAGGTTCGCCTTATACACCGTATGATGTAGAAAAGTCATCCTTGGTAGAAGCATGGAATGCACAGGGTAAAGCATATTATGATTACGATCGGTATAATACAGAACGTCTGCCGGCTTTCGGACAGCTGGATATCCGTGTTGATAAAATGTTTTATTGGAAGAAATGTATGTTTGGCGTTTATCTTGATATCCAGAATATTACGGCTAGTAAACTTCGTCAGCCTGATGTGCTGATGAGTACCGGGCAGATTGAAAATCCAACGGCTCCTCTTTCGGAACAACGTTACGTAATGAAGTCTATAAAACAGGAAAGTGGAACCTTGCTGCCTACTCTTGGTATCACTTTTGAATATTAAAGTGTCAAGAAACCAATCATAATTACTATCGAAAAAAACATGCCCATATTTTGGAAAAAATATGGGCATGTTTTTATAAAAATATCGAGAAGTTTTTTTCTTTTTTGTACGAAAAAATCGAGGGATTTTATCGCCTCTGTTTTACAGATACATGCAGAAGGAATTAAAGTAGTGGAGATCCTCCTTTTTTATGGTATGTAGTATCTGTAAATCTTTGTTTTTCTTGATTTTATATATAATAAGATCAGGAGTATTTTTCTCCGAACTTCATTTCTACATCATTTACAAACTTGCGGATTGCATCGTGGTCATCTTTTTTACAGATAAGGAGTACGTTGTCACGTGATGCAACCAGATAGCCATCTAAATCTTGAACTACGGCAAGTTGTCCTTCCGGTACTAATATGATACTGTCTTTGCAATTGTAAAGTACAGTATTACTGTTAATTATTACGTTGTGGTTCGTGTCTTTGGGTGAAGCATCATAAAGTGCATCCCAAGTACCCAGATCGGCCCAGCCGAAATCGCATAACTGCACGTATACATTGTCGGCTTTTTCCATAATACTGTAATCTATCGAAATGTTCGGACACGAAGTGAAGTCGGGTACATCACATTCTACTCGTGGACAGATTTCTGACATCATTTCGTGAAAAGCTTTCAGTATAGTATTGACATGCCATACAAAAATGCCAGAGTTCCAATAAAATTCATTGCTTTGCACGAATATTTCTGCAAATTCACGAGCCGGCTTTTCTATGAAAGTTTTTACTTTATAAAAATCTCCTTTTTTTTCTTCGTCTATCTGAATGTATCCATATCCTGTTTCTGGGCGGTTAGGCTTTATTCCCAATGTAACCAGTTTGTCATTTTTCGATGCAAATTCCAGTCCTTTCAAAATAGCTTCTTTAAATTCTTCCACTTTCAGTATCAGATGGTCGGACGGGGCTACGACGATGGTTGCGTCTGGATTTATTTTCTGAATAATGTGCGATGCGTAAGCGATGGAAGGAGCTGTATTACGTCTTTCTTCTTCAATGATCAGCTGTCCTTCTGTTATTTCTGGTAGCAGATCAAGAACGATTTGTTTATAATCTTTATGAGTTGTAATGTAAATGTTGTTTGTTGGAATTATTTTCTTGTATCTGTCGAAAGTTTGTTGTAATAAAGTCTGTCCTGTTCCAAAGAAATCAAGAAACTGTTTAGGCAATGCTTTGCGACTGTAAGGCCAGAAACGGCGTCCCATTCCTCCAGCCATGATGATACAGTAGTAGTTGTTATTCATGATATCGGCGTAGCTTTAAAAGTTTATGCTAAGATAGCCTTTATTTTTCGAACAATGTCCGGAAAGAGTTCTAAATAGTGTTAGATGAAAATTATTTTCACTTTTTTGCGTGAAATGCTTGTGGTTTCAAAATATTTGACTACCTTTGCACCGCAATTAAGGAAATACATATTCCCTGATTTAGTTGCCCAGATGGCGGAATCGGTAGACGCGCTGGTCTCAAACACCAGTGGAGTAACATCCATCCCGGTTCGACCCCGGGTCTGGGTACAAAGAAAAGAGCTAAGTATTTGCAAATCAAATATTTGGCTCTTATCTTTTTGTATATATGTTCCCGAATTGTTCCCAAGCATCCTCTTCAAAAAGAATATTCTTTTAAGATATAAGTATCGAAAACTTACTGTTTTTGTATTAAAGGACTTGTGAGGAGCAGGTTGTCGCTTTTATAATGTGCACTATAGCTATGAAAGGTATTATGATGTTCATTTTATAATGTTGTACATAGAACTTAAAAGGATTATAAAGTTCTGTTCTGGGCAATCTAGTTTCTATTTCTCCGCAATAAAGGGGGTAAATCAAACATTTGAGAGATTTACACCCTTTTCACACCCTAAAAGAAAGGCCGTTTTTGTATGCTATTAAAGAAGAATAATCCTATAGGTAGCGATTAAAAACAAAACAAACGAAAAGAGAAAACTTGAGTATTCTTTTCGTTTGCTTTGTAAGATATGTTGGTTCAACCACTTACTTTTACTCTAATATGTGTTCCGGAATGGATACTGTACTTAATACTCCTCTAATTCGATAGTCTGTATCTGGTACAGTCATTATCATTGTCATATCTTCGGGAGCAGGTGATTTTGTCAAAGCATTACCAGTAAGTTCCTCCCAATCCACGCCTAAATAGTTTTGAATGGCTTGTAGTACAATTGAAGAACTTGCATTTTCGCCATACATTTCTATTTCAAAATCGTAGAACTCCGCTGTGGTTGTTCCAGTATCAGCGGGATTGTGCATGTATAAGCGTAAGTTGGGAATAGCGTAGTAGGCGGGTGCTGCACCTGTGCCGGCATCCAGCGTGATGAAAAACTCGTAATTGTTGTCTTTTAGTATAGGTTTGTTATATATGTTATCTTGGTCGAACAGATAGTAGTCCTGCGCTTGATTGTTCACTAAAAAGAGTGTGGTGCCTGCCGGCAATACCGGGTGGTTGCTGTCATTGATTACATATGCAAGATAACAATCCGTCACCTTTACTTCAACGGTTTCCACATCCTTGGTGACATTGTCGGTAATAGTCAATGTCGTGCTTCCTTTTTGCAATCCATACAGGTAAATGACACCTCTTAAGTCATCTGCATACAATCCACCCTGATACTTGGCGTTCAATATTTTTTCATCTTCTATGCTCAAACTGATGTCGCCGCTACCGTTAGTTACATGAATGGTAGTTGAACCTCGTTCCAATCTCACTTCGTAATAGGTCTTATCAAGACTGAATGGAGTAATAGGTTCATTTCCGTTATTATCATCACTGCAAGCTGTAGCAAACAGACACATGATGAAAAGGACAGAATAAAAAAATTTGTTCATATTCGTATAATTCCCCATCGGCTCTATGGTTTTTTGATTTATATTGAAAAAACGTGAGCCAACTATGCCACATCTTAATTGGAGGTCCTGAGAAAACCTAATGAGCAGATACAACAATAGCAGCCCACGCTATAGCGTGAGAACCACTATGCCATCCTTGCTCATTTGAAAATTTCTCAGGTTTCCAATTACAAGATAAGCATAACGCTTCTTCTTATTTTAATATGTCTTGGAAAGAGTTACCTCTATCCGAATACAAAATTAGTTATTTAATTGATATTTTGCTATATATTGCACTGATTTATAACTTGAAACCTCTACTTTTTCTTGGCTCTTCCGTAGATTGTCGCAAACCTTGTCTTAACTTTTCCCATTGTTCCTTGAACCATTCGCTTATTGGCTGCCTGTTTATTGTCAGCAGCAATTTATTATCATCAATCGAACTTTTCTCAACTCTGAAAATATTGTTTTTGATGTCAAACCTCCGTCTGTGTTCATCAGAATAAATTTTGCCACTACATTGTATGGCTTCTTTTTTTGTCAAGAGGCTTTCTATCATATCTTTGGTAAATCCGATAACAGTGCATAGTTTTTCCATTCTTAACATCTCTTTGAACATGGGAAACCATTTGTGTGCCTTTTCAAGCAGGATGTTCAGTTGGGATATTTCCCTGTCTTTGGCTTCCAGTGCTTGATTATGTGCTCCTTGAAGATTACGTATTTGTCTGCCGTGCTGTTCTTGCATTTGTTGCATCTTGGCTTTTAATTCATCAATGCCTTTATCACGCTTGGCAACTTCCTGACGCAATTTTTCATTAGCTTGTTCCAAATCTTTCAACTTTCCACTGCCGAAAAGAGAAGCAACTCCGCTTGTTATGGCTGTCGCTGCCGTGGTGGCTGTCTTCTTTAACTTGTCAGTGCGTATTTCTGATTTCACCTGTTTCAGTTCCTGCTCGGCAAGATTTATCTGTTCTTCTTTGTGCCGTTTGACTGCATCCATGCGTTGCAGCTCGGCTTTCTGTTTCTCGATGATAAAGTCGTTACGTTCCAGATGTTCCTTGCCTGTGACAGCCTTTGACTGCCCACGCTCCATCAGCAGGATGTCTGATGCAAGGGTCTGCATCTGCATCATGTCATCGTCATTGAGCTTTCGGCTCTTTCCGGTTTCGTGGTTCATCCAGTCGAAAACGATATGGGCATGATAGTTCGGCTTGAACCATCTGTCCCCGACCTTGAAGCTTTCCCTGTCTTCTGCTTCCGGCTGACCGTTCAGCCAATGCCCTTCGTCCTTGTGCAGGAAGATTTGCAGCGGTGTGATTCCCCACCGTCTTTGACACTCTTCACCGAATTTACGTACGTCTGCCAGTGTGGTGTCCGACCTGACAAGCAGCACTCCTTCGCGTATGGGTGAGCATCCCGCAATCTTGACTATCTTGCCGTTCTTGCCTTTGCGCTCCCGTTCCTTTTCCTGCATGGCACGTCCGGTCTTTTCCTTTACCATCTGTCTGATATTGTCATAATGCGTCCGCAAATCCGGACTGCCGAAGTAGGGATTTATCCACTGCTCATTATCGGTGGAGAGTTCTGGAACCACATAGATTCTGGACTCTCCGATGTGGCGCATGTATTCGGCAGTCCTCCTGTTGTGAGCCTCACTCGATGCGATATTGCAGGGCTTGATATGTATGCTTGATTTTGTTGCCATAGATACTTGTTTTTTGGTTTGTACTTTATTGTTTGCTTTTCCGCTGTCCGTAAACGCATGGGGTTCTTAGGGGTGCGACCCATAAGCGGAGATTGCAAAGAGAGGGTCACTCTTTGCTCTGGGTTCTCAGGGGAGAGACGCCCTGAGTGGGTCATTAGGGTAAAACCCTAATCCCCTCGGGAGAGCCCACAACTACGTAAGCGGAGCGTGTAGTTATAGTGGGCTATAACCGAAAGCCTCCCGGTTTATTGGGCGGTGTCTTCACTTTGATGGATTGAGCCTGTTTATTTATCGCTGCCTGTTTTTGCAGGTATTCGTTCAAATCCTTGCATCCGCCGTATATGTGTGAAGCGTCACGTATATATCTGGTATTGTCATATTCCTTTTGGATTTGCTGCAGGGCTTCCATTCCTGCACGGTCATTGTCAAGGAAACAGTGGATGCGCTCATAGCTGCCCAGCGGATAGAGTGCCTTGGAAACATTTGCGACAGAGTTCAGAACCATGTAGTCCTGTCTGTCGAAATCGGGGGATTGCGGACAGCTTTCAAGCCTTAGTGTCAGAAAGGAAAGGTAGTCCATGAACCCCTCAAAAACGTAACATGCTTTTCTCGGCTCTCCCGACTGCCTGATATGTGATATTTCCTTCGGTGCGATGCAACCCTTGAAATATCGGTTGCGGATTTCATATCCACCCGATATGTTCGGAAAGGCAATGGCGAAATACCGTTTGCCGTTGTTGGTGAAGTGTGCCTCACGGCATTCTCTTTTCGCCAGTGCCGTATTTATTCCCCTTTCCTGCAGGTAAGAGAGCAGGGCAGGAGAAGACAGCTGCACGATGTCAAGCTGCTGGAAACTCGGCTCGGTGGCAGACTGCCTGCGAAAAGAGAAAGACACGGGACGGACATGCGGTGTCTGTTCCTCTATGCGTTTCAGGATATACGGAACACTCTCCGTTGCGTAAAGGTGTGCTGCCAGTGCAATGATGTTGCCGCCTTTTCCCAGACCGAAGTCGAACCATTGCTCACGCTCGGTGTTTACCTTGAACGAGGGCTCGTTCTCTTCCCTGAACGGGGATTTGTACCAGAGGTTTATCCCCTGCTGCTTTACTGGGGAATACCCCAGACTGTGCAGATAGTCTGCGATTCTTATCTTTTTTGCTTCTTCTGTTGTCATTTTCGTATGGTTTTGTGATGAGTTAAAAAACGATGATTTGATGAATTTTACTTGTAATACACTGCTATACAGGACAGTAACGCTTCATCATTTTTTCATCAGACTGCTTGCCAAAAAAGAAATGATGATTTCTCTTTTCATCAGCATTATATTCCGATGAATGAATGATGAGCTTGTATTATATTGTAATACAATGTGTTATATACTGTATTCATCATTTCATCAAAATAATCATATAGCGGTCAGCTGTTCCTTGGTTATCGTGTAGAACCTTCCTGTCTTCCTTTTCGTTTCGTAGTGGCAGTCACGGTGGGGAGCAATCTCATAGGCGGTGTAGGAAAGCGAGTTCGGTGCGGAAGTCAGCTTCCATACTTCCTGAACCACTTTCCGCACCTGATGTTTCTCTGCCTTTACCTGCGAATATATGAGCAGTGTCATGAGGTCGTTCAGGCAGAATGATACGCTTTCCACATTCATGTTTGACATGATGTCAAGAAACAGTTCAGCCATTTCTATCTCCAGACGGTTGCGGTTGCTCCGGATGATTTTCTGCAGGGCTGCCGTATGTGTCAGCTTCGGATTGAACCACATACGGCTTTCCTTCTCCGTTGAAAGCTCCCTTTGCGTCAGGAAGAACAGGAAGGCTGGAATTTCCTCTTTCAGCTTTTGCAGGAAATTCGTGTCATCGTCCTGTAGCGGATTTATCTTCCTTACCCAGTATCGTGTTTCCCCTGCGTCTATGATTACAGGCAGGTACTCGTTGTTGGAACACAATACGAACTTGGCGAAGAAGGATATTTCCGTGCGGTCTTTCCCTTTGGCTTCCACCTTGTAATTGAAAGTGGTGCTCAGGTTCTTCAACCGCTCGCTGTCCTCCCTGCGGTTGAGCAGCACCTCGTCCACGACAATGAGCAGCTTTCCGGCCCAGTCGGAATTGAACTGGCTCCGGAAATCCTCGTTGGTGTTGAATGTCACGTTATCCCCGAATACGGCTTTCAGGAAATTAAGGAACGTACTCTTGCCCGTGTTCCTCTCTTCCGATACCAGCAGGAGTATGGGAAGTTTCTGCAACGGCTGCAGGAACAGCAGTTGCAGATAGTCCAGTCCCAGATTGTACTGCTCACCGAAAATGTGAAGCATCAGAGAACGTATGTTCGGAAAATCCCCTATCTGCGGAGTATGTTCTATCGGTTCGTACAGATTCAGGAAACCGTCAATCTCCTTCCGGTAGTTCAGGTGGTCGGGAACGGTGCAGAAGCCGTCATACTTCGGGACGGTCGCAAGATAGTTCTTTCCGTAGTCCTGCCTGAGTGTGCTGTTGTTCCATATCACACGTCTTTTCTCAT
>CEAB01034632.1_pt1 | contig 14829 bp, 7 predicted proteins | sample 557651 | NCBI WGS metagenome assembly CEAB01 (sample SAMEA3182046, study PRJEB8094) | gut metagenome | biome: human; feature: gut; material: Stool; isolation source: human stools | place: Canada | collected 2011-11-15
CGCTCCTCCGTCCGGATGACCTCCTCCGCCAGCAGCCGCCCCTCCGGTTCGCCAGTCAGCGTGTCAAGGCTGAACAAGGGCTTTCGTTTGCTCTTATAGCGCAGCGCCATGTGCCGTGCCGCCTTATACAGATACGCCTTGAAGCCGCCGTCCCGTATCTTCGGCTTTTTGGTGAACAGATCGGCGAAAACGTCCAGCATCAGCTCCTCCGCCTCGTGAACGTCGTGCAGATAGCCGTCAATGTACAAGGTCAGGGGGGCGCCGTACTTTTTCATCAGGGCATTAAGCCCTTCGTCGTCGCCGCTCAGATATTGGCGGTATAAGCCCTCGTCGCAGGTCATAGCGTTCACTTCCTTTTTGCGGATGCTAAAATGCAGAGGGGTATCCGTCAGGTGCTTGTCCTGCCGGAGATCATACTCAATATGGAACATGATATACGAAGATCTGAAAAAACACAAGACATCCGGAAAAATGTTCAGCAGAAAGCTGCGGATAGGAGAGAGTTTTTTGAAAAAGTCCTCCAAAGCTGGTCATGCACTTTGCAGAAAGAACGGTATAATAAGTCTGCGTCCGGGTGCAGGGACACAGAAAGAGAGAGCAATATGAATGAGACTTATATCACCACCGAGCTGCTTGCGCAGTATGCACAGCAGCTGTACGAAGAAGAAAAGAGCAGCGCCACCATCGAAAAATACATCCGAGATGTCCGTACATTTTCAAAATACGCCGGTTCACAAGCGCTCACGAAAGAGCTGACAATTGCATATAAGCGTGATCTTCCGACCAGAGGTTACACGATTTTATCGGTCAACTCCATGCTCGCCTCGCTCAACAGCTTCCTTGTTTTCTGCGGCAGGGCGGACTGCAAGGTTAAGCTGTACCGCGTGCAGAAGAAAACATATCTGGCTGCAAACCGGGAACTGAGCAAGGCAGAATACCAGAGGCTTTTGCACGCTGCCAAGAAAGATCAGCGGCTATGGTTGCTGCTGCAAACACTCTGCGCCACGGGAATCCGCGTATCCGAGCTGCAATATTTTACGGTGGAGGCTGTCCGAGCCGGAGAAATCTCCGTCGCGTGCAAGAATAAGACGCGAAGCATTCTGATTCCCAGAGGACTGCAAAACATCCTGCTGCAATACGTGCGCAGCGCGAGGATCGAAAGCGGGCATATCTTCCGTACCCGGACCGGCAAGCCGATGAACCGCAGCAATATCTGGTCTGCCATGAAGCGGCTGTGTGCGCAGGCAAACGTAAATCCGGACAAGGTGTTTCCCCACAATCTGAGGAAACTCTTTGCCCGGACTTTCTATCGTATGGAGAAGGATATTGCAAAACTGGCAGATATTCTCGGTCACAGCAGCATCAACACGACGCGCATCTACATCATGTCCACCGGCACAGAGCACCGCCACCAAATGGAAAAGCTGGGGTTGCTTGCTTAGCGCAACGGGACACAACATTATTTTTCTTATGTAGTAGGCGCAGCACCCAAATAGATAAACTGCACCCATATACACATTAAATAGTAGCACGTTCGTCCCCTTTTTACAAGCCCGGAAACAAAAATTCCCTCGAAGGATGTCGTGAATAGTCTGCGTCAGACCGTGTTGACGGCACGCCAAATCGACCAATGAATCTGCATTTTTCATTGGCCTGTTTTTTTGCGCCCATTTGGGCATGGCTTGCGTTTCAGTGCAGCGTTTGGTCGTTCATCCTCTCGCATTCTCCCATGCCCGTTTACTACATAAGAAAAATTATGTTCTATGGGGCAATCGATATGACCGCACAGACAACGCGCGCAAAAATTGCCATCGGCTATCGTATCGGTCATCTGCGCGTGGAAGAAGCAACGTCCCAGCACAAAAATGGCTACACCATCTGGCGCTGCCGCTGTGACTGCGGAGGAGAAATTCTGCTCGACACACGCACCTTGCAGCGCGGCACCATCACGGACTGCGGCTGCAATACAAATGTCAAGCCTGGGCAGCGAGATATCACCGGTCAGCGCTTCGGGCTTCTGACCGCGCAATACCCTTTGCCGGCGCGGGATGCCTCCGGCTCCACGGTCTGGCACTGCATCTGTGACTGCGGCGGCGAAATCGACGCGCCTTTGCATCAGCTTATAGCGGGCTACCGGAAAAGCTGCGGCTGTCTGAGCCATCCGCCTTTGAAAGACTATCTCGGCAAGCGGTTTTCCATGCTGACCGTAACCGGTTATGCAGGCAAAGAGGACGGGCAGCACCTGTGGCGCTGCAAATGCGACTGCGGGAAGGAAACGGTTGTACGCCAGACAAACCTGCAGAGCGGTAAGACAAAAAGCTGCGGCTGCTTGCAGGAAAAGCAGCTTCTGGAAAATCTCAAGCTCTGCGAGGGTACGTCCGTTACCATTCTGGAAGCTGGCAGACGGCGCTTGCGCCCCACCAACACCAGCGGCGTGACCGGCGTTTACCGGAACAGGCGCACGGGAAGATGGTGCGCACAGATCACGTTCAAACGAAAAACGTATTATCTCGGTGCGTATGAAAAGAAAGACGATGCCATCCGGGCGCGAAAACGCGGCGAGGGATTGCACGAGGATTTTATCGCGTGGTACTACGCCACGCACCAATTGACAGAAGGAAGGCCATAGTCGTATGAGCGCAGAAACGCGCGGAATGACGCTGAAAGAATACTGCATCAGAAGCCGCCGCGCGGAGCTGCTGCAGCAATGGCACTACGCAAAAAATGATGGGCTGACCCCGGACGCAGTTACCTGCCATTCGCGGCAGAAAGTCTGGTGGATCGATCGGCTGGGGCATGAATGGCAGCAGGAGATCTACAGCCGCACGGCACTCTGCAGAGGCTGCCCATTCTGCGCCGGACGGGAGGTTCTTGCGGGCTTCAACGATTTAGCCTCGACGCACCCTGCGCTGAGTGCGCAATGGGATTGGGAAAAAAACTTTGATCTGACGCCGCAGATGGTAATGGCCGGAAACAGCCGCAAAGTCTGGTGGCGCTGTGAAAAGGGGCATAGCTGGCAGGCGACGATCGCCTCCCGCGCCTCCGGCTGCGGCTGCCCGGTCTGCGCGAACCGGAAAATCCTGCCCGGCTTCAATGATTTTGCTACGACCCACCCGGCGCTTGCTGCCGAGTGGCATCCAACAAAAAACGGCGACCTCACGCCGCAGAAAATCAGCTACGGCTATGACAAAAAGGTTTGGTGGCTCTGTACCAACGGTCACGAATGGCAGGCTGCCCCGAAAACGCGCGTCCGAATGGGCGCTGGCTGTCCGATCTGCGCAAACGATGTGGCGCAGGCAGGCTATAACGACCTTGCCACGCTGTTCCCCACTGTCGCCGCCGAATGGCACCCAACAAAAAACGGAAACCTCACACCGTCACAGGTCGTATCCGGCAGCCATCAGACAGTCTGGTGGCGGTGCTCGCTTGGTCACGAATGGAGAGCAGAGATCGTGGACCGGACGCGGGGTACCAATGGCTGTCCGTACTGCGGGAACAAGAAAGTGCTGGCAGGCTTCAACGATCTTGCAAGCATCGAACCGGAAATTGCCGCCGAATGGCATCCGACGCTCAATGGCGCGCTCACACCCGAAATGGTCACAGCAGGCAGCAACCGCAAGGTCTGGTGGATTTGTCCGGAGGGGCATGTCTGGCGCACGGCGATCTCGAACCGCACGAATGCAAAGAAGCGCACCGGCTGCCCCGTTTGCGCCGGAAACGTCAGCCAGAAGCACCAACATCTGCATCTTTCTCCGCAGACGGATGCAGAACGGAGGTGCGCATGAGACAGAGTTTCTTTGACTATTGCAGACTATATCAGAAGCAGAACCTGCTGGACGAATGGGATGCGGAGCGCAATCTCCCAATGACGCCGCAGACGGTCACCTATGGCAGTCACAAATCTGCATGGTGGCGGTGCGAAAACGGTCATGAATGGAAGGCGGCGATCTATACCAGAAGCGCCGGCGCCCGCTGCCCCTACTGCACAGGGCGAAAGGTGCTGGTTGGCTTCAACGATCTGGCAACACAGCATCCGGAGCTGGCGCGGCAATGGGATTATAAGAAAAATGTGCCGCTTGTTCCGGCGGATGTCAGCGCCGGAAACCATAGACCCGTCTGGTGGCGCTGCGAAAAAGGACACAGCTGGCGCGCAAGCATCCATTCCCGCGCTTCCGGGTGCGGCTGTCCGGTCTGTTCAGGAAGGCAGATCCTTCCCGGCGAAAACGACCTTGCAACCACCTATCCGGAGATTGCTTCGCAGTGGGATTTTGCACGCAACGGCAATCTCACGCCCAAAGACGTTTTTCCGGGGACAGAGAAAAAGGTCTGGTGGGTTTGCGGGCATGGACACCACTGGCGGGCGGCGGTCTCTGCACGGACGAACAGGCAAAGTGGCTGCCCATATTGTTCCGGAAAACTGGTGCTGCCCGGCTTCAACGATCTTGCGTCACAAAATCCGGTGCTTGCCGCGCAGTGGGACACGGAACGAAACGGAACGCTCACCCCGCAGCAGGTCACGCTGACCAGTAACCGCAAGGTGTGGTGGATCTGCGAGAAGGGCCACAGCTTTCAGACAGTGATTGCGTCCCGCGCAAACGGAACCGGCTGCCCGTACTGCACAAACAGAAAGGTGCTGGCAGGCTTCAATGATCTGGCGACCGTTGAGCCAAAAATAGCTTCCGAGTGGCACCCAACGCTCAATGGCGCACTTACGCCGGAGATGGTCACAGTGGGCAGCACAAAAAAGGTCTGGTGGGAATGTCCGTTGGGGCATGTCTGGAAGGCTGCCATCTACCCGCGAACCGGCGCGAAGAAATGCGGCTGCCCCGTCTGCGCAGGAAAAAGAACCTAATACGGCGGTGAATCTTTTGGAAAGGAGCGTTTTCCCTATGAAGCTGACGTTTGAAGAGTTGCTGCAGCGAAAACGCAAAGCGGTGCTGCGGAATAATACCTGTGAGCGTTGTGTGCTGTGTGGGAAGGAAACGGATATTCCGATTGATCTTCCCGTCGACCGGCGAGACTGCTACGTGGAAGGCAGCGGGCAGCTCTGCCGCGATTGCTGGCGGCGCGTGTACGGAGAATAAAATACTGCCTGCCATTGGCAGGCTTCATATAGATATTTTTAATTTTGGAGGAACGCAAATTGAAGAAGCGAATTATATCCCTGCTTTTGTGTCTCTGCATGGTATTCTCGCTTTTGCCGACGGTAGTTTTTGCTTCAGAAACTGAAACTTCCACAACGGTGTATGACTGGGATCAGAAGAACGCTTGCTACACAGGCACAACTGACGGAAATGAACCACAGTTAATTAAATACAACGACAATGACCCGGACGGTGGTCTCCCGGAAACGCTCCAAACGCTGTACAGCAACATCAATGCTGCTGCTAATGAAGCGGCAAAAGTGGCTGCGATCGATAACGCAAAGAATGCGGGGACGATCACAGAAAATCTTGCAAATCGGCTGAAGCGACTCGTTCATGTATACACCGATGAACTGACCACTGGTGTCAGCCTGCAAGACAGCGCGATTACGGCCACGCTGAATGGCGACGAGCTGGAGATCAGCGGTAGCGGTGCGCTGCCGACTTACACGCGTTATAATGCGGCTTTCTGGGCGCCGGCAGACAACAGCGTTGCCATGCGGCCGTGGAACACGGAAAAGCTGGGCGACAAGGCGGTATCTTCTGTCCGTTTTGCCCCCGGTATTACCGAAGTCGGTGCGTATGCGTTTTATTATCAGAAAAGAGATGATATTACCAGCGCAACATTTAATAGAAATCTGAAGATCCATCTGCCCGACTCTCTTGAAAAGATGAGTCAGGCGACCTTCATGAGTCTGAACGCCTCTGATATCGCGGTCCCGAGCAGCGTAACAACTCTCTCTACCCGCCTGTTCGGCACACTGAGCAGACTCTATGTGCTCGGTGATCCTGAGATCGTAGTTCCGTCGGAATCTACTTCCAGCTTTGCGGTGGGTTCCGGCACTACTGTTTATGCCGCAAAGGATTCAAAGCTGTCGAAGGAAAGCGGCATTACCAATATGACGCTTGAAAAAGTAGACGCTATCGGTGCTTGCGGAACGGAAGAAGGCTACGCCTCCGAACTGGTCTGGATGGTGCAGGGCGATACTCTGACCATTGCCGCGATGGACGGCGGCAACGGCATGATGGCGAATTACACCGATGAAACCCCTGCGCCATGGAATGCCTACGCATCCCAGATCAGAAAAATCGTTCTCAGCGCTGGCGTTGCCAATATCGGCACGAACGCTTTTGCTGGATTGAACAGACTCACCAATGTGACGGTTCCGGACAGCGTGCAAATCGATGAAGATGCCGAGAGTCCTTTTGGTACAACTCTTAAGTCGATCTCGTTCAGCTTCAACGAAGGCAGCAGTTTTGCCAATTGGTTGAAAAAGAATGGCATTGATCATTCCGCTGACGTTGATGAACTCGGGCGCAAGAAGCTGACCAAGGCCGAGAACGAGTTGTTCCATGCCTATATCGGTACGACCGATATTGCTGCCAAAATGACGAACGCTGGCACGCTGACCATCTATCCCACATATTCTCTGTTCAACAACACCGAGGTTCCCAGAATAGAAGGGTATCGGAAGAACAATACGGCATTCCCGTGGTTTGACGAAGCCTATGGCAAGACCTTTGATGAAAATGACTACAAAGGCAGCACCAAGGATCTTGTCGATCTGAAAGAGATCGTGTGGGCAGAGGGCATCACGGATACCGGCGCTTACCTCTTCAATGACGCTAATAACTGGCCCACGGGGGCGGTGAAGTTCCGCATCCCTGACAGTGTGACGAAGATCGGCGGCGCGCTGATCGGCAATAAGAGCGCCGGAACGACCTGCGTCATTCCGGAAAATGTGACCTCGGTTGGTTTCTGGTTCGGCGGCAGGAACGCTGAAAATGTCTATATTCTGAATCCCAATCTGACGGACTTCCCCGTGGTAAAGGAAGGTGAGAATACTTCTCCCGGTGGGGACGGCATGGCGCGAAATATTGGCTGCGGCTTTGACTACACGGTTCACGTCAAGAAAGACTCCGCAGCTCACAAGAAGCTGGCTACGGGTAACTATACCATCCAGCCGCATACCGACATGGGCGCCTGTGGTGCTGCACCGTACTCTTCCGAGGTGTTCTGGCTCTATGATGAGGACACCAAGACACTGACCATCAAGGGCAGCGGTAAGATGAAGGATTATGCTTCTACATACGCCGCGCCGTGGGCAATCTACGATGTTGAGAAGGTTACAGTCGATGATGGGATCACCTACATCGGCGGCTATGCCTTCGCAAGTCTTAAAAAGATCACGAAGGACAATGTAAAGCTGGATAGCAGCGTTACCGTTGCGGATACTGCGTTTGCTACACCGGATGCGCAGGGTCGCCTGCCGCTCCCGCTGACATCTGACCTGTATTACAACGCCTACATCGGTAAAACTACGATCGCTGCCAAAATGAGCAAGGATGGCGTGATCACCATTTATCCGACGGATCTCAGCAAGGACACCAAAGTGCCGGGTATCAATGGCTATCAGGGTGATAATACCCTGTATCCGTGGTATGCGGTGTATGGGAAGACATTTGATAAGGAACATTGGGATGGCACCGGCGTACATGCATCCGAGATCAAGGAGATCGTCTTTGCTGACGGTCTGACGGAAATCGGTGGCTATCTCTTCAACGATGTAGAAGGAATGCCGACCTCGGTTAAGGTGCACATTCCCGACACTGTGACCACGGTCGGTGGCGCGCTGGTCGGTACGAAAAACCATGGCGCATCGATCGCTACCGGCGAGCAGATGACCGGCGTTGGATTCTGGTACGCAGGAAAAGCCAAGAATGTGTACATTCTGAAGCCTGATATGACGGGGATCCCGTTCCCCGCGACAGGGGATAATGCAGATTTGACCAGAACCATCGCGCACGCTACCGGTGATAAGGTTGCTGTGCATGTGAAGGAAAATTCCGATGCATACAGCACGCTGACAAGAGAAGGCACGGTTTATACCAATGTAATCACCCATACCGATCTGGGTGCCTGCGGTGTTGCCCCGTACTCTTCCGAAACGTTCTGGACCTACGATGCGGGCAGCCAGACCCTGACGGTGCTTGGCGACGGTGCGATCAAGGATTATGCCAACGCTTCTGATGCACCTTGGAGCAGCCGTGATGTTGAAACGCTGGTGGTGCAGGATGGCATTACCGGAATCGGGAACAATGCCTTTGCTGCTCTGAAAAATCTGAAAACCGTCAATGTAGATGGCAGCGTTACGGAGGTCGCAGACAGTGCCTTTGCAACGGAGAATGGCGAGATCGTTGGCAGCCTGAAAAAAACACAGTTCCTGACCTCCTCTGACGCGATGAAGGCGTGGCTTAAAAAGTATGGAACTTCCGCGTTGGGGACATCCGGTGTTTGCGACGGCTACCGCTGGAGCATTGAGGGCAGCGTTCTGACCATTGAAGTTAACATGGCCGATACGGATACGACCGATGTCCTCGGCGCAGGCAGAAAGACTGCTGCCATCTCTGATGTTATTGCCGAAGGAGCACCTGGTTGGGTGGCGTATAAGTCCATTATCACCAAAGTGCAGCTTGGCTATGGTATTACTGGAATTGGTGCAAATGCATTCAAGGATATGCCGGTACTGGCAAGCGTGGAGCTTCCCTCTACTCTGGCCGAGATCGGCACAGAAGCATTTGTGAATACGCCCAAGCTGACGAAGCTGTATCTGCCGAAGAAAGCTTCCGTGGCGGATACCGCATTTGGCACGGCTTCTTCTGCCGAAAAGGCCATGACGATTCAGATTTCTCCTGTCGCACCTGCTGCACAGAAGGATATCCAGTCTCAGGGCCATACCACGATCACAGTGGACAGCAGCAAGAATCTGAATGTCCTGTTGATCGGCAACAGCTACTTCGGTGCACTGTCCGGCTATCTGAAAGATATCGCAAGAGGCCTTGGCGCGACTGACGCAATGATCGCCAACTACTATTTTGGTGGCTACGCCGGTAATCTGGAGTCCTATGTAAAGTACATCAATGCGGGTAAGGTTTCCTACAAGGATAACGATACTTACTCCGGATACAAAGAAAATGGCGTCACAAATCATTCCTATAACAACAATCCTTTGAGCATGGGCATCGAAGCCGAAGACTGGGATTATGTTGTCATGGAGACCTGGGGCAAGAATGAGCCTGAGGGTGCCAACGGCGGTGGTAAGCTCAGTCAGGATCCCAACCTGACTACGCTGAAGGAGTATATTCTGAAATATGCGCCGCAGGCGGAAGTCAGCCTGTACCATGTTTACAGCTGCCGCTATCTGGCGGAAAAGGAGCAGCCCAACGAAACGCTGACGCAGCAGTGGCAGCGCTATGTGAACGGCGCGGATGACGGCTTAGCCGGCATTGTAGCGCATGTGATTCCTGCCAGCACGCTGATTCAGAATGCCCGCCTGACTTACCTGAACGCTGACGGCGGTGACCTTCTGCGTAACCCGAATCCGACTGATGGAAGCAACCCTGATATTACCCACCTGAACCGTGAAGGTGATTACATCAATGCTATCATGATGTATGAGACGCTGACCGAAAAATCTGCTGCGGGCTTCGATCACGGCACTTTCGATAACCATAAAGAAGCGTTCTACCATAAACTCGTCGATGTTACGAAAGCAGCTGGTATGAAGAAGCTGACCTATGCGTATGTCAAGCATAACAACACCATCAACTATTACAATTCTCTGGCTGAGGCAGCAAATGCAGCAGTCGCCGGTGATACGCTGAGCCTGCTGGCAATGCCCAAGAGTGAGACGCCGCTGACGCTTAAACTTAAAAAGGGCATTACGGTAGAAACGTTTGGTAGTTCTGAGAATCATAGCATCGTACTGACAAACGGAGGCAATATTACAGAGAATGGTTTGGTTGCTTTCGCCGGTTGCAAAGTCGATGATAACGCTGAAGCAGCAGCCAAAGCCATCGCTGTTGATCCCGTGACTGGTGCGCTTCAAGAGGTGGAAATTGAACTGCCGCCCGTCAAGGTCAAGGTTTACGTGACGCCGTATGCAGACAATAAGCCTGTAACGCCCGCGCAGACCAGCACGGTACTTGGAACCTATGATGCGGCAAAGCGTGCGTTCTTCAGCGGTACGCTGACGACCAGACAGAATCTGAGCGGAGACTACACTAACAAGAATCTGGATCCGTTCAAGGCTGTTATCGGCGAACTCGAAACAAGCGGCTTTGCGACTACAGATGACGCTACCGACATAGTTAAGTATCCGTTCAACAATATTGCGTGGGATACGCTGACAGAGACGGAAGACGGCTATGAAATGAACGGCACCGTCACCTTCTATGATGTGCAGTTTGATGTGAACGGCGGCGATGCGCTGAATCCCGATCCGAGCGGCTACTATCTGCCCGGTACAGTGATTACCCTCCCGACTCCGACGCGAACCGGCTACAGCTTTGTGGAGTGGAAGGAAGCGGAAACCTCCGGCGATGGCGGCGAGATCGACTGGACACCGGGAATCCTCTCGCTGGATGATGAGGACGCAGAAGCTGCAAATGAAGCAACCTACACGGTAGACGGCGCTGTGACGCTTGTGGCTCAGTGGGAGATCAAGACCGCCAATATCACCTACAGCATGCGCGGTGTGGTCAAGGATACGGATGTCGTTGATCTGAACAATCCGGCAACCTATGATGCAAACGACCTTCCTATCACGCTGAACGCGCCCAAGCTCAAGAACGACGAGTGGCCGCAGAAGTTCCTCAACTGGCGCGACGCGGACGGCAACGTTGTCAGCGAGATCACGCAGTTCAGCGGCGATCTGGAGCTTTACGCCTACTGGCAGTTCCCGGTCAGGTATACGGTCTATGACGAAAACGGCGATGTCATCGAAAGGCTGTCTTCGATGGACTGGTTCAACGAAGGCGAAAATGGCAAGTATACCATCCGGGTTCTGGATCAGGCCGGTCACGACTTTGACGGCTGGTACCAGAAGCCGGCGGACATCGGCAACGCGAACAAGCGCGTCGCGTCGATCTACAAGAACACGAAGTTTGAACTGTTCGGCAAGCTGACGCGCAAGTCGTATACGATGGTTGGCACCTTGCAGCTCAACGGCGAGACGGTCATGGTTGCGGACGGCCGCTACAAGTGGTCAGACCGCTTCACGGGCCTGTACGGCGACGTGGTCGACTTTAAGAAGATGCTCGAAAACGCGAATGCGCGCCTTTCTGAGGTGGACACTGCAAACGAGCCTGCAAAATTTGAAATCACCATCACGAACCCCGGCAGCACGACAGAAATTGCGCAGCCCGCACACTTCGGTCAGGGTGAAGATCTGTGGTGGAGAGACAACAATAGCTGCTATGTGCTTTTGAACGCGGTGTCGTATTACGAGGTCAGCTTCAACACCGACGGCGGCACGGAAATCCCCGCGCAGACCGTCAAGAGCGGCGATACGCTCGATGCGTTTGAAGCGCCGGAAAAGACCGGCTACACGTTCGCGGGCTGGACGTTGGACGGCAAAGACTTTGATCCGGAGACGGATGTCATTACACACAAGAGCACGCTCGTTGCTCAGTGGTCTGTCAACCAGTACACCATCAAGTTTGTGGTGGATGGAGAAGAGTATGCCTCAATCACGGAGGACTACGGCACCGAAATCACGGCTCCGGAAGCTCCCACCAAGACCGGCTATACCTTCACGGGCTGGGATACGAAAATCCCCGCAACCATGCCCGCAGAGAATCTGACAATCACGGCAACGTGGCAGATCAACCAGTACACCATCACGTTTGACACCGACGGCGGCACCGAGATCACGTCGATTACACAGGATTACGGCAGCGCAATCGTAAAGCCCGCGGATCCGACCAAGACCGGCTATAAGTTCCTCGGCTGGGATACGGAAATTCCGGAGACCATGCCTGCGGAAGACATGACGATCAAGGCAATGTGGGAAGCGACGACCTACACCGTTGCCTACCACGGAAACGGCGGCGTTCTTGCAAGTAACTCAAAGTTGGACAAGACGACGTCCACCGGTACGATCGGTCAGTCGCTGACGCTCAAGAACGCAAATACCTTTGTCCGCGAGCACTACGACTTTGTCGGTTGGGCAACAGATCCGGATGCGACGGAAGCAACGTACACCGGCTCTCAGAAGCTCGGAGAAGGCTATCCGGGCGCAGAAGCAGGTAAAACTTACGACCTGTATGCGGTCTGGAAGAAACATGTTTACACGGTTGGCATCAGCGCCAGCCTTGGCGGTAACCAGTTGGGCTGGATTACGAACATGAATGTGACGGTTGGCGATGATCTCTTTGAGACTGCAAATGCCGAACTGGATCGGCTGCATTCCTTCCAGAACAAGAGCATGCTCGCAATCTGGGAAGAAGGACGCGAGGACATCCGCGGCTATCATGCAGACCGTACGAAGATCTACAGCGACCAGGCGCTTGCTGAGTTTGAGAACTTGGTCTTTGACGGCGAAACAACGCAGGTCTATATCAACTATCTGCCGAATACGGATACGCCGTACAAGGTCGAGCACTATCAGGAGCAGCTCGACAGCACCTATAAACTGGCTGAGACGGAGAACCTGACCGGCACGACGGATACCACAGCTACTGCCACGGACAAGGGCTATACCGGTTTCGCAGTCGATGAGACAGTCGAAGGTACGCTTGCTTCCGGCACCATCGCTGGCGATGGCTCGCTGGTTCTGAAGCTTTACTACACGCGCAATACGTACAGCTACGAAGTGCGCCACATCAAGCAACTGCCCGATGGCGGCTACGATGAGCAGAATGCTGAAGTTGAGAACCTTTCCGGTAAGTTTGAGGAGATTGCGACGGTAAACGCCAAGGACTACGGCTCGCACTATCCGGTCAATGACGCAGCTGAGAAGCAGAATGTCCAGATCAAAAAAGACCTTGTCATTGAGGTGCATTATGATCTTGACGAGCACACGCTGACGTTCGAAGCCAAGGGCGGAACGGATACGGATTCTGTCACCGTGCGCCACGGCAATACGGTTGCAAAGCCCAAAGATCCGAAGAGAAGCGGCTACCGGTTTACCGGCTGGTTTGACGATGAAAAGTGCAGAGAAAAACACAACTTCGATGTACCGCTGGATAAGGATGCAACTGTTTATGCAGGCTGGACAAAGCGCAGTTCCGGCTCCGGCGTTCCGATTGAGTCTCCCAACAAGCCGAAACAGGACAACTCTTTGAAGTTTAACACAGAAGATCATTTCGCCTTCGTCAACGGCTATCCCGACGGCACGGTAAAGCCCAATGGCAACGTTACCCGCGCGGAAGTGGCTGCAATTCTCTATCGCGTCATGGACGCAGATTGTGTCAAGACGTATGAAACGACCAGATGCTCGTTCAGCGATGTTGTCCGCGGCGACTGGTTCAACCTCTACGTTGCAACGCTTGAAAATGCCGGCGTGATCGTCGACACCAGAACGAACGGCAAGTTCCGTCCGAATGAGGCAATCACGCGCGCAGAGCTTGCTGCAATGCTGGCGCAGTTTGCGGACATCAAGAGTGCTACAAACTCCTTCAACGACGTCTCCGCAAGACACTGGGCATCTGATGAAATTGCTGTCTGCGCAAAGATGGGCTGGATCAACGGCTATCCCGACGGCTCGTTCCGTCCCGATGCAACCATTACGCGTGCCGAAATGATGGCGATGATCAACCGCGCACTGGATCGCACGCCGAAGTCGGTCTCTGACCTGCTTTCCGGCATGAAGACCTGGAGCGACAACGCAAATGTCAACGCATGGTACTACCTCGACGTGCAGGAGGCTACCAACAGCCACACCTACACCAAGAGCGGTAGCCATGAGACATGGAAGAAGCTGCGCTGACGCAGGCTTCTGAGCATCTTTCCCAGTTGACCACATAGCAACACAGAAGGGGCGGCTATTCAGCCGCCCCTTCACATTTACCATTTCATTATAAAGCAATGTAGCAACATTCCCACCGAAGGTTGCTATTTATTTTCTCCATATTCTTCAGCCTGCAGCATTTGGATGAATGCAACAATCATACGCTTTTGCCTCGCATTGCAGGCTCCGGCAAGATGCACGATCTGTGCAAGCATGGGATCATTTTCGGACAGCTCCGGATAAAAGAGTTGATCGGCAGATGCGCCCAAACTGCGAAGAAGCAGTTCCAGAGAGTTGAGACTCGGCCCCTTTTCACCGAGCTCAATGGCAGATATCTGTCGCTCACTGACGGTGCTTTTTTCGGATAGCTGTGCGCGCGTAAGACCCTGTTCTTCGCGGATTTTTCGCAGAACTCTGCCAACTCGCTTTGAAACCGGATCATGTAATTCCTCCACCAGAAGATCACCTCCAACGCCTTTATTCTACACGAAAGGCAGTTTGCGGAAAATGTTCCACCGGTGGCAAAATACAGCCACTACCAGAGCATATCTTTTCTTGTGAAACAGCAATAATTGCAGCCCGCCATTTTGAAAGTGCGTCAGTGCAATCATCGTTATAGTTATGTCTGCTCTAGATGGAGTGCGTATGGTTGATAGAAGAAACCGGAAGCAGGCGGACTGCTTCCGATGGTGACCAGCAACCCAGCAAATCGCAGATCGATCTACACACAAGTGGCATCCGGAACACCGCGGTTTAAACTATACCGTTTTTTATCATGAACCATTAGGGGATAATACCAACAGCCATTGGTGTATTCTTGCCGAGAACGGCAGGAATGTACCAATGGCTGTTTTCTGTCTGCCCCGTGCCCCTCCGCTTTTGAAATTTTGGTT
>CEAB01056703.1_pt1 | contig 14525 bp, 9 predicted proteins | sample 557651 | NCBI WGS metagenome assembly CEAB01 (sample SAMEA3182046, study PRJEB8094) | gut metagenome | biome: human; feature: gut; material: Stool; isolation source: human stools | place: Canada | collected 2011-11-15
GGGAGCCGCTGCAATACAGCGGCTCGCGCCTTTTTACGGTTTACGGGTTATACAGAATCATGTGCAGAATAGTGGTTTGGTCAGAGATGTTGCGGTATGGCGTCTTTTTTATTTGGTATTCTTTCATCCTTTATAGCGTTTTCAACACATCGGCTACCCGTCGGCAGTGGTTAGGGAACAGTTCCCGCAGCTCCTGTACGGCGTTATCCATGATGTAAGGGTGTCCTACCAGCGAGAGAATGGGAATATCATTATAATTATCCCCGAAGGACATCACTTCCTCCGGTTTTACTCCCATCGCTTCGCAGATGATCCTCAGTCCGGAGCCTTTATCCGCCAGGGTAAAGTCGATCCACTGGTCCCCGGCTACCGCCACCTGAAAAATCTCTCCCCAACGCTCCCTAAAGTGTTCGATCACCGCACCGGTACCGCGGCGGCTGAAGGCCGAAACCTTAATAATGGTTTCCGGAATGTCGTCAGGGTCATCCACTACCTCGGTGATATTTCCCACATCCTCCCGCATGTGGCGCAGATATTCCTCATCGCGGGTACATACATAGCAGGTGTTTTCACCGCTTGCGTTAATCTCGCACTCCGGCATCGCCATAATATCCCGGCACAGCTGCACCGCCAAACTGCGTTCCAGCGGCACCTTGCCCCATACCGGGCCTGGATTACCCGGCCCAAACACCACCGAGCCATTCTCACAGATATAGGCGATCTCATCCTGCACCGGGGCAAACAGCCGCCGCAGGCTGTGGTACTGCCGACCGCTGGCCGGGCAGAAAAGGATCCCCTTTTCCCGCAGACGCCGGATCTCCTCCAGCGTTTCGGTGTCAATTGATGTTTCCTCGCCATGCAGCAGCGTACCGTCTATATCACAGGTCACCAACCGGATCATCTTCTCGTTCCTCCCTTTTGCCGTTTTACCGGCCATATTATAGCACAGCCTGCCCATTTCGGCTACTTCCGACTTTTACTTTTGCGCATATTGGCGAATATATTGTGCTTTTTGTCCAATTTTCAGTAAGTGTTATAGTTATAAATGTCATAATTGACAAACATTAGACTAAGTACTATAATTAAGTAAAGTTTAAGCAAAGTTTATGTAAGGTCATTATCAAATCATTTTTCGGTAATCACCGCCCTTTGGCGGTCATTATAAATAGATTACATATGGAGGAGAAAAACAATGAAAAAAGCACTGTCTATGCTGCTGGCCGTCATCATGGTCCTCACCCTGATGGTCGGCTGCGGCGAGAAGCCCGCTCCCACTCCCAATGAGGAGCTTTCTGCTACCCAGCAGATCATTAAGGAAGCGGAAGGCATGACTCTTGAGGAGCTGGCGAAAAAAGCAATCGAAGAGTCCAACGGCAAGACCTTCTACGGCGTTGGCAACTCCAGCCGCGGCAAGAGCGCCCTGCCTCTGTTCATCGAGTACCTGCAGTCCATCGACTCCAGCTACACCCTGAACTTTGAGTGGCAGCAGCCCAAGAACAACAAGATCTTTGAGCAGCTCACCGCTGACTCCCTGAAGGAGACCGGCACCTTTGCCATGACCCTCATTCAGGACGGCAACCAGATCGAGAGCAAGATGGTCAAGACCGGCGTTCTGGATACCTTTATCCCCAAGGATTGGGCTGACGCCAACAACACCACCGCCGATGCCTATGAAGGCTATCTGCCCCTGCAGACCCTCAATAAGGTCTTTATGTATAACTGCGTCGGTGAAAAATCCTATGATAATGTTTGGGATTTCGTAGCCGAGGGCGAGCACGGCCTATTCATGGATATTGATTCCGAGATCGTGGGCAAGAACTTCCTGTACATGCTCACCCGTGATGATTATTCCACCATGCTCAAGACCGCTTTTGAGGCTCTGCCCGCTGAGGAGCAGGCCTACTTCCAGCCCACCATCGATGCCATGGCTGCCGATGCCGCGAACCTCGGCCTGACCGAGAACGCCAAGTACGGCCTGGCCTGGATCAAGCTGTGGGTCGGCAGCTACAATGCCCAGACCGATGACGGTCCCATCTGCAATACCCTGGTTTCCGATTCCGCCAAGGATCAGTTCGGCCTTCTGGTTTACTCCAAGCTCCGCTCCGTTGAGGAATCCGCCACTGTTTCCAAGAACAACATAAAGGTTGCTGCTTATCAGGATGGCTACACCGGTCTCGGCGGCTATGGCTACTGCCATTACCTGTTTGTTACCGATAACAGCCCCCTACCCTGGACTGCCTGCGCCTTTATCGCCTACATGACCTGCACCGTTGACGGCTTCTCTGCCTGGGGCAAGGATATGGGCGGCTATTCCTCCAACCCGACCGTTGCTGCCGGCACCGAGGAGAAGTACCATCATCAGGAAGGCGGCTATGTTGACGGCGTTAACACCTTCGACTGCAAGAACGACCGCGGTTATGAATGGTGGGCCGATAAGCTGGTCCTTGAGGATCCCGAATACTGCGCTTCTGTTGCCTTCACCGTAGGCAGCTGGATCGAGGTTCTGGATAAGTACAGCGCGGGCTGATAAAATCACCACGCACTTATCTTTGCGATCTGTTAAGAAGTAAAGAGCGCGCCCCCGGATCGCGTCCAACCGCCGCGCCGGGGGCGTTTCCCTTTTGCAGCCCCCACTCCCCACAAGAGAGGTGATTCCCTACCATGAAACAAGCCGCAGCTTTGCAGGCCAATCCCGCCGCCGTGCGGCGCAATAAGGTCAAGACCTTCTTTTCCAAGCCTCACAATGTCATCCTGCTGCTCATGGGCATCGTGCTCACCATCACCACGGTAGCGCCTATCATTGCCATCGTGCAGGATACCTTCAAGATCCACCCCGGCACCATTGATGCTTACCTGGCCGGCACCTCCCAGGGCTACACCCTGGTCAATTACACCGACCTGTTCACCAGCCCGCTGGCCAAGGCCAACCTGTGGACCCCCCTGCTGAATACCGTTCTGCTTTCGGTCGGCTCCTGCATCGTGGCCATTCTGTTCGGCGGTGTGTTCGCGTTCCTCATTACGCGCACCAATCTTTCCTGCCGCAAATACTTAAGCTCCATCTTTATCTTCCCCTACATCATGCCCCAGTGGACCCTGGCGGTGGTGTGGCAGAACCTTTTTAACTCCAATGCCGTTACCGGCACCAGCAATGGTCTGCTCACCTCTCTGTTCAATGTCCAGATGCCCCTGTGGTGGTGCAAGGGGCTCTTCCCCAGCTTGATCGTTCTGGGCATGCACTATGCGCCCTTTGCCTATATCCTCATCGGCGGCATCTTCCGCAATATGGATGCGAACCTGGAGGAAGCCGCCACCATCCTGGATACCCCCAAGTGGAAAACCATGTTCCGCATCACCCTGCCCATGGTAAAGCCCGCCATCCTCTCCACTATTCTGCTGGTGTTCGGCAGCTCCATGGGCTCCTATCCCGTTCCACATTACCTGGGGCTTGCCACCCTTTCCACCAAGTATGTATCCATGAACTCCAAGTATACCGGCGAAGCCAGTATCCTTGCCATCATCATGATGATCTTCGGCGTGGCCATCATGCTGCTCAATCAGCGCAGCCTGAAGAGCCGCAAAAACTACACCACCGTCACCGGCAAATCCGGCCAGATCTCCAAGATCAATCTGGGGCGTACCGGTCGCGTGGTCATCGCCGTCATCCTTATCATCATCACCTTCTTCACCAGCATCTTCCCCATCATTTCCTTCGCGTTCGAGACCTTCCTGCCCAACCCCGGCGATTACAGCTTCCTGTACACCGGCGATGCCAATAACCTGACCACCAAGTGGTGGGTCACCAGCGAGAATGTGACCGAAAACGGCATGTACGGGCAAAAGGGCATCCTCTACAACAACACCATTTGGACGGCCTTTAAGGGCACCATGCTCGTCAGCGTCAGCTGCGCGCTCATCGCCGGCACCATCGGCACTCTTATCGGCTACGCCGTCAGCAAGAACCGCCGCAGCCGCTGGGCTAACTATGTTAACAGCGTGGCGTTCCTGCCCTACCTTATGCCGTCCATCGCGGTGGGTGTCGCCTTCTTCATCCTATTCTCCAATCAGTACTTTAACCTGTTCAATACCTACGCTCTGCTTATCATCGCGGGCACCATCAAGTACATTCCCTTTGCCAGCCGCAGCTCGCTCAATTCCATGCTGCAGCTCTCCGGCGAGATTGAAGAAGCCGCCGTCATTCAGGATGTCCCCTGGATCAAGCGCATGACCCGCATCATCATTCCCATCCAGAAGTCCTCCATCATCAGCGGCTATCTGCTGCCGTTTATGACCTGCCTGCGCGAGCTGAGCCTCTTCATGCTGCTGTGCGTCCAGGGCTTCATCCTCTCCACCACGCTGGATTACTTTGATGAAATGGGTCTGTACGCCTTCTCCAGCGGCATCAATCTCATCCTCATCGTCACCATTCTCATCTGCAATGCCCTCGTCAATAAGGTCACCGGGGCCAGCCTTGATAAGGGAATAGGAGGTTAAACCATGCCAGAGATCAAACTTGAACACATCACCAAGCGTTGGGGAAAATTCTACGCGGTGGAGGACCTGAACCTCACCATCGCCGATAACTCCTTCGTCACACTGCTGGGCCCTTCCGGCTGCGGTAAAACCACCACCCTGCGCATGATCGCGGGCCTGGAAACCCCCACCAGCGGCCGCATCACCATCGGGGATCAGGTCGTATTCGATAGCGCCATGGGCATCAATGTTCCCGCCAATAAGCGCCGTGTCGGCTTCCTGTTCCAGAACTACGCCCTGTGGCCCAATATGACCGTTTACGAGAACATCTCCTTTGGCCTTACCAATGTCAAGGAGGCCCTGCCCAAAATTGATTTCGACACCCGCGTCAACGCCCGTCTGGCGGAGATCCTCTCTGCCCCCGGCGAGGTGACCAAGGTACTGGCGGAATGTCGGGATAAAAAGGGCAAGCTGGATGACAAAAAAGCCCTGCTCAAGCTCATCGATACCTTTACCATCAGCCAGTTTACTGCCAAAAAGCTATTGGGCTACCACTTGGAAGATGGCAAAGATGTCAGTGCCGAAGCCGCCGCCCTGCGAGAAAAGGCGGAAGCCGCCCGTAAAGCACTGGAGGCCACCGGCGGCAGCTACGATGCCGATTATGCCATCTATAAGGACGGCCAGCCCGTCACCGAGGTGCGCAAGCTCACCAAAGAGGAAATTGACCTGACCGTGCGCCGTGTGGCCCGCATCGTCAAGATTGGCATGTTTATGGACCGCTACCCCGCCGAGCTTTCCGGCGGCCAGCAGCAGCGCGTCGCCATCGCCCGCACCCTGGCGCCGGAGCCCTCCGTCCTATTCATGGATGAGCCGCTCTCCAACCTGGATGCCAAGCTGCGCCTGGAAATGCGCTACGAGCTGCAGCGTCTGCATGTCGAAACCGGCTCTACCTTTGTCTATGTCACCCACGACCAGATGGAAGCCATGACCCTCGCCACCCAGATCTGTCTCATCAATAACGGCGTTTTGCAGCAGTACCAGCCGCCCCTCACCGTCTACAACCACCCGCAGAACCTCTTTGTAGCGGATTTCGTCGGCAATCCCTCCATCAACTTTGTGGAGGCCAAGGGCGCCCAGCAGCCGGATGGCAGCATTACTCTCGATATTTTGGGCGGTGTCAAGGCCGTATTCCGTCCCCGCGAGGGTCTGGATCTCGCCGCATGGTTTGCCGAGCGTGACCGCAAGGCCGCCGCGCACGCCGCCGAGCGTCTGGCCAAATCGCAGGAAAAGGGCTATGTGGAAAAGGGCAACAAGGACGAACCCTTCCGCTACCACATCGCCAAGGTCGAGGAGGAGGACGACTCCCTGCAGGAGGAACCCGTCCTCACCAATGAGGATCTCGTTCTCGGCATCCGTCCCGAATTCCTCAATATTACCAGTGAGGCCCCCCTCAAGGGTGAAATTTACGGCGCCATGCCCACCGGTATGGAATCCACCATCAAGGTTTATGTCAATGGGTTCCTGCTTACCGGCGTGGTATTCGGCAGCAGCCTGTTCACCATCGGGGAGCAGCACAGCATCAGCTTTACCGGCCACCACATCATGCTGTTTGACCGTCAAAGCGGCGACTGCATCGCTCTCGGCTCTCTGGAAACCCTCTGATTTCTCCTCCCTATATAAAAAGCGCCCCCGTCCCGGCTTGGGATGGGGGTACGCTTTTTCTAAATTTCCGCTTGCCGCGCAATCCAGCGGGCGCTCCTTCCGCTAACCGTCGCACCGCCCCCGCTTCGCTGGGGGGGCGGCGCTCCCCGCTTCAGGCGCGCCCGCCCGTTTTCTGCTGCTTATTCGTTCAGATCTTCTCTACGCCCAGCGTGGCCTTTTCGCCGTTCAGGTCCCACTCCTTGGTGTAGCCCACAGGGGTGCCCACGGTCAGGCTCTCCGCCAGCGTAGCACTGGTGATCTCCGCCTTCTTCGCCTCGGCAACGGCGGTCACCTTTTCGCTGCCTTCCATGGTGATACGGATATGATCTGTCACCTCGAAGCCGGCTTCCTTGCGCATCGTCTGCACCTTGCTGATGATCTCCCGCATGAAGCCCTCCTCGATGAGCGCCGGGGTCAATACGGTGTCAATGGCAACGGTGATGTCACGGTCGGATACGGTATAGAAGCCCTCCCTCTGGGTCGTTTCGATCAGCAGATCATCGGCGGTCAGCTCCACCGGCCCCTCACCAAAGTCAAAGCTCAGCTTGCCTTCGCTGTCCAGAATCGCCTTGGCAGCACGGCCGTCCAGGTTCGCCAGCGCCTCGCGGATCTTACCCAGCTGCTTGCCGTACTTGGGGCCAACAGTCTTCAGCTGCGGCTTAAAGTTGTAGCTCACAAAACCCTCCACCTCTTTGGTGAAGATGACCTCTTTGATGTTCAGCTCCTCCCGGATGATATCCATATAGAAGCCGTCCAGGTCCTTATCGGCCTTCACATACATCTCGGCCAGCGGCTGGCGGTTCTTGCGGTTGGCACCGTTGCGGGCGGCGCGTCCCAGCTCCACAATCCGGATGATCTCATCCATCTTGCTCTCCAGCTCCTTGTCGATCCACTTCTCCTCCACGGTGGGGAAGTCACACAGATGAATGCTTTCCGGCGCGGTCTTATCAATGCTGCGGACAAGGTTCTGGTAGATCGCCTCCGCCAGGAATGGTACCATGGGGGCTGCCGCCTTGGCGATGGTCACCAGTGCGGTATACAGCGTCATGTAGGCGGCTACCTTATCGGCCTCCATCCCGGGGGCCCAGTAACGCTCGCGGCCGCGGCGCACATACCAGTTGCTCATCTCGTCCACAAAGCCCTGCAGCGCCTTTGCCGCCTCGGGGATGCGATAGTTCGCCAGGTTGTCATCCACCGCCTGTACGGTGCTGTAAAGGCGGCTCAGCAGCCAGCGATCCATTACCGTCAGGTCGTCGGGGTTCAGGGTATATTTCGTCGCATCAAAGTTATCGATATTGGCATACAGCACAAAGAATGCGTAGGTATTCCACAGCGTGCCGATGAACTTCCGCTGACCCTCAATGACCGCCTTGCCGTGGAAGCGGTTGGGCAGCCACGGGGCGGAGTTGATGTAGAAATACCAGCGGATCGCGTCGGCGCCGTAGGTCTCCAGCGCCTCAAAGGGGTCAACTGCGTTGCCCTTGGATTTACTCATCTTCTGGCCGTTCTCGTCCTGCACATGTCCCAGCACAATGACATTCTTAAAGCAGGCCCGGTTGAACATCAGGGTGGAAATGGCGTGCAGCGAATAGAACCAGCCGCGGGTCTGATCCACCGCCTCGCTGATGAAGTCGGCAGGGAACTGCGCCTCAAACAGCTCCTTATTCTCAAAGGGATAGTGATGCTGCGCGAAGGGCATGGAGCCGGAATCGAACCAGCAGTCGATGACCTCCGGCACACGGTGCATCTTCTTGCCGCACTTGGGGCAGCGGATGGTCACGGCATCAATGAAAGGACGGTGCAGCTCGATGTTCTCGGGGCAGTCGTCGCTCATCTCCTTCAGTTCCTTAATGGAACCAACGGCATGGCGCTCGCCGCATTCGCACTCCCAGATGTTGAGGGGGGTGCCCCAATAACGGTTGCGGCTCAGGCCCCAGTCCTGGATATTCTCCAGCCAGTCGCCAAAGCGGCCCTTGCCAATGCTCTCCGGGATCCAATTGATAGTATTGTTGTTGCGGATGAGGTCATCCTTCACTGCCGTCATCTTGATGAACCAGCTCTCGCGGGCATAGTACAGCAGGGGGGTATCGCAGCGCCAGCAGAAGGGATAATCATGCTCAAACTTGGGGGCATCGTACAGCAGACCCCGGCTCTCCAGGTCCACCAGTACCTTGGGGTCGGCGTCCTTCACAAACAGCCCCGCAAAGGGCGTTTCCTCGGTCATATGGCCCTTGCCATCCACAAACTGCACAAATGGCAGGTCATAGCGGCGGCCTACCTGGGCGTCGTCCTCACCAAAGGCCGGCGCGATGTGAACGATGCCGGTACCGTCGCCCATGGTAACATAGTCGGCGCAGGTCACATAAAAGCCCTTTTTCTTCTGCTTCTCGGCGCACTCGGCAGCGCAGGTGAAAAGCGGCTCATATTCCTTATATTCCAGTGCGGTGCCGGGCATCTCCTCCAGCACCTCGTAGGCTGGGGCGTCCTCGGTCTTCAGCCGTCCCAGTACGGCATCCAGCAGCGGCTGCGCCATGTAGTAGGTGTAGCCATCGGCCGCCTTCACCTTGCAGTAGGTGTCCTTGGGATTGACGCACAGCGCCACATTGCTGGGCAGGGTCCAGGGGGTGGTGGTCCACGCCAGGAAGTACGCATCCTCGCCCTTTACCTTAAAACGCACAATGGCACTGCGCTCCTTTACCGCCTTGTAGCCCTGCGCCACCTCGTGGCTGGAAAGCGGGGTCCCGCAGCGGGGGCAGTAGGGCACGATCTTAAAGCCCTTGTACAAAAGCCCGCGGTCGTAAATGCTCTTGAGCGCCCACCATTCGCTTTCGATGTAGTTGTTATCATAGGTGACATAGGGGTTATCCATATCCGCCCAAAAGCCGACGGTGCGGGAAAAATCTTCCCACATGCCCTTGTATTTCCACACGCTTTCCTTGCAATGCGCAATAAAGGGCTCCAGGCCGTATTTCTCGATCTGATCCTTGCCGTCCAGCCCCAGCTTCTTCTCTACCTCCAGCTCTACCGGCAGGCCGTGGGTATCCCAGCCGGCCTTGCGGGGCACCATATAGCCCTTCATGGTGCGGTAGCGGGGGATCATATCCTTGATAACGCGGGTAAGCACATGCCCGATGTGGGGCTTGCCGTTGGCCGTGGGGGGGCCGTCATAAAAGACATACGGGGTGCCCTTCTTGCGGGAATCAATGCTCTTTTCAAAGATATGCTCCTCTTCCCAAAAGGCCTCTATCTTCTTTTCCTGCTCCACAAAATTCACATTGGGAGAAACGCTCTGGTACATTTCGTATTTACTCCTTTCGTCTTGCCATTCCTTTTGTTTCGGTCTGCGGCAGGGCGGTCTTTCGGCTTACCTTCCCGGCGGCGCGGCAAAAACGGCGTTGGGCTGCGTTGCCCTTGACAGGCGCAAGCCCGCCTTGCGTCGGGCGCCAGCCTGCCTGCGGCCTGCCTTGCCCATCGTCCGTTTTTCCCTTGCCCCGCCTTTTCGGTCTGCCAATAAAAAACCGCCCCATCCCATAACAGGACGGAGCGCCACGCACTTCGCTTATCAACCACCTATTACGCCGCACAGGGTATGCGGGAACCCGCTAACGGGGGATATCCGGAGAGCCCTACTCACCAATTCGGCGTTCAGGCATCAGCTCAGGAGTGATCTTCCCGCACCGGACTTCGGCGCCGCGCTTTCACCATCCGCGGCTCGCTATGGCCTTTGTCATCGGGGGTACTGTCTCCGTCACAGCTTTTTTGTATTTACGGGGCTATTTTAGCACAGTTTTTCCGGGATTGCAACCCCTCCTCCGCTATGCTATAATAAAACTAGACTATATTAGTATTAGTGCGAAATGGAGGAACCAAATATGAAACTGGCCGAAGCCTTGCAGGAGCGTGCCGATCTCAACCGCCGCATCGAACAGCTCCGCTGTCGTCTTAATAATAATGTCCTGGTGCAAGAGGGCGAAAAGCCCCTGGAGGACCCCGCCGCCTTGCTGGAAGAACTGGAAAGCTCCTTCACCCGCCTGGAATGGCTCATTGCCCGCATCAATCTCACCAACTGCGCCGTCAAGGTCGAAGGCCGCTCCCTCACCGAGCTCATCGCCCGCCGCGATGTGCTCTCCCTGCGGGCGGAAGCCTACCGCCGCTTGGTGGAGGAAGCCAGCCAAAATACCCACCGCGCCACCCGCACCGAGATCAAGATCCTTTCCGCCGTCGATGTCCCCGCCCTGCAGCGGCAGGCCGATGATGCCTCCCGCGAGCTGCGCCTTCTGGATAACACCCTGCAGGCCACCAACTGGACCGCCGACCTAATGGAATAAGCAGAACGGCACAGTGGTAGCTTTCGGGTGTGGGCGTGATCTCCGCGACTGAGAATGAGTTCGCAAGCATTGGTTGTGCGAGGGCAGCACAGGGTTCGATTCCCTTTTTCATCGTTATGCCCCAATCGTGTATCCATGCATTGTTAATGCTTCATCGTTACTCCCTATCGCCGACCGAAAGTGAGGGCGGGTACGGGGCTTTGCCGTTTATAAAGAAAGTCCGGCTTCGGCCGGGCTTTTTTCTTTCCCTCCTGCTCGGAGGGAGGGAACCTTTCATAAGGCACAAGTAAGGGGGAACCCTCTCTTGCAGGGTTCCCCCTCTTTGCAAAACATTCCGCCGGATCATTTTGCAAATTCAACCCCTTTCGGAGCGCCCTCCGGTATAGGGGATTTCGCGCTCTGCGGAGCGCGCCCAAATGCGCTGCCTTTGGAAACCGCAAGCCTTTTATAAAAGGCTTGACCGAAAATTTCACATCTCTATATCAAAAGGCTCCCCGCCTCTCGGCAGGGAGCCTCGCCTTTTACTTACGCCTCGTTCTTCTTTTCGCCGTTCAGCCGGTTGATCTCTTCCTCCTCCAGCACACGGTAGGCCACCTTGCCTACCAGCGTCTTGGGCAGCTGCTCACGGAATTCGATCTCATACGGCATCGCGTATTTCGCGATATTCTTACGGCAATACGCCATCAGAATATCCCGGTACTCGTCGCAGGGCTTCAGGCCCGGCTTCAGCATTACAAAGGCCTTTACCTTCTGCATCTTCAGGCTGTCCGGCACACCGATAACACAGCTCATCTGCACCAGGTCATGCGCGTCCAGAATGTTCTCCAGCTGGCTGGGATATACATTGTACCCGCTGGTGATGATCATGCGCTTGATGCGCTGCTTGAAGTAGATAAACCCATCGTCGTCCATACAGCCCAGATCGCCGGTATGTACCCATACCCGCCCATCGGGATGGGTCTGCAGGGTCTGTGCAGTCTCCTCGGGATGGCCCACATATTCCATCATCACGGTCGGACCGCTGATGCAGATCTCACCCTCCTCGCCGTAGGGCAGGCTCTCCTGGGTACCGGGCTTCACAATGTCATAATAGGTATCGGGGAACGGCAGGCCGATGGAGCCCTCCTTTGCCATATGGGTGGGAGTCAGGCAGCTGGCGGTCACACACTCGGTGGTGCCGTAGCCCTCCCGCACCTGAATGACCGCGTGGTGGTCAAACAGGAACTTGTCAAACCGCTTTTTCAGCTCGATGGAAAGGCTGTCGCCGCCGGAGAACACACCCTTCAGGAAGCTTAGGTCGGCGCCGTCCATGGTGGGCAGACGCAGCAGTGCCTCGTACAGGGTAGGCACGCCGGCAATAAAGTTGCACTTGTGCTTGATCAGCAGCTTGGCATAGCTTTGAGGGGTAAAGCGCGGCACCAGCACGCAGCGGCCGCCCTGCGAAAGCATGGAGTGAATGGCAACGCCCAGACCGAAGCCGTGGAACATGGGCATAACGGCAAGCATCTTGTCGCCGGGGCGGAACATCGGGTTGGTGGCAATGATCTGCTGTCCCAGCGCGTTAAAGTTGAGGTTGGAAAGCAGGATTCCCTTGGTGATACCGGTGGTGCCGCCGCTATACAGAATAACGGCCGCGTCCTTGCCTTCCTTCTTCACTTTGTACTTCCAGCGGTAGCGGTTGCCCATCTGGAAAAACTCTTTCCAGCGGATAATGGGCGCGTCAGCCGGGATCTTCTGGATCTTGCGGCCCTCGGTCAGCATATAGCCCACCTTGATGGGCCTGGAAAGCTCATCCTTGATGCTGGCGATGATAACATTATTCAGGCTCTCCACATTCTGCCGGATGGCCTCAAACTTGTGATAGAACTGATCCAGCGTCAGCGCGCAGATGCTATGGGACTCCTTGAGATAAAACTCGATCTCCTTTTCGCTGGAAAGGGGGTGTACCATATTGGCAATGCCGCCCACCAGATTGACCGCGTAGAACATGATGACGGTCTGAGGGCAGTTGGGCATGCAAATGGTGATCTTATCCCCCTCGCGGATGCCGATCGCCTTCAGGGCGCGGGCACAGAGGTTGATCTGCTCCACAAACTTTTTGTAGGTGGTGCTGCGGCCCATAAAGTCATAGGCAATATAGTCAGGATATTTCTCGGCGATCTTCTCCACCGCCTCGTACATGCTGCCCTGGAAGTAATCCAGCGTTGCAGGTACATCACCCAGATTGGCGATCCACGGGGTTCTGGTCTCAGTGATGGTCATAGTCTACCTCCTCATTGGCGGGGCGCTCCAGCAGTTCAGGGTGCTCCAGCAGATATTTCAGCAACTTGATGCTCTTGGAATAGTAATAGCCATCGGCCAGCCGTTCATCGATGGTTAGGCCGAGATCCAGCGTTTCCCGCAGCTCATAGCTGCCGTCGGCGGTAAAATATGGTGCCATCTTCTTTTCGCCCACAATGCAGAACAGCGAACAGGTGCCCCAGTTGGTCAGGTGGTGGTAGCCGCACTTCAGCCCAATGGAGCCGAGATTGGAAAGCACCACCGAGGAATAATAGGGGTCACTGGCAATGATATCCTGCGGCACCCAGCCGTGGCGGTCCAGCCAGCACAGCGTCTTAATGGCTGCCTTGGAAAGCCAACGGGGCATCTTGTTTAGGATATCCATGGTATCCTCGGTGGAATCCCCCGTCTCCTCGCTGCGGCAGTTGCTGATCTTCTTGAAAAGCTGCTCGTGCAGGGAGTCCAGTGTTTCGCCGTCCTCGGCATGGATAAAGGCCAGCGATTCGCCGCCGTTATCACTGAACTTCTTTTTGACGATAAAGGAAGCGGTCACTTCATTGCGCTGGTAAAAGTTGCAGTTGGCGATAAAGCGGTTCAGCTTCGGCCGCAGCGTAATGGTCTTGATAAGCGCCGCAGTGATGATATGGAACATGGTATAGGGGAAAAGCTCCTCCCCCTCGTTTTTCCTCTTCAGATACTCATTGATAGGGGTCAAGTCTACCCGCAGCCCAATGTAGGCCTCGTTATCGCAGCGGTTCGGATAAATGATGCCCGTAATGTAGTGCAGGGAATCCAGCTCCCGCAGCAGGCGTCCGTCCTTGCGGTCTCCTCTGCGGCGTTTATACTGCTCTGCCATATGGTTTTACTCCTTTTCTTCTGTCTTTTTCCCTAAAAGCCCGCCTACCGCGCCCAGCAGCAGCTTCTGTGCCTTTTCGGCAAGCTGCCGCAGCGTCACCCGCTGGGCGGTCAGCCAATCGTAGTACATCGAAAGAACGCCGGAAACCGCGAAATCCGCCGCGGCCTCCACATCCTCCTCTCCCACCTCGGCACCGGCATTTTCCGTTATCTCATCCTTCACCATCTTGGCAATGGAATTTTTCAGCCGGTACATCAGGAAGTAGCGGGAGCGCCGGTTTTCCAGGTAGCAGGAGTAGGTCTCGTGCTCCTGCAGGGCCTTGTCCACCCGGCTCAGGATGGTATAAAGGTCGTGCCGGTTATCCCAGATGTCGCTTTGCGCCAGCTGGGCCATCACCCATCCCTCTATCTCGTTTTCCAGCTCCTGCAGCGCCTCATCCACACTGGCATAGTGCAGGTAAAATGTCTTTCGGCTGATCTGCGCTTTCTCGGTCAGCTCCGAAACATTGATCTGGGAAGCGTCCTTCTGGTTCAGCAGCGAGAGCAGTGCGCAGCGGATAGCCTCCCGGGTACGCAGCATGCGTTTATCCATGGGCTGGCTGGCCGTTGTCATCGCTCTCACTCCTTTCTGGGAAAAATCTAACTTTCCATGCTTTTCGCGGGCGCGGTTCACCCCCACGGAAGCATCGTAAGGCCGATTATAATACACACAGTGTGTATTTGTCAATTTATCCCCCCGCACTTTTCACCCAACCTTCACCCAATGGGGTGCTTTCCGCCCCCCGCCGCCCCCTGCAAACCGCAAAATCCGGGCCGCAGGCCGCCCGCCGCCCAGCGGCGGGCAAACGGGCTCCGCCCGTTTCGGCGGCTCCGCCGCCGGGCCTGCGGCCC
>CEAB01058985.1_pt1 | contig 14480 bp, 10 predicted proteins | sample 557651 | NCBI WGS metagenome assembly CEAB01 (sample SAMEA3182046, study PRJEB8094) | gut metagenome | biome: human; feature: gut; material: Stool; isolation source: human stools | place: Canada | collected 2011-11-15
ACCCTCGCCGCGGCGGACGAAGACTAAAGTCTTCAAAAAAGAGGCGACGCCTCTTTTTTGAGAAAGTTTCGCTGCGCTTCGTGCCTCACAGGTTCGACACGCGCTCCGCGCAAAGTGTTTTTACCCACGTACACGCCGCGGGTAAAACGATTCAAATGTTTCGCGTCTGCGGACGCGAAAATCAGCGGCGCAGGGGTATGTTTTTCCTTATTTTCCCCTGATACCGTGCGGAAAATCGCGCACAATGCTATTGCAAACTCAATTTCGAGCCGTTATAATAAAAAATCATGGGAAAGTATGAGCATCGCTCATTTTAGTTTTCAGAAAAATAAGAGGTAACACGCTATGTTTTCTTTTACCAAAGACATCGGCATGGATCTGGGCACCGCGTCGGTGCTGATCTACATTAAGGATAAAGGCATCGTGCTCAACGAGCCCTCGGTCGTGGCGCTCGACAAGAACACCGGCAAGCTCTTGAAGGTCGGCGCGGATGCGCAGGCCATGCTGGGCCGCACGCCGGGCAACATCATCGCCATCCGTCCCCTGCGCGAGGGCGTCATCTCCGACTACGAGGTCACCGAGCGCATGATCAAGGAATTCCTGCATAAAGTCATGGGCTTCCAGCTCTTCAAGCCGCGCATCATCATCTGCGTTCCCTCCGGCATCACCGAGGTCGAGGAGCGCGCGGTCATCGACGCGGGCATTCAGGCCGGCGCGCGCCGCGTCTACCTCATTGAAGAGCCTGTCGCCGCCGCCATCGGTGCGGGCATCGACATCACCCAGCCCGAGGGCCACATGATCATCGACATCGGCGGCGGTACGTCCGATATCGCGGTCATCTCGCTCTCCGGCGTCGTCGAGTCGTCCTCTATCAAGATCGCGGGCGACCAGTTCAACGAGGCCGTCGTCAAGTATATGCGCCGCAAGCACAACCTGCTCGTCGGCGAGCGCACGGCCGAGCAGATGAAGATGCAGATCGGCTGCGTCTTCCCGCCGGAAGAGGAAATGACCATGGAGGTTAAGGGCAGAAGCCTTATCACGGGCCTTCCCGAGCTCATCTCCGTCTCGTCTGCGGAAATGCTCGAGGCCTTTGAAGAGCCCGTCGAGCGCATCATGGAGGAGGTCCACCTCGTGCTTGAAAAGACCCCGCCCGAGCTCGTGGCCGATATCTCGAACAACGGCATCGTCATGACCGGCGGCGGCAGCTTAGTCCGCGGCTTTGATAAGCTCGTCACCGCCCGCACCGGCATCCACGCCATGGTGGCCGAGAACGCCATCCAGTGCGTGGCCGAGGGCACGGGCAAGAGCCTCGACAGCATTCAGGACATGCAGGACGGCACGATGAACCTGAGCCGCCGCAAGCAGATCAACTAAGAAAATTCGGGAGGATATCATGGCGGTCTTATCAAATCTCCAGCCGGAAAAGGTATTCTACTATTTTGAAAAGCTCTGCTCCGTTCCCCACGGCAGCGGAAATACGAAGCAAATCAGCGACCTGTGCGTCGGCTTTGCGAAGGAATTGGGCCTTAAATACCGTCAGGAGGCGTGCAACAACGTCATTATCTGGAAGAACGGCTCTTGCGGCTATGAAAACGCCGCGCCCATTATCTTGCAGGGCCATATCGACATGGTCTGCGCCAAGACCGAGGACTGCACCAAGGACATGACGCGCGACGGGCTCGACGTCCGTACCGACGGCGAATGGGTCTGGGCGGATAAGACGTCGCTTGGCGGCGACAACGGCATCGCTGTTGCGATGATCCTCGCGATTTTATCCGACGAAACGCTCCCCCATCCCCCCATCGAGGCGGTCTTCACCGTCGACGAGGAGGTCGGCATGGACGGCGCATTCGCGCTGGACTGCTCGGACTTGAAAGGCAAGAAGCTTTTGAACCTCGACTCTGAGGAAGAGGGCGTTTTCACCGTGTCCTGCGCGGGCGGCGTGCGCCTTGACTGCGCGCTGAACGCGCCGCAGGAGCGCGCGGACGGCATGACCGGCTACCGCGTGACGATCTCCGGCCTCAAGGGCGGCCACTCCGGCATGAACATCAATCAGGGCCGCGGCAACGCCAACTGCCTGATGGCGCGCACGCTGTATAGCGCGATGGAGCGCTGCCCGTCGCTGCGCGTGAGTGATCTCGCGGGCGGACAGTTCGACAATGTCATCTGCCTGCGCGCCGACGCGCTTGCCGCAGTCTCCGCGGCTGATGCGCCCGCGTTCGAGGCGTTCATCAAGGAATTCGACGCAACGCTCAAAAATGAGTACGCCGTTACCGACGGCGGCATTTCCCTCGTGTGCGAAAAGGCTGACGTTCCGGTCGCGTTCTCCGCAGCGGACACGTCGAGACTGCTGCATGTGCTCCTTGCCCTGCCGCAGGGCGTGCAGGAGATGAGCGCCGACTTCCCCGGTCTTGTGCAGACTTCTCTCAACCTCGGCGTGATGCGCACGGACGAGCACGGCGTGAAGTGCTCCTTCTCCGTCCGCTCCTGCATCGCCTCGCAGAAGGATATGCTCATTCAGCGCGTGAAGGCCATCGTCGAATTCGGCGGCGGCACCGTGGGCGAGCGCAGCAACTATCCCGGCTGGCAGTATGACCGCAATTCGGCGCTCCGCAAGGAGGTCGAGGAGGTCTACCGCGACCTCACCGGCCACGATGGGAAGATCGAAGCCACCCACGGCGGCCTTGAGTGCGGGCTCTTCATCGAAAAGATCCCCGGCCTCGACGCGCTGTCCATGGGACCGGAGCTGCACGATGTTCACTCGGTGAACGAGCGGCTGAACGTCGCCTCCACCGCGCGCGTCTATGAGCTCGTGTGCGAGGTGCTCAAGCGCAGCAAGTAAAACCGCGAACAAAAAAAGGCGGAACCTCTTTTTGAGAGGTTCCGCCTTTTTGCTGCTTTGCGGCGCTCAGCCGCCGTAGCCAAAGAAATTATTGAAGAAATCCCAAGGATTGGAATAAGACCCATTGCTGCCGTCGCTGTAATACCCGTTGCCGTTATTATAGCTGTTGTCGGTGCTCTGGTCGGAGGAACTCGTCTCCGTCGTCTCGGGGGCTGCGTCGAAGGTGAGCTCTACCTCGATCGTCTTACCCTCGCGGTAGACGGTCAGCGTCACGGTGTCGCCCGCGCTGTAGCTCTTCTTGGCCGCGACGAGGTCTTCATAGGATGCAATATCCTTGTCGTCCATCTTCGTGATGACGTCGCCGAGCTTGAGCCCCGCCTTGTCGGCGGCGCTGTCCGGGTCAACGGAGCAGACGAAGACGCCCTTGGTCACGTCGTAGCGGTACTGCTGCGCCATCTGCGCGGTCATCGTCTGCGGCGTGATGCCCATGTAGGCCTTGTTGGTCACATAGCCGTTGGTCATGATGTCCTTGACGAGCGACACGACGTCGTTGATGGGAATGGCAAAGCCGATGCCCTCCACGGTGGTGTTGGAGTAGCTCGAATACTTGGCCGACACGATGCCGATGACCTCGCCGTAGCTATTGAAGAGCGGGCCGCCGGAATTGCCGGGGTTGATGGAGCAGTCGACCTGGATCATGTTGAACGGCGTGCCGTCAACATTGATGGCGCGGTTCACGCAGGAGACGATGCCCTCGCTCATCGAGAACGTCAGTTCGCCGAGCGGGTTGCCGACAGCGGCGACGGATTCGCCGATGGCGACCTTGCTCGAATCGCCCAGCACCACGGGCGTCGCGCCCGTCACGTCGATCTTGAGAACGGCGATGTCGTAGTCCTCGTCGCTGCCAATGACCTTCGCGTCGTAGCTCTCGCCGTTGTAGAGCGTCACGCTCACGCTGCTCGCATCGCTCACAACATGGTGGTTCGTGAGGATGTAGCCGTCCTCCGTGATGAAAAAGCCCGTGCCGCTCGCGGCGGTCTGCACGGCCTGGCCGAAGTAGTTCGTGGTGGCGGAGACGTTGATCGAAACGACGCTGTTGACGTTCGAGGCGTAGACCTCCGACATCGACATCTGCGTCTTGCCATCGACCTTGACGGTCTGCACCTGCGCGACCTCGCGGTCGCTGACCTGAACGCTCGTCTTGTTCACCTTGGTCGCAGCGCCGCTCACGCCTGCGCCGATGAAGCCGCCGACGAGCGCGCACACCAGCGCCAGCGCCACGATCTTGCCGGAAAGACCGCTGCCGCCCTTTTTCTTCGGGCTGCCGCCGGGATTCTTATCCCACGGGTCCTCGGCGTAGTTCTTCGTGTCGATCGGAGCATTGGGGTTCTGCTCGTCGCCCTTGCGATAGCTGTAATGATACAGGTTGTTTTCGTCTTCGTACATAATGATGACCTCCTATGGAATGAGCCCCTTGTTTGCGGCCTCTTGACTTTCGATGGTGCTATCATAGGGCATATTTATGTATATTTCTTGAACGCTATTTGACGATTTCTTAAATTCCCGATGACTTTTTTAAGTTTCTGTGATAATCGCGCGATTCCCCTTGCGCTTTCCTTTCCGTCATAATAAAATGAAACGCGACTTGAGAAAAAGGAGGCGGCGCACATGCTTCGCATCGACAATCTGAAGCTCCCCGTGGGAGCAAAGGAAGACAAGCTGCGCGCGGCCTGCGCGCACGCGCTGCGCGTGAGCGAGGAGGCGCTTGTTTCCGTTCATCTCCTGCGCCGCTCCATCGACGCGCGCGAGGGCGTGAAGCTCGTCTGCTCTGCCGCGGTCGAGGTCAAAAACGAATCCGGCGTTTGGAAGCGATGCAAAAACAAGAATGTGCAGCCCTACGCGCCGAAGAAATATACGCCGCCCGCGCCTGTTTCAGCGCCGGAGGTCTCCCCTGTCGTTATCGGCGCGGGGCCCGCGGGCCTTTTCTGCGCGCTGCTGCTGGCCCGCTGCGGCGCAAGACCCATTTTATTAGAGCGCGGGCGCGCGGTCGAGCAGCGAAAGCGCGATGTCGAGCACTTCTGGCGCACGGGCGAGCTTGATCTGACCTCGAACGTGCAATTTGGCGAAGGCGGCGCGGGCGCATTTTCCGACGGCAAGCTCAACACCGGCACAAAGGATCTGCGCCACGGCTATATTTTAGAGGAGTTCGTCCGCTTCGGCGCGAGCGAGGATATTTTAGTCGACGCCAAGCCTCATGTCGGCACCGACAAATTATATGTGGTGCTGCAAAATCTCCGCCGCGAGATCATCGACCGCGGCGGCGAGGTGAGGTTTTCCCACAAGGTTGTGGATATCGAGCAGAACAGCGGCAGCGTCACGGCGCTGCGCGTGAGCGCCCCCGAGGGGGAGTACACGCTGCCCACAAAGCACGTCGTGCTCGCGCCCGGCCACAGCGCGCGCGATACGTTCGAAATGCTGCAAAAGCGCGGCGTGCCGATGGAGCCCAAGCCCTTTGCCGTCGGCGTGCGCATCGAGCACCGCCAGCGCGACATGGACTTAGCACAATATAAGGAGGCGGCGGGCCGCTACGGCCTCCCACCCACGTCGTACAAGCTCTCGTGTCATACGGAAAAGGGGCGCGGCGTGTTCTCGTTCTGCGTCTGCCCCGGCGGCGAGGTCGTCGCCGCCGCGTCGGAGGAAAAGCGCGTCGTGACGAACGGCATGAGCGAATTTGCGCGCGACGGCGAGAACATCAACGGCGGACTTTTGGTCTCCGTTACGCCGGAGGATTTCCCGTCCGGCGATACCCTTGCGGGCGTCGCATTCCAGCGGGAGCTGGAGGACGCGGCCTATCGCCTTGGCGGCGGGAATTACGCCGCCCCCGCCCAGCGGGTCGAAGATTTCCTCGCCCACCGTCCGTCAACGGGCGCGGGAAAGGTCGTCCCGACCTATCTTCCCTCTGTCCGTTGGTGCGACCTGCACGGCTGTCTCCCGCCCTTTGTGTGCGAGGCGCTCGAAGAGGGGATCCCGATGCTGGGGCGGAAATTAAGGGGCTTCGATGCGCCCGACGCCGTTTTGACGGCGGTGGAGACGCGCTCTTCGTCGCCTGTGCGCATCGTGCGCGACAACTTGAGTTTTCAATCCGCCCTGCGCGGTCTATATCCCTGCGGCGAGGGCGCGGGCTACGCCGGCGGCATCATGAGTGCCGCGGCCGACGGCCTGCGCGTCGCAGAAATGATTTTGGAGGAATTGAACCATGAATGAAAAAATCGGCGTCATCATCGACTTCCTGACTCCGGCATACGAAAAGACGCTGCGCGACACCGCCGCACGCTGCGGCTACGACATCGTCTTCTTCCCCTCGTCCAAGGCGGCGGAGGGCAATGTGGACAACTGCACGATCCTCTACGGCCATCCGTCCCAGCGCGTTATCGCGGGCGCACGCAATCTCAAGTGGTACGCGAGCTGCTGGGCGGGCGTGGACCGTTTCTGCCGCGACGACCTGTATCAGAATCCCGACTGCCTGCTCACGAACGCCTCGGGCGCTTACGGCACGACGATCGCCGAGCATTCCGTCATGGTCTCGCTGATGCTGCTGCGCCGCCAGATGGAATACACCGAGATCATCCGCGAGGGCGGCTGGCGCGTGCTCCCGGGCGGCATCCACTCGCTCCACGGCGCGCGCGTCACGTGCCTCGGCACGGGCGACATCGGCACGGAATTTGCCCGCCGCGTGCGCGCGTTCCATCCCGCGAGCCTGACCGGCGTCAGCCGCAGCGGCCGCGCAAACGCGGACTTCGACGCCGTCTACCCCGTCACGGAGCTCGATCAGCTCCTGCCGGAGACTGATCTTCTCTTCATGTCTCTCCCCTCGGTGAGCGACACGGTGAACATCCTGAATGCCGAGCGCATGGCGCTGCTCCCGAAGGGCGCTTACGTCGTCAACGTCGGCCGCGGCACGGCCATCGATCAGGACGCGCTGATCAAAGCGCTGGATTCCGGGCACCTCGCCGGTGCGGCGCTCGATGTCGTCGTGCCCGAACCGCTGCCTGCGGATCATCCGCTGCGCAAGGCCAAGAACCTCCTGCTCACGCCGCACGTCGCGGGCAACATGACGCTCGGCTACACCTGCGAGCGCAACGTGCAGCTCTTCTGCGAAAATCTGGAAAATTACGCCGCGGGCCGCCCGATGCATCACCTCGTCGACCGCAGAAAGGGCTATTAAACCGCGTCGCGTTCCGCCGATTTTCCGGTGGGCGCAGCACATAAAAAGGCAGCAATATGAAAAATTCCCGCATCAAAAACGGTATCATGCGCATTGTGCAGGGTATCATCATCGGCGCGGGCGCGATTTTGCCGGGCATCTCCGGCGGCGTGCTCGCAGTCGTATTCGGCATCTACCGCCCCGCGATGGAGCTGCTCACGCACCCCAGGCGCGCGCTCATGCGCTATTGGCGGATGCTGCTCGCCGTCGGCATCGGCTGGGCGATCGGCTTTTTGGGCGGCGGCAGCGTGATCCTTGCGCTGTTTCACCAGTCGGAAACCGTCGCCACGTGCCTCTTCATCGGGCTCATCCTCGGCACGCTGCCCGACCTCTGGCACGAGGCGGGTACGCAGGGGCGCGGCAACGGCTCGTACATCTCGCTGATCGTCAGCTTCCTCGCGCTGTTCGGCGCGCTGATGGCCGTCAAGTTCAGTTCATTTGCCGAGATGCCCGCAAACTTCTGGGGCTTTCTCTTCTGCGGCGTGCTGTGGGGCTTCAGCTTCATCATCCCGGGGATGACGTCGTCGTCCATCCTGATGGCGGTCGGCCTTCTCACGCCGCTGATCGACGGCATCGCGCAGCTTGATTTCACCGTGCTCGTCCCCTGGGGGCTTGGCATGGTCGGCGTGATGGCGCTCTTTGCCCGTATCGTGAGCAGGCTTTTCGACACGCACTACTCGATCGCCTGTCACGCTGTCATCGGCATCGTGCTTGCCTCCACGCTCATCATCATTCCGACGGGCTTTGCCTCGACAGCGGAGATGGTCTGGAGCGTCGCGTGCGCCATCCTCGGCGCGGTGCTCGCGTATTTTGGCAGCAAGCTCCAGCCGCAGGAAGACGCGGAGATTGAGGCGAAATAAAAGCAGATACAAAAAGCTGACGGTCAAAAGATCGTCAGCTTTTTACGGTATCATCATTTGTGAGCGCTTCGCTTTTGAGCTTGCGCTTGTAGTGGTACATCATCCGGTCGGCGCGTTTGATCGCATCCTCTACGCTGCCGAGCGCCGGATTGAAGCACGCATAGCCGACCGACACGTGCGGCAGGTGTTCGTTTTTCACTCGCCGTGCCGTCAGCTCGCGCAGGAATTCCGAAAGATACTTTTCCGCCGCCGTGTCGGAGATTTGTGCGATGACGCAGAATTCGTCGCCGCCGATGCGGTAGCAGTAGCCGACCTTGGAGAACACGGCGTAGATCGTGCTGCCGACCTCGGCAAGCACCGCGTCGCCCACGCCATGGCCAAAGGTGTCGTTGACGGACTTGAACTCGTCCACGTCGAAATAGTAGATGACTGCGTGCCCGTGCAACGAGGCGAGACGGCTCTCATAGCTGCGGCGGTTCAGAAGACGAGTCAGCGTGTCGATTTTCTGCGTGAGCTCGGAATACAGGATGTAAACCATCAGAACATCGACCGCTGAGCACGCCCACATGATGCGCACTTCGGCACCGTACTGGAGGAACAGCCCACAGAAGAAAAAGACCGGCAGGATGATAACGAGCGCTCGATACAGGCCATAATGGTGCGAACTCTCGCTCAGCAGCTGACCAATGAACAGCAGAACGCCGCTGGCATAGGCCAGCACGTAGACCCAGTAAAACGTTTCGTGATGATAAACGTTTTGTGCGTCGACCGAGAAGATGAAGCCGAAGAAAGCCGACAGCACCTCGAGCCCCGCGTGGACGCCGATGAGGGTATAAATGAGCTTTTTATGCTTGAGCGGCGTCATCAGGTCGCTGCAGAGCACCGTGATGATCGGCGCTGTGGATAACTCGATGGTCTTAACGAGGATGTGCAGCGTCCGCAGCGACGGATGGGCTCCGTCCATCCAAACGCCGAACCATTCCGATACCATGCATGCGATCACCAGTACGGAGATCGTGTAAACCGTCTGCTTTTTGTCATGCTCCATCAGATCATTGCCGCTCACGAGCATGTCCATGATAATCATAATAAAGACCGAAAGGAAGATGGTAGCCGAGTAGAAATCCGACATGGCGCGAACCTTCCTTTCCGATAGTTATATTTTACTATATCACAGTTAAGAAAAACTGCAACTAAAAAACGTCGAATTCTGTCGCTTTTCCAAAATTCACACAGAATCTGCCAACAATTCGCTGTACTGCGCAAGGCTCTGCGTGGCGAGTTGCTGCATCGTCGACCAGTCCGCCGCGCCCGCACTTCCCTGCACCGCCACGGTGCGAAAACCCGCGTCCTTCGCGTTTTGGATCGCTGCAAGCGAGCCGGAAAAGACGATCGTATCGTCCTTTTGCGAGTGCAGGCGCTTCATCGCGCGCTCGAACATCGTGCCGCTGTCCGCCTTGCAGAGCGCGACGGATTCTGTCAGCACGAAGCGGAAATACGAGTTAAGCCCCGCCTTTTCGAGCGCTTTTTGTGCGTCCTCCGCGCTGAGCGCCGTCACCGCGCCGAGCCACACGCCCTCCATCTTAAAAAGTGAAAGCGCCTTGTCGAGTCCCGCGCGCGCCGCGCCGTCGGGGGTGAAGAGCGTATCGTCCAGTGTAAAGATTGCGCTTTGCAGCCGCATATCCGTTTCCTCCTGCGTTTGAATGATGATTGCCTCTTATTATAATGCGCCCCGCCGTCATTTGCAATCGCGGCGAAGAAGAATATCCTATGCAGTGCGATTCTGTATAAATTTGCGAATACATTCACAAAAGGATCTGAAAGACGGGGGCTTGACGCACTGCTTTGTGAAAAATGATGAACAAAAATACAGATTCAACGCTGAAATTTGGCATGATTAGGTATGAATATTCTCTTGACTATGTATTTTTATTGAGTTACACTAAACTCATCAACTTTCCGCCGCTGTGTGTGGCGGCATAAGACCACTCTGGAGGACGAAAACCATGAAACATTATCCAAACTCTGTCAGCAAAGCGCTCGCGCTGCTGATGGCCCTGGTAATGACGCTCTCGCTCGCGGTCACGTCCGCGTTCGCCGTCAGCTACCAGGACATGAACCCCAAGGACGATGCGCTGCTGGGAACGAAATTCCCGGTCGACGCGACCATCACCCTTGTCACCGATGAAAACGGCAAGGACGTGTCCCTCTCCATCCCCGTTTCGGGCATGACGAAGGATGCGCTCGCCGCGGCCGTCAGCGCCGGTACCGTCTCGCTCTCACTCGAGCGCGACGATTCCCGCCCCTACGTCAACGAGGAGCTATTCCCCTACGCTTACGCGGGCGGGGATCTTGACAGCTGGATGACCGAGGGCAAGGACGAGCACCAGTTCACAGACATCAAGCTGACGGCGAACGAGAAAAACGGCAAGGCCGTGCTTGACGTCTCCTTCCATGTGAACAACTACTTCTACTCCACCAACCGCAGAACCGGCGAGATGACACCCGATTACAGCGTGCCCCATGTGAACGGCGGCTACTACATCGACCTGTGCGGCTACTTTGACCTGACGGCCCAAAATAGTGGCAAGTCGATCGGCTCCGCACCTGTCAAGGTTGCGCCGTATGAAAACTTCAACACCATGTGGGAGATCTACAAGGAGCTCGATACGATCGTGGCAAACGGCACGAAAAACGGTCTCTACGTGGAAGAATTCTCCATGGGCCAGTCCACCGCGGGGCGCGATATGCCCTATCTGATCGTCGCCGACTCCAAGGCGAGCGTGACGAAGTGGCTCGCCCTCGCCGAGCAGGCCGAGACGGACCCTGACGCCGTGCTTGCCGACATCAAGTCCGGCAAACTCGACGATATCCGCGTGCCCGTGATGTACTCCAACATCCACTCCAACGAGGTCGCCGCCACCGACGGCGTGCTCGACTTCGCCAAGATGATCACGAGCGAAAAGACTATCGACTACAAGACGCTCACCGGCTTCACCGCCGCGGGCGAAAAAGAGCTCAAGGAAGAGATGGGCCCTGTCGGAGCTGAGGGCAGCGTCGCCATCCCCGACCTTGTCAAGGACAAGGCCAGCTACCTCGGCTACCTGACCGCTGACAACAACGGCAAGTCCGGCAAGGTCGACCTTGAAAAGTATTACACCGTCGAAAATAAGAGCGTGAATGTCAAGGACGAGCTTCTGTCCGACGTGTTCTTCATCCTCGTCCCCGAGGAGAACGTCGACGGCCGTACTTACCTGACGAGACATTCCACCAATGGCTATGACCTCAACCGCGACAACTCCTTCCAGACCACGAGCGAGACGGCCAACATGCAGCAGCTCATCGGCACGTTCAACCCCATGTCGCTTGCCGAGTTCCACGGCCGTGTGCAGGCCTTCCAGTGCGAGCCCTGTGATCCCCCGCACGAGCCAAACTTTGAGTATGACCTGCTCGCCAACCACCTCATCACCGGCGGCGAGGCGCTGGGCATTGCGGCAGTCGCCAACAACGATGGCTACAACAGCTATGTGATCCCTCAGCGCGATTACCTGAGCTACACCGGCAGCGGCACCGAGACCTACTGGGAAGACCCGTGGGACGATATGTCCACGAGCTACACCCCCCAGTTCGCCATGCTGCAGGGCACCGTTGCCTATACCGTTGAGCTGCCCGCCTACAACGACGATACCGCTCAGGCGGCGCAGTACGGTATCCTCGGCAACGCCGCCTATGTTGCCGCGGAGAAGCTTTCCTATCTCGAATCCCAGGTCACCATCTTCCAGCGCGGCGTGAAGAACTTTAACTCCGATGCCTTTGAGCTGGTCGGCCAGTGGCTGTGCGACCAGAACGACGTCGAGGGCGCGGAGATGAACGTCTTCCGCCCCGAGTACAAGGGCACGGGCCAGAACGGCAATTTCTATCCCGAGTGCTACATCATCCCGCTCGACGGCAAGAACCAGACCAACCTTCAGGCCGCGGCCGACATGATGGAGTGGCTCACGAGAAACGACGTCAAGGTCAACGTGACTGAAAAGGAATTCACCTATGATGGCGTTACCTACCCTGCCGGTACGATGATCGTCTCGATGTATCAGGCCAAGCGCTCTGTCGCCAACGGCGCGCTGTATGACGGCACGCTGATCAACAACTGGACGATCCTCTACTCCGAGGGCATCACCTCCTTCAATGAAACGCGCGGCTTCGACATGGTCACCGTGGCCGAGCCCGCCGCCTACAAGACCATCGCCGCCGTCTGCGGCGACGCGATGGACCACGACGACGCCCTCGCTTACACCAAGGCGCTGACCTCCTACTTCACAGGTGACAAGAACAAAGACGTCATCCTCTCCAATGCCTCCGAAGACTCCACCGCCGCCGTCAACGAACTTCTCAAGGCCGGCAAGACCGTCGGCATGGTCACGAGCGGCGACCACATGGGCGATTTCATCTGCTCCTACACCGACTATGAGAGCGTTGCGGGCAAGTACCTGCTCTCCGCCACGGGCGTCGACAAGACGAGCGTGAAGGCGAAGATCATCACCAAGTCTCCCACCGTCTACGTCCCCGGCACGCCTGCTGAAAGCGAGAAGGGATTTGTCTACACGCCGCAGATCAGCCAGAGCGCAAGCTGGAACTACGACACCGCCGCGATGAACCTCATGGGCTTCACCACGACCTCCGACGTGACCAAGGCGGACGCCGCCGCAGGTGCGACGAAGCTCGACGCCGCCGCAAAGACCGCCGTGAAAAACGGCCTGCCGTACATCGGTTACAGCTATTCCGCAGCGTCCTCCGCCTCCGACCTCATCGCCGGCGTGGAATACACCGAGCTAGACGGCGCGATGGACTGCCTGACCCCCGTTGTCTATCCCAACAAGACCCTCGTGAACGCGAGCTACATTGCTGACGGCGACGATATCCTCTACGCCTACGGCCTCGGCTTCTTCTCCAAGGTCCCGTCCGGTGCAACGGTCCTCGTCAAGAGCGACAAGACCAAGACGCCCACCGAGGGCTTCATCCCCACGAACACCGCCGAGCGCGCCGCGGGCTTCAAGGCCTACTTAAACGGCGGCGTGCAGGGATTTGCCTACAAGGAAAACGGCATGAACGTCGTCCTCTTTGCCAACTCCCTCACCCATAAGGTCCACCAGAGAGACGAATATGCCTACCTCAGCAACTTCCTCTTCTCCTCCGTCCTGAGCGACAAGAACTATGACGGCTCTGCGTCGCTTCCCTTTACCGATGTTGCCGACGACGCCTACTATGCCGACGCCGTCCAGTGGGCCGTTGCGAAGAACATCACCTCCGGCGCGACCGCCACGACCTTTGCGCCGAACGCGGGCTGCACGCGCGGCCAGATGGTCACCTTCCTGTGGAGAGCCAACGGCAGCCCCGAGCCGAAGTCCATGACCACGTCCTTCACCGACGTGAAGAGCGGCGCGTACTACGAAAAGGCCGTTGCGTGGGCGGTGGAAAACAACGTGACCACCGGCACGAGCAGCACGACCTTCTCCCCGGATGCTTCCGTCACGCGCGCACAGGCTGTCACCTTCCAGTGGAGAGCGAACGCCAGCCCGGCTGCGGCCAGCGCGAGCAGCTTCACCGACGTCGCCGCGAGCGCCTACTACGTCTCCGCCGTCAACTGGGCGGTCGAGAACAATGTGACCAACGGCACGAGCACGACGACCTTCGCCCCCAACAGCAACTGCACGAGAGCGCAGATCGTCACCTTCCTCTACCGTGCAGCGAGTGCCAAGTAAGCAACCACTATCTGATGAAAAAAGAGGGAACGGTTTTTCCGTTCCCTCTTTTTGTTTTTTCTCGAGAAAGACACGATGTCTTTCTTTTGCCGAAAACAAGAAAAACCTCACTTCCGAAGAAGTGAGGTTTTGGTGGAGACTGCTGGACTCGAACCAGTGACCTCCTGCGTGTGAAGATTCGATAGGGATGTCTTCTGCGGGATTTCGGGAGAATAAAGTGGGTTTGCCGCGTGATTTCCTTACCCGCAGATACGCTTTTCTCCGTTGTTTCCGCCCCAGTTTTTCTGTTCGTGGGTCACGGCGTGGGTCAACTGGAGATTTCCGTTCCTGTTCACATGTCACATTTTGCGTCGCTGGAATCAATAAGACCTTTCTCGAAAAAGTAATAGCTTTCCGCCAGCAGTTGTGGTATGTGTTGTGGTTGCCAAAAAGGAGGTGCCGCAATGTATGACTACATGAAGGCTCTGCAAAAGCGTTTCGACCATCAGTCGCATCCAGAACTGGACACCCAGATCAAAAGCGCTCAGGAAGAACTGCGGCGGGACATGGACGCCGCGGGGCGCAGGAAGCTGCTCCGCCTGTTGGACGCACAGAACACATTGCTGGTTGAATCCAAGCTGATGAGCTTCACGGCGGGCTTCAAGCTGGCGTGGGGCATGGCGAAAGAGCTGGAGGCAGATGGGCTCTACTCCTTCGAGCGGGAGGAAGAAGAACGCATCTGCCATCCGGCAGAACAGGAGGACTAAATGGCGAAA
>CEAB01007848.1_pt1 | contig 14420 bp, 11 predicted proteins | sample 557651 | NCBI WGS metagenome assembly CEAB01 (sample SAMEA3182046, study PRJEB8094) | gut metagenome | biome: human; feature: gut; material: Stool; isolation source: human stools | place: Canada | collected 2011-11-15
CTGCTGCATCTTGCAGTGATAATAATAGGTCTGAGCTTTCTGACCTATCTTTTAATGTATATATCGCCCGGCGACCCTGCGCAGAAGAAGCTGACCGCGCAGGGTATAAGTGTTTCTGAGGAAACTCTCGAGGCTGCGCGCGAGGAGCTGGGGCTCAATGACCCCTTCCTGCTGCGCTACGCAAAATGGCTCGGCGGCGCCTTGACGGGCGACCTCGGGGTCTCGTATAAGGACGGCATCTCCGTTTCCCACAAGCTCGTTCAGGCGCTCAGATACACGCTCATCCTGAGCCTTTCGAGCCTCGCCCTCGCGCTTGCCGCAGCCCTGCCGCTGTCGGTCATAACGGCGGTCAAAAAGGACGGCCTGCTCGACAATATAGTCCGCCTTTTGAGCTTTATCGGAAACTCGCTGCCGAATTTTCTCATCTCGGTGCTTTTAATGTATTTCTTCTGCGTCAAAGCAAAGCTCCTGCCCGTCATCGCCGACGAGAGCGTCAAGGGGCTTATCCTGCCCTGCCTTGCGCTGTCGATACCGATGTGCTCGCGCTTCGTGCGGCAGTTCAGAGCGGAGGTCTTGGAGCAATTGGGGCGCAGCTACGTTCTCGGCGCGAGGGCGCGGGGCGTCAAGAGCTCCGTTATCCTGTATAAAAACGTCCTGCACAACGCAATGATACCGATCCTGACCATAGTAGCCCTCTCCGTCGGGACGCTGCTCGGCGGCAGCGTCGTTGTCGAGACCATATTCCGCTGGCCCGGTCTCGGCAAGCTCGTCATGGACGCGATAACCGCGCGCGACTACCCCGTCATTCAGGGCTTTGTTATATTCACAAGCTGCGTTTACGTTTTGATAAACCTCGCCGCAGACATATGCTATCGCCGTCTCGACCCTCGCGTCGAGGAAATGTGAGGTGCGCATGGATATGGTAAGTGCGGCAAAAAGAAAGGCAAAGCGCAGGCTTTGCGTGCTTTTGATACTCGCGGGGGCGCTCATGCTCATCGGGTTTCTCGCTCCCCTCATCGTTCCCAACGATCCCAACGCGACAAGCTCCGCCCACATGAACTCCGCTCCCGACGCGCAGCATATTTTCGGCACCGACAGATACGGCCGCTGCGTGTTCTCCCGCGTCATCATGGGCGCGCGCACGTCCGTTTTCTCCGCCGTCATCCTCGTTGCGGCGACCTTCGCCGTCGGCACGGCGCTCGGAATAATTGCCGGCTGGTACGGCGGGAAGATCGACAGTGTAATAATGCGCCTTGTCGATATAATGCTCGCCTTTCCGCAGATGGTGCTGGCCATCGCCGTCGCGGGCATACTCGGCGGCGGCATGATAAACGCCATGCTCGCCATGGGGCTTTCCGGCTGGACGCTTTACGCGAGGCTTGCGCGCTCGCAGGTCATCGCCATGAAAAAGGAGCCGTTTATCAGCGCGGCCCGGCTGTCCGGCTGCTCCGACCTGACGATAATGCTGCGCTATCTTCTGCCGTGTATGCTCGGAACGCTTATAGTGAACGCCGCAACTCAGCTCGGCGTCATGATGATCGGCGTAGCGGGGCTATCCTTCCTCGGCATCGGCGTGACCGAGCCGCACGCGGAGTGGGGCAGCATGATAAACCAGTCGCGCGCTTATATGCAGCTTGCGCCGTGGGCGACCCTCGCTCCCGCGGGCGCTACAGTCGTGACGGTCATGGTCTTTAACTGCCTCGGAGACTGCCTGCGCGATCATCTCGATGTGGAGGCGGCAAAATGAACGATAACATCATTCTCGGCGTTAAAGACCTGTGCGCCGCCTACGGTGAACGCGACGCCATATCGGGCATCTCGTTTGAGCTTAGAAAAGGCGAGGCGCTGTGCGTGGTCGGGCAGTCCGGCTGCGGAAAGAGTACGCTCTTAAAATCCATCATCGGTGTATTCGACAGTCCGACTGTCACCTCCGGCAGCATAGTTTTTGACGGCAGCGAGCTCACGCAGCTCGGTCAAAGGGCGCGGAGCAAAATAACGACCGAGGGCATGGGGCTCATTTTCCAGACCCCCGGCGCTGCCTTTAACCCCATCCGCAGCTACAAAAAGCAGTTTATCGAGACCCTCAAAAGCCACGGAAAATACGATGCGCAGGCGTTTTTGCCCTCGGTGCAGGACGTTTTCGCGCGGCTCGGGCTTGACGATGCGCAGCGCATTCTCGCCGCCTGTCCGTATGAAATGAGCGGCGGCATGAACCAGCGCATCGCGCTTGCGCTCGTTATGCTCATGCGGCAAAGGCTGCTGCTTGCCGACGAGCCGACGAGCGCTCTTGACGCGCTGACACGGCGCACCGTAGCCGATGAGCTGACGGCACTGCGCACGCAGCTCGGCATCTCGCAGATAATAGTCACTCACGACCTTGCACTCGCGGCATACGTTTCCGACCGCATCGCCGTCATGCACGCGGGAAGGCTCGTGGAGCTTGCTCCGGCGCGGGAGCTCGTCACCGCGCCCCTGCACCCGTACACGATATCGCTTCTTGAAAGCCTGCCGCGGCTCGGCGGAATTCTGCCGACGGCGTCGGCGGAATTCGGGGAATTTCACGGCGCCCTTACGGAGCGCGGCGCGGGGCATTTCGTCCTCACGGAGGTTTAAGCATGGAAAGCATACTCAGCGTCAGAAACCTATGCAAAAGCTACGGCGGCGCGGGCGGCATATGCGCCGTGAGCGGCGTGAGCCTTGAGGTGCACGACGGCGAGATACTCGGCATTGTCGGCGCCTCCGGCAGCGGAAAGAGCACGCTCCTGCGCCTCATATCCGGTCTTGAGCAGCCCGACGCGGGCGAAATTTTCCTTGACGGACGCATGCTCGGCGCGAAGCGGAGCATTGCCGACAAGCGGGATATGCAAATGATATTTCAGGACGCAACGGCGTCGTTTCACCCGCGCAGGACGATAGAGCGCTCCGTTCGGGATGCATTTTGCAGTCTCATGGGCAAGGGCGCGGAGCTTGATCTCGACGCACTGTGCCGCGAGGTGGGGCTCAGCGCCGAGCTTTCCCGCCGATACCCCGGCGCCCTCAGCGGAGGTCAGTGCCAGCGCTTTGCGATAGCGCGAGCCGTTGCTTCCTCGCCGCGTGTGCTGCTGTGCGACGAAATAACGAGCGCGCTCGACGTGTCCTCGCAGGCGCAGATACTCTCTGTTTTATCTGAGCTGCGCCGCGAAACGGGTATGTCGATGATCTTCGTTTCGCACGATCTTGCGGTCGTCGGCAGCCTTTGCGACTCGGTCATCGTCATGCAGGGCGGCAGAGCGATAGAGCGCGGCAGCACGCGGGATATTATCTCGTCGCCGCAAAACGAATACACCAAGGCACTCATTTCATCAGTCATGGAGATAAAATAGCATGGGAAAATGTGAAAAGATCCGCCGCTTCGTTTCCGTGCCCGGAACGAGGCTGCAATACCCCGAAACCGTCATTTACGGGGCGCACGAGGGTGCGTGCGTGACGGTCTCGGCGGGAGTTCACTGCCGCGAATACGTCGGTATTCAGGCTGTCATAGAGCTTGCACGCGAGCTTGAGCCGCAGAGCATCCGAGGCGAGCTGCACCTTGTCCACGCCTTCAATTACGATGGGCTCATATGCCGCTGCTCGGACGTTTTCCCCTCCGACGGCAAAAACCTCAACCGCGTTTTTCCCGGCAGCGCCTGCGGCACGGACGCGGAAAAGCTCGCGGCGTTTCTTGAGGAGCGCGTCATCCGCCGCTGCGACTACATCATCGACCTCCACTCCGGCGGAGGCTACGAATACCTCACCCCGCACGTTTATTTTCACGGCGGCGCGGCTGCGGAGGTCTGCGTGCGCTCGCAGGAGATGGCGATGCACGTCGGCGTTGACTACGCGGTGCGCTCGCGCGCGAAAAACGGCTTTTACAGTCACGCGGGCACCTGCGGAGTGCCGGCGGTACTGATCGAGCGCGGCTGCTGCGGACTGTGGTCGGAGCAGGAGGTAGCGGCGGATATTGCCGACGTTAAAAATCTTCTGCGCCATGTCGGCGTGCTGTGCGACGGCATAGCTCCCGTGCGCAAAAGCCCCGAGGTCTTTGACGGCGGGGAATACATCGACGCGCCCGTGAGCGGCTGCTGGTATCCGACGAAAAAGGTCGGACAGAGCATCAAAAAGGGCGAGAGCCTCGGCAGGATATGCGACATATTCGGCACGCCCCTGCACGAGGAGCTTGCCCGCTGCGACGGCGTCGTGCTGTACCAGACCGCCTCGCTCGGCATTGAAAAGGATAACCCGATGATAGCTTACGCGGCAAGGAGGTAATGCCCTATGGAGGAGCTTGAAAAAAAGGTACTGAACTACTGGACGGTGCGCGCACACGATTTTTCGGTCGTGCGCCGAAACGAAATACACGATGAAATAAGCACACGCTGGCGCTCGGAGCTTTTAAAGCATCTGCCCGAGGGCGGGCTGCGCATTTTGGACGTGGGCACAGGCACGGGCTATTTTGCCGCGCTTTTGGCTGCCATGGGTCACGAGGTGACCGGCATCGACCTCACGCCCGCCATGATAGACGAGGCAAAGAGCTTTGCGCGAGACCTCGGCGTGAGCGCGCATTTTGAGGTCATGGACGCGCAGGCCCTGCGATATCCCGACGAGAGCTTTGACGCCGTCGTGACGCGCAATTTAACGTGGACGCTCCCCGAGCCGGAGCGTGCCTATTCCGAGTGGCTGCGCGTGCTGCGGCGCGGCGGGGTACTGCTCAATTTTGACGCAAGCTACGGCGACAACATGCGCGGCAACGAGAAAAACGCCGCGCGGCTCCCGCAGGGCAGCGTGTACGGTCACTGCGGCATGACGCCCGAGCTTGAAAGCGAAAACGCGCAGATCACGCTGGCAATGCCCATAAGCGAAAAGCAGCGCCCGGAATGGGACGCGAGGCTTTTAAAGGCTCTCGGCTGCACCGACTGCGGCTTTGACAAGGGCGTCGGCACGCGCATACTCGGCGAGCGCGATCTGAAGGACGCCCCGCTGTTTCTCATCCACGCAAAAAAATAGCAAAAAACCGTCTGTTAAACAGACGGTTTTTTGCTATATAAATTTAATTATCATTTCTCCGTGCCGAGCAGGAAGTCCGCAAGGAGTGCGTTTGCCTCCTGCGACTCGGGATATTCGGGCAGCAGCGCAGAGAACGCATGCGGCAGCTTCCTGTCCGCCGTCACGTCATACAGCTCGCATTTCGCGCCCGCGCGGGTCAGCGCCGCGGCAAAGCTGCGGCTGTAGTGCCGCAAAAAGTCGCCGTCGGCGGTGATGAGCATCGCCCGCGGGAGGCTTCGCAGCAGCTTTTCGTTTTCGGGGTCCATGAACGGTCTGAACGCGCTTTTTCTCCAATCCGCGCCGTAGATGAGCTTGGGCAGGAATATGCCGACTTCGTCGAGCTTGCGGGTGTAAAACATTCCGCTTATGAGCCCGAGCGCCTCTATTTCGACGCTCACCGGCTCCGCGCCCGCAGCCTCGGCTATTTCGGCGCAGTTTTTGATCGCCGCAAGATACGTGCACAGCCACGCACCGGCGCTGTCGCCGCTCAGATACACCCTGCCCGCGTCAGCGCCGTACTCGGCAAAGTGCGCCGCGGCAAAGTTGACCGCCGCAGTCAGGCTGCGCAGTATTTCAAACACGTTCTTATCCGGCACGAGCGGATACTCGGGGCAGATGACGACAAAGCCACGCTGCGCCATATCCGCGCAGAAAAGGGAGTTGACCTCCTTCCTGCCGAGGAGGAATCCGCCGCCGTGGATATTAAACAGCACCGGCAGCACGCCGCCTGCGCCCTTGGGACGGTAAACGTCCATCATGTGGCATTTTGCGCCGCCGCCCATGTAGTCGATGTCCCTCTCGACCTCAACATCATCGGGCAGAGGGTGCTCGGCGCTGTGCTTTGAAAGCCACTGCTCAAGCTGCTGCGACTGCTGCGCAGTCTTTTCGCGTATCATCTTTTCAAACATTTTTTATTCCTCCCTCAAGCGCCAACAGACGCTCCTTTTTGTAAAGCCCCGCGGCGTATCCGACAAGGCTGCCGTTTGCTCCGACGACCCGATGGCAGGGCACGATGATGCAAACGGGATTGCGCCCGACCGCGGCGCCGACTGCCTGCGCGGAGTTAACACCGAGCCGCTTGGCAACATCGCCGTAGCTTCGCGTTTCACCGCGCGGTATTTTCATGAGCTCCGCCCACACCGCGCGGCAGAATTCCGTGCCGTGCAGCTCAACGGGCGGCATAAAATCGGGCTGAGCTCCGGAAAAATAAATATCCAGCCAGCGCACCGTGTCCCTTATGACCTGCGGACAGCCCTCGCGCGCATTTTCCTCAAGCCCCGCGGCAAAATGCCTCGCGCCGTAAAACCACAGCCCCGTGACGCTCTCGCCACTTGCGGCAATGAGCATATCGCCGAGCGGGGACGCATATCTGTGCGTATACGCAGTTTTTTCGTTCATAGCCTCGCCGCCTCGCCCTTGGTTTGCGATAATATTATAGCGCGAGAGCCTGATTTATCAATGCTTTTGTGCTGATATTAACATTTTTCATACCATAATCAAATTCTCTCATTTCCATAAAACGCTTTGCTGCGTTAAAATGAAAAAGTCCTCCGATGAAGAGGACTTTGGCATAATATGAAGGAGAGAGAGAAAATGAAGAAGACAAAAAGCTTCGCCAGCCGATGGGGCTTTATCCTCGCCTCGGTAGGCTCGGCGGTCGGAATGGCCAACGTTTGGGGCTTTCCGAACAAAATGGGCTCAAACGGCGGCGGCGCGTTCCTGCTTATCTACCTGCTGTTCGTGTTCATATTCAGCTACGTCGGACTGCCCGCGGAGTTTGCCATGGGCAGACGCGCACACACGGGCACTCTGGGCGCGTATCAAAACGCATGGGCGACCCGCGGCGAGAAGGCCGGCAAGGTCGGCGGACTGCTCGGCTGGCTGCCGCTGGCCGGCTCGCTGTGCATCGCCATCGGCTACGCCGTCATCGTCACCTATATCCTCAAGGCGCTGTTTGACTCTGTCGCCGGCACGCTCATGACCGCAGACACCGCAGTGTGGTTCGGAGAGTTCTCCTCCACGCCGTACTCGGTCATTCCCTTCCACGTCATTGTTGTCGTCGGCACCCTGCTGACGCTTTTCCTCGGTGCGCACAGCATCGAAAAGACCAACAAGGTCATGATGCCCCTGTTTTTCCTCATCTTCCTCGTGCTCGCGGTGCGCGTTGCGTTCCTGCCGGGCTCGGGCGAGGGCTATAAGTTCATGTTCACCCCGCGCTGGGAGGCACTGACAGACCCGATGATCTGGATCTGGGCAATGGGTCAGGCGTTCTTCTCGCTGTCGGTCACGGGCAGCGGCATGATAGTCTACGGCGCATATCTCTCCGACGGAGAGGACGTCGTCGGCGTTGCGCGCCACACCGCGCTGTTTGATACTATTGCCGCCGTCGTTGCCGCGCTCGTCATCATCCCCGCCTGTTTCTCCTACGGTCAGGACATCGGCGCAGGTCCCGGTCTGCTGTTCGTAACTCTGCCGACCATTTTGCAGGATCTCCCGCTCGGCCGCCTGTTTGCGATAATCCTCTACGTTGCGATGATATTCGCCGGCGTGAGCTCGCTTCAGAATATGTTCGAGGCCGTTGCGGAGTCTCTTATGCACAAGTTCCCCAAGCTCAGCCGTACCGTGGTGCTGCTCATCATCTGCGTAATAGTTCTCGGCTTCGGCATCGGCATGGAGACCATCTCCAAGTGGGGCCCGTGGATGGATCTCGTCTCTATCTACATCATCCCCATCGGCGCGACTCTCGGCGCCATCTCCTGGTTCTACGTCATGAAAAAGGATCAGCTTCTCGGCGCCGTGAACACCGGCAGCACCGCCAAGCGCGGCAACCTCTGGTACAGCATCGGACGCTACGTCTACGTTCCCCTCGCGCTCATCCTCTGCTGCGTGGCTCTTTTCATGCACGTCGCGTTCTGATTTAAACTTCGGAGCTTGTAAAACTCAATAACAACATGAAAAAATCACCCGTGCCTATGCGACACGGGTGATTTTGGTTTATTCGCAGCACAGCTCGCCGTCCTTGACGCTTATCCTTATAACGTGACCTGCGGGCATATCGCCTGCAAGTATCGCACGCGCAATAAGCGTTTCGACGGTGCTTTGCAGATAGCGCTTGAGCGGACGCGCACCGAACACGGGGTCGAAGCCGCGCTCGATGATGAGCTGCTTTGCCTCGGGAGTGATCTCAAGGCCGAGGCTCTTGTCCTCAAGGCGCTTCTTGAGCGCCGCGGTGAGAATGTCGATGATGCCGTCAAGCTCGGTCTTGGTGAGGGGCTTGAAGCAGATTATCTCGTCAAGGCGGTTAAGGAACTCCGGTCTGAACTGCTGACGCAGAGCAGTCATGACCTGATCTCTTGCGCCCTCCTCGATCTCGCCGTTTTCGCTGATGCCGTCGAGCAGATACTGGCTGCCGAGGTTAGAGGTCATGATGATGATGGTGTTCTTGAAGTCCACCGTGCGTCCCTGAGAGTCGGTCACGCGGCCGTCGTCAAGGATCTGAAGCAGGATATTGAACACATCAGGATGCGCCTTTTCGATCTCATCGAACAGCACGACGGAATAGGGCTTCCTGCGCACCGCCTCGGTGAGCTGACCGCCCTCGTCATAGCCGACGTATCCCGGAGGAGCACCGATAAGTCTGGACACGGAGAACTTCTCCATGTACTCTGTCATATCGATCCTGACCATGTTGTGCTCATCGTCAAACAGGCATCTTGCCAGAGCCTTTGCAAGCTCTGTCTTGCCGACACCGGTGGGGCCGAGGAACATGAACGAGCCGATAGGTCTGTTCGGGTCGCCTATGCCGGCACGTGAGCGCCAGATCGCCTCGGTGACCTTCTGCACCGCCTCGTCCTGACCGATGACGGATCTGTGCAGCACCTTGTCGAGGTTGAGCAGCTTCTCGCGCTCGCCCTCAAGCAGCTTCGACACGGGAATGCCCGTCCACTTTGCGACGATGCCGGCTATCTCCTCCTCGGTCACGGTGTCGTGCACCATGCTGCTGCTCTTGCGCTCCTCGCTGAGCTTTTCGGCTTCGGCGAGCTTCTTTTCAAGCGCGGGCAGGTCGGAGTATTTGAGCTTTGCGGCGGTCTCGTACTCATATCTGAGCTGAGCGTTCTCGATATCGGCATTCATCTGCTCGATCCGGCTCTTTATCTTCTTGACCTCGTCCACGCTGCCCTTTTCGGCCTCCCAGCGGGACTTCTGCTCGTTAAACTCATCCTTGAGGTTTGCAAGCTCCTCGGTGAGCTTTGCAAGTCTGTCCTGAGAGAGCTTATCGGTCTCCTTCTTGAGCGCGGTCTCCTCGATCTCAAGCTGCATGATCTTGCGGCGCATATCATCGAGCTCCGCCGGCATGGAGTCTATCTCCGTGCGGATGAGCGCGCAGGCTTCATCGACAAGGTCAATAGCCTTATCGGGCAGGAAACGGTCGCTTATATAGCGGTTTGAAAGCGTTGCCGCGGCAACAAGGGCGTTATCGTGGATGCGCACGCCGTGATAGACCTCGTAGCGCTCCTTGAGTCCGCGGAGGATGGAAATTGTGTCCTCGACGGTAGGCTCATCGACCTGCACGGGCTGGAATCTGCGCTCGAGAGCGGCGTCCTTTTCGATGTACTTGCGGTACTCGTCAAGGGTGGTCGCGCCGATGCAGTGCAATTCGCCTCGCGCAAGCATAGGCTTCAGGAGGTTGCCTGCGTCCATGCTGCCCTCGGTCTTGCCGGCGCCGACGATGGTGTGCAGCTCATCAATAAAGAGGATTATCCGTCCGTCGGACTGCTTTACCTCCTCAAGCACCGCCTTCAGACGCTCCTCGAACTCGCCGCGGTACTTTGCGCCTGCAATAAGCGCGCCCATATCCAGCGAGAAAATGGTCTTGTTTTTAAGTCCCTCGGGCACGTCGCCGCGCACGATACGCTGGGCAAGACCCTCGGCGATGGCGGTTTTGCCGACGCCAGGCTCGCCGATGAGCACGGGGTTATTCTTCGTCTTACGCGAAAGGATACGAATGACGTTTCTTATCTCGGTGTCACGGCCGATGACGGGGTCGAGCTTATTGCTGCGCGCACGCTCAACAAGGTCGGTGCCGTATTTGCCGAGGGCATCGTAGCTGTTTTCGGGGTTATCGCCCGTGACGGGGCCCTTCTTGACCTTGGAAAGCTCCTCGGTGAATTTGGCCTTCGTGATGCCGTGGGAATCGAAAATGCGCTTTATTGCGGCGGTCGGGGAGGCGAAGATGCCGATCACGACGTGCTCGACGGAAAGGTACTCATCGCCCAGGCTCTTTGCCGATTTCTCGGCAGCGTTCATGACGCGCTCGGCCTCGCGGGAAAGATAGATGTCATAGTCGCCGGAGACCTTGGGCATGGCGTTTATGGCCGTGTCGAGCTCGGAGAGCACCGCGTTGCAGTCAACGCCCATCTTGCCAAACAGCGACGGGATAAGACCGCCGTCCTGATCTACGAGCGCATAGAGCATATGCTCCGGGGTTATATACTGATTATTGTTCTCCATCGCCATGGATTTTGCGGTCTGGAGCATTTCGAGAGTTTTCTGAGTGAAGTTCTGTGCATTCATAAAAACACCTTCTTTTAAATGAATTGCAGCTCAGACAAAATCAGATAAGTATTTCCGCTCTCCTGAGCTGTGAATAGTAGCAGGCTTCAATATCGCGGGCATTGAGCTTGCCTGCGAGGTATCCCTTCATCATCGTGTCAAAGAGCTTTATATATTCCGAGATGACGTTTGCAAGCTCCTGCGAGCTGCAATCGCGCGTCGGGATCGCGATGGAACGGATAAATTTGCCCTCATACAGGGCATAGTCGGGCGCATTCTGTCCCATTACGGGGCGCAGATGCGCGTCCTCGATGCTCTTCCATATGCGGAAGAACTCGGTCATGGATCTGATGAGCGCCGCCGACTGCGTGCGGAACACGACCGTCAGCTCGCCCAGACTGTCGCTGTCGCCGCGGTACAGCTCCACCTCGTATTTGACCGTGGGGCGGTATTTATACTCAAGCGAGGACTTGAGCGACATCGTCAGCGCATTGGGCGCGAAAAACGGCACGAGCTCGCGCGAGGGGGTCATCAGGCGCTCCATCGCGGAGAAAATATCGTTTATTCGCCGCTCCGGCGTGACAAGGTCAACGTGCTCGGCGAGGATCTGGTTTATGAGATTCGAGCGGTTCGTTCCGAGTCTGTGGGCAAGTCTGTCCACCTCGGCGACGACTTCATCGGAAAGCATAAGGCTGTATAATGTCTTTTTCATGGCTCCTTCTCTCTTTTCGCATTTTTTCGGCATTTATGGATCGAACCGAACGGCCCGACCCTATTTTTTTCTCTTTGTGATTTTAATATACTACCGCTTTTGTAATTTGTCAAGTGTTTTATATAAATTATTTCACAAATTATATAAAAAATATTTTAATGGCGGAGCACACAGCTCCGCCGCTTCTTATTTATATATCTCGGCATCGACGAAAAGTCTGCCCTTGCGGCTCACGCCGCCGGAGGACGCGACCTCGGCCTTTCCGTGACCGCGCAGGGAGATGATGTCCCCCGCTCCGACCGCGGCGTCGTTTTTGGTGCACTCGGAATAGTTGAGGCTCGCCTCACCCTCGGCTATGAGCGACGCCGCCTGTGTGCGCGAAAGTCCGAAAAGTCCCGCAAGCACCGCGTCAAAGCGCATACTCTTGACCGAAAACGAGACCTTTTTCACCTTGCGCTCGGGCGCCTTTATATCCTCAAGCCGCGCAGGGCTCACCTTGACGCCCGCTCGTCCGACCTTGTCCAGACCGTCGGCAATATGCCGCTCGACGCTTTTTAAAACGAAAACCGTTGCGTCCTCGCCGCTGACCCATATATCGCCGAGCCATTCGCGCTTTATGCCCAGCCCCAGTATCGCGCCCATGTAGTCGCGGTGTCCCGGCTGAGCGAAATGCGCCTTGACGCTCAGGGCGCTTATGTATTCCGAGGCGTCGACTTCGTCCGCGGAAACGTAAAACGGCAGGAAAAATGCCGCGCGGCGCTCGCAGGCATCGCTGCCGCCGAGCAGGACCATATTGCAGTCGGGCATCCGCTGTGCCCATGCCGATATGGCATACTGCTCCGCGGGCGTGAGAAACGCCGTGTGCGTCACGCTCGCGGTCTTTTCGCAGCGGCGGCGCAGATCCTCCGCACGCCTTATAAGCTCATCGTTTTCCATCTACATACTCCATGATTTTTTCCATCACAAGCCGCAGCTCGGACTCGAACTCCGCAACCGACATTCTCAGCACTCCCGAGCGCATCGCGGACAGGCGAATGAGCGAATCGTTCGTGACGACCTTGACCGAGTAGTTTTTGCCGATGTCGTTTGCAAGGCGCTCGATGTACATATCGGCGGTCTCGTTTTCCTTCGTGTAGACCATGCGAATGCCATTGCTTTCGCGCTCGCCGGTGTTTCCCGAAACGCGGTAGCCGTCGAATACGAGGACGAGCTCGCAGTCACGCATGGCGCGGTAGCTTCGCAGCACGTCGGTGAGCCTTGCGCGGGCAAGGTCGAGCGACTGCTTTGCAAGAGCGGAGTATTCGCCCGTTCCGAAAATGAAGTTATACCCGTCCACAATGACGTACTCGCGCTTGGACGGCATAACGGAAAGCTCCTCGCTGCGCACGGGCTGTGCGCGGGTGTACTGTCTGCGGCGCACGGGGCCGAATTCGCGCTCCATGATGGCCTCAAGCTCCGCGTCGTCGATGGTATAAAACCTGTGCAGCGGCGCGGCGGGCGCGGTATCCCTCTCCGCGGCGGGGTCAAGATGCATGAACTTATCCGCCTCGCTCCACTTTACTATCGTTCCCGAGCCGTGCGAGCAGAAAACGGAATCGGGCGTATTCGGAAGGTCGCTCTCCGGCTCGTAGCCCGCAGCCTCGATGACCCTTTGTGCATCGTGGCAGGGATAATATCCCGCGCTGCGCAGGCTTATCCTGCCCTTGCCGGAGGTATATGACGCCAAGGTCTCGGCATAGCCGCTCATTTCCGAAACGGGCGCGGTGCCGACGATAACGTTGCTGCCCTCGGTGTCGAATTTTCCCGACATGGCGCGAATATCGCTGATGGCCCTGCCGATATGCTCCGGCGAGAGCTCGATGCGAAACTCGTACCACGGCTCAAGCAGCACGCTCTGCGCCTTCATGAGCCCCTGCCGCACCGCGCGGCATGCCGCCTCGCGGAAATCGCCGCCCTCGGTGTGCTTAACGTGTGCCTTGCCCGCGATGAGGCTTATCTTAACGTCCGTCAGCGGCGAGCCCGTGAGAACGCCCAGATGCGTTTTTGCTTCAAGCTCGCTCATGATGAGGCTCTGCCAGTTGCGGTCGAGCTCGTCGGTCGAGCAGCGGCTTTCAAAGCGCAGCCCCGAGCCGCGCTCCGACGGCTCAATGAGAAGGTGCACCTCGGCATAGTGGCGCAGCGGCTCAAAATGCCCCGCGCCGTACACGGGCTCGGCTATCGTCTCCTTATACGCGATGCCGCCCGCGCCGATGCGCACGTCCAGGTCAAAGCGCTCGCGGATAAGCTGCGTGAGCACCTCCGTCTGCACCCTGCCCATGAGATGAATATGTATGGTCTTTGTGACGTCGTTCCATTCGAGCCTGAGCTGCGGGTCCTCATCCTCGAGCTGCCGCAGCTTTTTGAGCGCGTCGGGCTTGTCCGCGCCCTCGGGAAGCTCCACCGTGTAGGACAGCACCGGCTCTGCCTCCGGCGGGAGCATATCGCCCTCAAAGCCGAGCCCCTGTCCCGCATACGCATTGCCAAGCCCCTGCACGGCAACGATGCTGCCCGCAGACGCCTCCTGCACGGTCTCGTAGCCCGCGCCGCTGTAAACTCTGAGTTCCGTCACGGTCTCACCGTTTACGCTGTCGCGGTTTTTAAGCGTGCCGCCGGTTATTTTCATGCAGGCAAGGCGCCTGTCGCGCCCGTCGCGCATGATCTTATAGACCTTCGCGCCGAACTGTGCGCCGTATTCGGGCGCAACGGTGAATTTTTCAATGAACGAAACAAGCTCCGCGACGCCGTCGAGCTTGAGCCCCGAGCCGAAGAGCACGGGAAACAACCGTCTTGCGCGTATGCTCTCGGCAATATCCGCATCGTCTATGCGCTCACCGCCTGCGTATTTTTCAAAAAGCCGCTCGTCGCTGACCGCAATGCGCTCGGCGTTTTCCTCTCCCTTGTCAAGCGGGTCGTAGCAGCCCTCCGAAAGCCGCTCGCGCAGCTCGGAGAGTATCCTCTCCCGCTCGCAGATCTCCAGATCCATTTTCGTTGCGAAGATCATGACCGGCACACCGTATTTTTCGAGCAGCCGCCACAGCGTTTCCGTGTGCGCCTG
>CEAB01074429.1_pt1 | contig 14365 bp, 7 predicted proteins | sample 557651 | NCBI WGS metagenome assembly CEAB01 (sample SAMEA3182046, study PRJEB8094) | gut metagenome | biome: human; feature: gut; material: Stool; isolation source: human stools | place: Canada | collected 2011-11-15
GGCCCGTTGGTCAAGTGGTTAAGACAGAGGCCTCTCACGCCTTTAACATCGGTTCGAATCCGGTACGGGTCACCACTTTTTCTCCGAATTGAATAGGTCGTTGCCGCATGTGTGGCTGCGATCGGTAGTTGGTGCTGATTAGGGCGAGGGTCCACCCGTTCCCATCCCGAACACGGAAGTTAAGCTCGCTTCTGCTGACGATACTTGGCTGGAGACGGCCCGGGAAAATAGGTAGCGCCAACACTCCTCCTTAGCTCAATGGTAGAGCATTCGGCTGTTAACCGAAGGGTTGTTGGTTCGAGCCCAACAGGGGGAGCCAAAGGGTGAGCCGCCATCCGTAAGGTGGCGGCTCATTTCTTATTCAGGTCAGCCGCGTAGACTTGGGCCTTTAGCTCAGTTGGTTAGAGCAGACGGCTCATAACCGTCCGGTCCCGGGTTCGAGTCCCCGAAGGCCCACCACACAGGGGTATAGCTCAGTTGGTAGAGCAGCGGTCTCCAAAACCGCGTGTCGAGAGTTCGAGCCTTTCTGCCCCTGCCAAAAGAAGCCATGACGTTGTCATGGCTTCTTTTTTTTCGCCGGTGGCTCCGCTTTTGCGGCAGATGCCCGCGCAGCCGGCCACAGGCGGCGGGAAAATGCCGGAATTGTGCGGAGAGATGGCCTTTGACACACGATGCTCCGGGTTTTGTCGATATTAAATAGAAAAAATCGGGAAATTTTGTGCGGAAATAAAGTTGATTGTTTGTCGAAATGGTGCTATGCTATCCCGTGTATATCCAAAAAAGGAAAATCACCCCGCAAAGGGACGATTTTCCAGCCCGCGCAGGTGCAAGGGGCGCCTGCATTGGAGGGAGATACCGGCAGAAAAGGGTACCCTTTTCTCGTTTCAACCCAGTTGAAACGATGGCTTTTCCGCATGGGACGGCGTTCCGCGCGGCGGAGCCTGCCACTGATCCGCAGGGGGTGCGGACTCGCCGGTGCAGTGCCGCGGGCACGGTGCGGACAGCGCACAGCATGATTCCGCAGACAGACCAAAAAATCACATGAAAGGATGGGGGAACATGAACAAAACAAGAATGGGCAAAAGAGCAGCGTCATTACTGCTTTCGCTGGTAATGATGCTGTCTCTGCTGCCGACGGCGGCGTACGCTGCGATGGCGGACGGCGTCGACACCCAGGGCGCGATCGTCTCCGAAAACGGAACGGGCGTGTCCGACGACAGCAACAGCAGCGGTAACACCGATGACTTGCAGGTCGGAGGCAGCAAGGACAGCGGTGACACCGGCGCCCAGCAGGTCGGAGGCAGCAGCGGCAGCGGCACGGCGGATGATACCACCGGTGCTGAGGGCGGCGCTGATCCTACCGATTCTGTGAACGGAAACGATTCCGCAGACCCGCAGGATGGCGATGGCGCGGTGACACCCGCTGCCACCAACGTGGCCAAGGTGGGCAACACCGAGTACGCCACGCTGAACGAGGCCATCGCGGCACTGGGCAGCAGCAGCTACACCCTGGAGCTGCTGGACGAATCCGTTTGGGAAGCGGCTACCCCTGTATACTGGGCTGCCGGTTCTGAGAGCAGCTATGCTGCCACGCTGGCGGAAGCACTGACGGCGGCCTACAAGGCCAACGCCGGTGCCATCACCATCGTGTGCCGTCCCGGCGCGGATGTGGGCGAGCTGACCCACGGCCACGTGGCGGATGATATCACCATCTACGGCAACAATGCCTATATTTCCGGCGGCGAGTGCGACCTGGAGGTCGACACCTATACGTTCAGCCGCGATACCGGCAAGCAGGTCGAGGCCGGCGGTGCTTATCTGGAGAAGGACATCACCGTCACGGCCTATGAGCTGGACAATCTGGGCGTGTGGGGTCAGCGGCACAGCGATCATAAGGTGACTGTGAACCTGACCGACTGCGACAGCACCGACGGTATCACCGTCCAGCGCGTGTATATCAGCGGAACCACCGGCGTGAACGACATCACGCTGACCGGCTGCGACTTTGGCACAAAGGCTACTTCCGTCTACTCCAATGCGGACGGTGCAGTGGTCATCGACAATTGCTCCTTCACGGGGGCACAGGTGCCGGTGAACTTCAACCACAAGGCAAACGGTACGCAGACTGTTGCCGTCCAGAACAGCACGTTCACCAACTGCGGCGACAACGGTGATTGGGAGCAGTTCGCTGCGCCCGTGCGCTTTGTCAACAGCGGCAGCGGCACGATGGACACCACCGTGAACACCTGCACCTTCACCGACACGGTGGGCAGCAACGGCGACATCCTGCTGGGCGATGGCCGCGTGGACCAGAATTCCAACGATGTGGCGCTGACTGTGGAGAGCACCAAGGCCACTGTGCAGGCGCAGCAGCCGGGCTACTACGGCAAAGACGGCACGACGGACGAAAGCAAGCAGGGCACGAAGAATGTCGCGGCTGGCGATAAGCTGACCACCAGCGTAACGCAGCTGATGCCCAGCGAGACGACCACCTACGTGGCAGAGGTCAAGGGCGTCAAGTACGAGACCCTGCAGGCAGCTATCGACGCGGCTGCTAAGAGTGCGACCGTGACCCTGCTGGCGGACACCCGCGAGAATGTCACCATAAGCACATATGGACTGACCCTCGACCTGAACGGTCACACCCTCAACGGCGGCACCGTGGCGGGCAAGCCCGCGCTGACCGTTAAGAACCGCGTCACCGTCAAGGACAGCAGCGCGGCGCAGACCGGTACCATCATGCGTGAGGATACCGCGGCGAACTCCGGCGTCAGCTCCCACTATGTCATTGACATTCAGGACGGCTGGCTTTTCTTCGAGAGCGGCAGCGTTACGAACAACAGCGGCGTTGTTGGAGTGAAGGGCGCGTCCCTGGTGCGCGTGGGCGATGACAGCGTTGCCAAGTACCCCGGTCTGACCATCAGTGGCGGCACGTTTACCCAGGATAACTTCATCGTGATCAAGGTCGATCGCGGTACGTTCTACCTGAAAGAAGACGGTACGCTGAATTCCAAAAACAGCTATGCGGTGGAGAACTGGAAGTTCGCTGAGATCAAGGGCGGCACGGTCAACGGCACAGTTGCAGCCTGGACGTACAGCGGCGGTCACAACAGCGATCTGACGATCAGCGGCGGCACCGTCAACGGTAACGTGCTCTCTGTGAACTACGGCAGCGCCGAGGGCAAGGTGGCCAAGGTCAGCATCACCGGCGGCACTGTCAACGGTGCGCTGGATACCCGCAGCTACGATCCCAGCACCAATGAGCTGACCAGCATCGACGACGCCACCAAGGCGACTATCGCTGTCACCGGCGGTACGTTCTCCAGCGACCCCACCAAGTACGTGGTGGAGGATTCCGCCATTAACAAGAACGACGACGGCACTTTCGGTGTGGCGAAAGCCTATCTGGCCAAGGTCGGCGACACCTCCTACTACACCATGGACGAGGCGTTCAAGGCGCAGACGGCCAGCGGCGAGGCTATCGTCATGCTGCGCGATTATACCACCGGTTCAACGTTTAACTCCGGCACCATTGCCCGCACGGTGGATCTGAACGGCCACACCTGGACCTGCACCGGCACGGATGCAAACAGCGCGGCCTTCGAGATCAACAACCCCAATGCAACGCTGACCGTGAAGAACGGCAAGGTGGTCAGCAGCCAGCTGGTGGGTCTGATCCCCTCCGCCATGGGCGGCACCATCAAGTATGACAATTCCAGTCTGGAGTTCGATGGCGTCGAGATGACGACCACCGCCCACAGCGGTATCGAGACCAACGGCAACAACACCAACGATACCGTGAAGCTCGTGAACAGCGAACTGAACGTGCCCAACGGCTTCGGCATCTACTTCCCCAGCTCCGGCACGCTGACCATCGACAACAGCGTCATCAACGCCAAGACCATGGGCGTGCAGGTCTGCGCCGGCAGCCTGAACATCAGCGGCGCTGACACGGCCATCACCGTCTCCGGTGACGGCATTGACAAGACCATTAACGACGGCGCCATCGAGGACGGCGCGGCCATCTCCATCGTGAACCGCGCCGGCTACAAGGGCCTGTCCAATATCGAGGTCAAGGGTGGCACGTTCACGGCCAAGGGCGACAACGCCGCAGTCAAGGCCTACGATTGGGCGAACCAGACCGAGGGCGCGTTTGACAACAGTGAGAACGTTGTTGCCATCTCCGGCGGTACGTTCTCCAGCGCGGTGGACAAGTCCCTGTGCGCTGACGGCTACATCCCCACCAAGAACACGGACGGCACCTACAGCGTGAAGGAAGGCAAGTATGTTGCCGAGATCGGCAGCCAGGGCTACGAGTCCCTGACCGACGCCGTTGCGGCGGCTGAGGACGGCCAGACCGTGAGACTGCTGGCGGACGCCACCGAGGACGTGGTCATCAGTAAGAGCATCACCCTCGATCTGGGCGGCAAGACCCTGACCAACACCAACGCCGGCAAGGCCACGATCTCCGTGACCGGCGGCACCGTCACCGTGCAGAACGGTAGTGTTATCGGCGGCACCAGCTACTACAACATCGAGGTCACGAAGAACAGCAATGCCAACCTGACGCTGACGGATGTCACCGCCACGGCGGGCAACACCGGCTCCTCCATGATCGACAACTACGGCACCCTGACCATCACCAGCGGTACCTACAACGGTGGTCTGAACGTGGTCAAGAGCGAGGAAGGCTCCAAGCTGACTATCACCGGCGGTACGTTTACACTGGATTATGCGCCGAGCAGCGGTTATACCGCAGTTATTCTGGTGTACGGTGATACCACCATCAGCGGCGGCGAGTTTATCCAGACCGCAACACCTAAATGGGGCTATCCGCAGGTTGTCATGACTGGTGTTGTGGAGGGCTATACCGCTATCACGCGGGTTACCGGCGGCCACTTCGTCAACAAGAAGTCGGGCGACAACATTTTCCACGGTTTAGGCAAGGCTACCTCCGACAACTTCAAGGTTTCCGGTGGTACGTTCAATAAGAGCATTCCCGAAAGCTACTGCGCCGATGGCTTCATCCCCACCAAGAACGCGGACGGCACCTACGGCGTCAAGGTAGGCAAGTATGTTGCCGAGATCGGCAGCAAGAAGTACGAGACGCTGGCCGATGCGATCCGTCTGGCTGCAAAGGGCAAGACCGTGAAACTGCTGGCGGATGTGGCAGACTGCGGCAGCCTCACCATCAGCAAGAACATCACGTTGGATGGCGGCGGCCACACCATTTCCGGCAATTCCAGCATCTCTGTGAACATGCCCGGTAATGCCGCCGCGGATGTGACCATCAAGAACGTGACCTTCAAGGATATTGCCAACGGCGCGAAACTTTCCGCATTCTACTTCTCCCAGGTCAAGGGCAAGCTGACCATCACCGGCTGCACCTTTGACAGCATCGAGTACGAGGCGATCCAGGTCACGCCGATGGAGGGTGCGGAGATCAACATCAGCAACAACGTGTTCAAGGCCAAGGATGACGGCACGCAGGTGCGCCTTATCCACATTGAGATGGCTTATGGTAGTGGATTTGACTGCGAGGGCCAGAACATCAAGCTGACGGTCACAGATAACCAGCTGCACGGCGCCGTGAGCGGTGACGCCAGCATGGGCATCTGGTGGGTCGGCACCGACAGCACGCTGAAGGTGGACGGCAACTATGTGGAGCATCCTGAGACGGTGTCCATCACGCTGGCGAACAGCGGTGTGCACTACAACAGAGGCGACCTCATCTATCCGGCGAGAAGCCAGGCGGATGCGGACGTGGATGACCTGATTCCTGCCGTCATTGTGGCGGATAAGGCCAGCGGCGAATCCAAGATCAAGGCGTACAGCACTCTGGCTGAGGCCGTTGCGGCGGCGCAGGACGGCCAGACCGTGAGACTGCTGGCGGATGTCGAGCAGAACACCCAGCTGACCATCAACAAGAGCATCACACTGGATCTGAACGGCAAGACCATCAAGAACACGGAGGACATCTGGGGCGATACTGCCAACGCCATCCTGTCCATCACGAGTGGCGCCAAGGTGACCATCACCGGCAACGGCACCATAGATGCCAAGGAGAACGACTGCTACACCATCAACGTGGCGAAGGGCGACCTGACCATCGAAAACGGCACCTTCTACGGCAACGTCAGCGTGGTTCAGGTGGAGGAGGGTACCCTGTCCGTCAAGGGCGGCACCTTCGACCTGCACCAGAAGTGGGAAGGCAGCAGCAAGTATCTGTTCAACTGCATCGACAGCGAGTTCACCTCTGGTAATGCGAAGGTCGCCATCAGCGGCGGTACGTTCGTCGGCTTCGACCCCAACGTCTCCCCCGAGCAGAAGGTGGACGGCAAGACTCCCAGCTTCGCGGCTCCCGGCGTTGGTATCACCAAGAACGAGAACGGCTCCTTCACGGCGGCTGCCGGCATGACCGCCCAGATTCTGGACAAGGACGGCAATTCCGTCAACGCGTACAACACGCTGGCCGAGGCCGTTGCGGCGGCTCAGGATGGCCAGACCGTGAGACTGCTGGCGGATGTCGCTCTGGATGCACAGATCGCCACCGGCAAGGCCATCACCATCGACGGCCAGAGCAAGTACACCATCAAGGCGGCCAAGAAGCTGGAGAGCGCGGATGGCAAGGCAGGTATGTTCTACCGCACCCAGTCCGCAAAGGGCACCCTGACCTTCCTGAATGTCACGCTGGACGGCAACGGCGCCTCCAAGATCTTCCTCAATGAGGGCGGCGCAGGCGAGACGGTGTTCGATGGCGTTACTTCCACCAACGGCGGCGGCATCGCCTACGGCAGCGGCATCCACATCTCCGGCGGCGGCTCTCACGCCACCATCAGGAACTCCACGCTGACCGGCAGCACCGGCAGGATGGAGCTGAACAATGCGAACTACTACGCGGCCAACGACCTGTGGGTCGGCGGCAACGTGTACGTCACGGTGGAGAACTCCGTGATCGGCAACGTGTTCGTCAACTCCGCTCCCTCCGCGACGGCTACCAACGGCGTGGTCCATGGCCAGTTGACCATCACGGGCGAGAAGACCAAGATCACCTACCTCTCCGGTGAGGAAGAGGCCGCTGACAAGCTGGATAAGTTCGGCAACAACGGTTCTCTGGTCAAGATCGACAGCGGCTATGTTGAGAAGGTCTTTGACAAGGGCTCCTATGCCATCTCCGGCGGCACCTTCAAGACGGAGGTGAAGAAGGAGTGGTGCGCTGCGGGTTACGTTCCCACCCAGAACGCTGACGGCACCTACGGCGTGGAAGTGGGCAAGTTCACCGTCCAGGTGACGTCCCGCACCACCGGCAGCAACAGCCCCGTGGCCAATGTGACCGGCGGCGGCAGCAACATCACCTACGCGCAGGGCACCACGGTCACGGCGTCCGCCATCAGCGGCTACAAGTTCGTGGGCTGGTTCGTCAACGAGTACACCGGCACGCCGTACAGCACCGACCTGACCTGCGAGGTCAAGCCCACCGATGACTGCACCATGATCGCGGTCTATGAGCCCATCAGCGGTGGCGTGTTCGCACTGGAGGTCTCCGCCTCCAAATTCACGGTCAACGGCGGCGCGACGCAGCGCTCTTACCTGCTGGAGAAGATGCCCGTTGGCACGCAGGTCACCGTTGTGTTCAAGGGCAGCGAGAACTTCCTGTACTGGGTCAATGAGTCCGGCAAGGTGGTCTCCACCTCGAAGACTTACACCTTCTCCATGGGCAGCGCCACGACCCTGAAGGCCGTGTATGCCGAGAAGGAAGAGAACCAGGCCATGGTGGTCTTCATCTCCCACACGCAGCAGGTCATCAGTTCCAAGGGCTACACGGACACGCAGGAGATCCAGTTCCCCGAGCCCCCCATCAAGATGGGCGCGACCTTCGTGCGCTGGTCCATGACGGAAGCTGAGATTCGCGCGGCCATGGCCACTACCACGACGGGTATCATCGTTGTGGAGCCGGTGTACGAATTCAGCGCGGGCTCTTACACGGTAACCGTCAATTACCCGAATGACGAGACGGCAACTTACACGGCTACAGTCGGCAAGATCACTACGGTAACAGCGAAGAGCATTGACGGAAAGGTCTTCAAGTGCTGGAAGAACGGCGACACCGTGCTTGGCTACACGGAGACCCTGAAGATCGCGCCTCGCGGCGATCTGACCCTGACGGCTGAATATGTTGATGCCGGCACCACAGTGGATCGTCTGCCCGTGATCGCACTGACGGAGATCAGCGCCAGCCAGCAGGGCGCGAAGTACGCAGTCTCCTTCACGGCAACGCGCTCCGTGCCCGAGGGCTACACGGTCACCGAGCAGGGCATTCTGGTGAGCACCAATAGTCAGTACGGCGAGGCGGACGCGCTGGATGCCATGAAGCTGGATGCCAATGGTAACCGGCCCGATAATACGCTGATCCTCAAGGATTCCAATACTGACGCGATGGGTGTGACGGTTCTGAATGGTACCACAAAGTACGCGGACCGTACGGTGTATGGCCGTGCTTACATGATCCTGCGCGACAGCAGCGGCACCATGGTGTATGTGTACAGCGATACGATCCTGTCCGGCAGCTACAACAGTCTGACTACTAATGGAGGTAACTGAAAATGGACAAGAAGCAGTATGAAGCTCCGGAGATGCAGGTCGTTCTGACCACCGGTGAGGACATCATCACGACGTCCATTCCGGGCGGCGGCGACATCGATCTTGACTGATCCGCCATCTCCGACCCTAACCCAAAACAGGGGCATAGTCCGCGCGGACTATGCCCCTGTGCGCAAAGCAAAGGAGCGACTTATGAAAAAACTCATCCCCGTGCTGCTGTCGCTGCTCATGGCGCTGGCCATGACGGCCACGGCGCTGGCTGCCACCGTCTACACCGAGGGTGCGCTGCACTACACCATCGCGGACGAGTCCATCACCATCACCGGCTATTTCGGCAAGGACGCCGCAGTCACCGTACCGGCCAGCATCGCCGGTATCCCTGTGAACACCATCGCCAAGGGCGCGTTCACGGGCAATGACAACGTGAAAACGGTGGACCTGCCGGACACCATCACTGCCGTGGAGGAGGGGGCCTTCGCCTCCGGCATCACGGTGAACTACAACAGCAACGTCAACGGCGGCAACACGCCGGGCGACAGCAAGCCCGATGACAGCAAGCCGGACGACAGCAAGCCCGATGACAATAAGCCCGCCGACAACAAACCCAACAACGGCGGCTCCGGCACCACCACCGGCGCCGGCACGGGCACCGTGGACGTGGACAACTCCGGCACTGCCGGCGACACCACCGGTACCACGGGCGGCGCCGGCGGCGCAGAGGACACCGGCATCGACGAGGGCACCGTCTCCGTGGACGACCTGCCGGACTCTGCCGACAGCCAGACCGGCGCACAGGACAGCGCCGCCGTTCCTCAGCAGAGCGCGGGGCTCACATGGCTGTGGGTGCTGCTGGGCGTCATCGCCGTGGCGGCGATCATCGGCATCGTCGTGACGCGGAAAAAGAAGCACTGAGACACGAAACCGCAGGAGGGTAAGCCCTCCTGCGGTTTTTTGCGCAAAAAAAGGAAGCGGACGGGTCACGTCCGCTCCAAGTGAGGAGAAAAATGATGGAAAACTAATTTCAAACGGGCGCTGCCCGCTGAAAACATGGGAAGATCAGAACAGGGTACACAGCAGCCACGTCAGTCCGATGGCCGCCGCGCCGATGGCGGCCCACAGCCAACCGGGGACGCGGACGCGCCGGCGCGGCAGACCCTGACAGCGGGCATAGTTCTTGGCGATGCGGACGGCCTGATCCACCAGCTGCTGTGAGCTGACGCCGCCGCCATCGGTGCGCAGAATGAAAATGGCCTGTTCGAAGATCTGGGGGTCCGGAGAATCCACCACGATGACGCGGCGGGAAATACCTTTAACCAAGCATATGCCCTCCTTGCTGTCCGTTTACTGCGCCGCCCTATCGCATCGGGCGACGGTAGTAGTATGGACGGCGCGGCGGCGGATTATACCTGCGCGGGGCCATTTTCTTCGCCCCGCAGCCGGTGCAGCACCAGCACGGCGCAGTCGTCGGACCGCCCGCCGTGATCGGCGGACACGGTGAGGATGCGGCGGGCCAGGGCGTCGGGAGTGCCGCCGCCCCAACCGGCCAGCAGATCCTGCAACCACTCGTCCCCGTCGCCGCCGACCACGCCGTCGGAGACCATCACCAGCCAGCCGTCCGGCGGCAGAACGAAGCGGATGACATCGGGCTGGCGGTCCGCACCCTCCAGTCCCGCGGGAAGCGCCGCGCCGCCGTACCGCGTGACGCGGCCCAGCTTTTTCAGATACGACGGCGCCGCGCCGTATTTATAGAGCGCGGCCTCACCGGTGCTGCGGTCCAACCGCAGCAGGTCGATGGTGGTGAAGCCTGCGCCCTCGCGGCAGCGCAGCAGCAGCGCCGTGTTCAGTGTTTTCAGGGCCGGCAGCGGCTCCACGCCCGCCTGTAAAAACTGCTTCAGTAACCGCACGGTCATGGCGGCCTCGCGGTGGGCAGCCTCGCCGCTGCCCATGCCATCGGACAGCAGCAGGCACGCCGCGCCGCCCGCCTCGAAGGACGCCGCCTGATCGCCGCACAGTGTCTCGCCTTCCTTGGGCCGCAGGGCGATGGCGGTACGGCAGGTAAAGCGGGGCGGCGCCGACACCGGCACGCCGGAGGACAGCACCTCCGACATCTGGGCGTACTGCTGCCGCGCCATCTGATACGCCTCCTCCAGCTGGAGCCGGTGAGCGCGGCGCAGCAGGAACTGGTGCAGCTGGTCGTTCAGCGCCTCCAGCAGCTGGGGGAAGTGCAGGCAGCGGCTGGCAAAATGCAGGGGGAAGTCCTCTGCGCAGGCGCTGCCGCGGCGCAGCAGGCGGGGACAGGCGTCGTTGAAGGCATTGTAGGTGTCGTTGTAGTGTGCCTGCCAGCAATCCCGCTGCAATAGACACCCTGCGCAGACCTGCTCCGCCGCGCGGTCGAACAGCACGGCGGGGTTCTCCGGCCGCGGCGGCGTCACCTCGGTGAAAAAGCTGTCGTACACGGCACGGAACGCGGCGGCGGGGGTGGCCTCCGGCTGGGCCGGCGGCGCGGGCGCCTGCTGGGCGAGCCGAAGCGGCAGGCGCTGCGGCAGCAGGAGATAGAGCCCCGCACCCGCCATGCTCTGAAACAGCAGGGGCAGCGGGTCCGGTCCGTCCAGCAGCGTATATCCGGCCATGGCTGCGGCAGTATACACCAGCGGCACGGCCAACCGGCCCCGCTCCCTGACAGCGGAGGCGGCTCCCATCCCGCCGCAGCACACTGCGGTCAGCAGCACCGCATCGCCGGTGAACAGATCCATGGTCAGACCGGCCACAGCTCCCGCCGCCGCGGCGGAGGCGGGGGACAGGCACTTCGCCGCGGCCATCAGCAGCGCCGCCGCCAGCATACCGCCCACGCGGAAGCCGGAGAACGACCAGCCGTAGGCGGTGAGGGACAGACCCAGACCCAGCAGGAACAGCGCCTGCCCGCGGCTCACCGCCGGGGCATTGGCGTCCGACAGCGACGGCAGCAGCGCCGCCGCAGCGTACAGCACGGTACAGGCAGCGGCGCACAGCGCCCACTGCCGCGGCTGCCGCTGGATGAGATAGGCCGACTGCACCAGCAGCGTCATCAACACGGCAGCCACAGGCCGGAATACCGGACGGCGGTACAGGCGGGTGGTGCAGAACGCCGTGTTGGCACAGAAGATGAGGATGGCGGCGGCGGTGTGGCGCAGCCCCGCCTGAAAATCCAGAAAAAGGAAAGCGCCCAGTCCCGCGCCCAGCAGGGCGCTGAGCCCGGGCCAGCTGACGCCTGCGGCGGAGACGGCCGCCAGCGCCCATGGGCTGTACAGGCCGTCCAGCGCCGCGCCGGACAGCAGAAACGCGGCGGCCGCCGGTAAAAACCCCGTCAGCAGGGAGCGGAGCGGGACGGACCGGACGGCCTCGGTGACAGTTTTCAAGGCTTGTCCCTCCTTTCACGCCTATTGTAACCGGAACGGCGGACGCATCCTGTCGGGAAATGGCGGCGCATCCCAAAGCCGCCGGCCGCCGCGGCGGAAAATTTTGCTGTTGTATTTCCCACGCCGATTTGGTACAATGCCGTTGACAGAAACTGACACACTTCGTACAGGAGGAGACCCATGAAAAAGCTGTTTGCCATGCTGATGGCGCTGACGATATTAATGACCATGGCCGCCTGCGGACAGCAGACGACGGACGAGGCCGGCGGCACCGTGGACCCCGGTGCCGTGGAGGATCAGGGTACCTCGGGTCAGGTGGACATGCCCGCCGATGACGCCGGCACGCCGGAGCTGGGCAGCGTCAACGGCGGCACCTACACCAACGAGTTCGCCGGCATCGGCTGCACGCTGGACGAGACCTGGACGTTCTACACCGAGGCGCAGATCGCGGAGATCAACGGCTTCCTGACGGAGGGCACCAGCGACGAGGAGATGCGCCAGCTGATGGAGGAGAACCAGAGCGTGTACGATATGTACGCCTCCTCCACCGATGGGCTGATGACCATGAACGTGGTGTTCCAGAACATGGGCCTTCTGTTTGGCACCACCATGAGCGCCCAGGACTACGTGGAGCTGTCCGCAGAGCAACTGCCCGACGCCATGGGCACCTACGGCTTTGAGGACGTGACAGCGTCCGTGACCACGGCGGAGTTCGCCGGTGCGGAGTGTCCCGCGATCGCCATCACCGCCACGGTACAGGACACCCCCATGTATGAGCTGCTGGTGTGCATGAAGGAGGGCAACTACATCTACTGCGTGACACTGTGCAGCTACACGGAGGATGTGACGGCCCAGATGGCAGCGCTGTTCTACACGCTGTAAGCAGCAAACCCGTGAGCCGCGGCGTCTGCCGCGGCTCGCTTTTTTCGGAAAGGAGCGGAGACCATGGCAAAATATGTGCTGATACCGGATTCCTTCAAAGGAACGCTGTCCTCGGCGGATATCTGCCGCATCGCGTCGGAGGAGATATTGCGGCTGGAGCCGGAGGCAGAGATCTGCGCCATTCCGGTGGCGGACGGCGGTGAGGGCACGGTGGACGCCTTTCTGGCCGCCGTGGGCGGCACGCGGGCGGAGGTGCCCTGCACAGGGCCCTGCGGCCAGGAGGTCATGGGTTTTTACGGCCTGCTGCCGGACGGTACGGCGGTGGTGGAAATGGCCGCAGCGGCGGGCCTGCCGCTGGCGGGCGCGTGCCGCGATCCGGAAAAGACCACTACCTACGGCGTGGGCCAGCTGATGGCCCACGCGCTGTCCCGCGGAGCAAAGCGGCTGGTGCTGGGGCTGGGCGGCAGCGCCACCAACGACGGCGGCTGCGGCGCGGCCGCCGCGCTGGGCGCGGAATTTCTGGACGTGAAGGGACGGGCGTTCGTGCCTACCGGCGGGACGCTGACCCAAATCGCCCATATCCGCATGAAGGGCCTGCGGGAGACGCTGGCGGGCGCGGAGGTCACGGTGATGTGCGACATCGACAACCCCCTGTGCGGTCCCGCTGGTGCGGCGGCGGTGTTCGGACCTCAGAAGGGGGCGGACGCGGCCATGGTGGCCCGTATGGATGCGGGCCTGCGCCATCTGGCGGAGATGCTGGAAAAGGACGTGGGCATGGCGGTGCTGGCGCTGGCGGGCGGTGGTTCAGCCGGCGGCTTCGGGGCCGGTGCGGCGGCATTTTTCGGCGGACAGCTGCGCATGGGCATTGATGTGGTGCTGGATCTCACGGACTTTGACCGGAAATGCCGCGGCGCATCGCTGGTCATCACCGGCGAGGGTCATCTGGACAGCCAGAGCCTGCGGGGGAAGACGGTGGTGGGCGTGGCCCGCCGCGCCCGGGCGCTGGGTGTACCGGCGGCGGCGCTGGTGGGCGGCTGCGAGACGGCGCTGGACGCGGTGTACGCGGAGGGCGTGTCCGGCGTATTCCCCATTCATCCGGCGCTGTGTACCTGGCCCCAAGCCGCCGCGCGAACCGAGGAGGATCTGCGCTTCACCATGGGCAATCTGCTGCGCTTTATGGCCGCCCTGCGGCGATAACAAAAAACGGGAGACCGCACCGCAGTCTCCCGTTTTCGTATATGGCTCCAAATGTAATCAGATGATCTTCTCAAAGACCATAGTGGCCTGGATGCGCTCGCCGCCCGGCATGCCCTCGCCGCTGGAGGCGGTGATGGTGTGCAGGCGGCAGCCCTTGCGCGTTCCGCTGCCCGCTCGCAGGCAAACGATTTTGCACAGCAAAATCCCTGCTCCAAAAAGAAAGACACCCGTGAGGGTGTCTTTCTTTTTGGAGCAGGGTACGGGAGTCGAACCCGCCTTAACGGCTTGGG
>CEAB01017799.1_pt1 | contig 14312 bp, 14 predicted proteins | sample 557651 | NCBI WGS metagenome assembly CEAB01 (sample SAMEA3182046, study PRJEB8094) | gut metagenome | biome: human; feature: gut; material: Stool; isolation source: human stools | place: Canada | collected 2011-11-15
GAGCCGTTGAGAATCAGTTGCCGCAGCACCTCGGTGCGCGTGGTGCCGGCCGCACGGGCCAGGGCGCGGAGCTTGAAGTTGCAGGCGGTGTTGCACCGCAGGGTGATGCGGTACTCCTGTTTTCGGGCGCGTCCCAAAGGCGGACGGCCCCCTTTCTTCGGTGTGTTCATGGATTGGAATTTTTGAGTTGAGACCATCGGGATAGGGCTTTGCGGCCGGTTTTTGGCTGACAAAAACACAAACTTGCCTCCCTTAAATCTTTACCCCTTTCCGGCGCGGAGGCTCAATCGTCGCTGTTTCTGATTTCGAGGGTTGAAGATTATTCCGGACAGCCTGAAGAGCCTTTGTTTCGGAGGCGCTTTTTGTGGCTGGGAGTTTTTCCGCATGGTCTTTTATGCAGGCAATCAGATAGTCGTTTACGTCCTTGTGCCCGCGGTAAAAATGCCTTTGGTCGATGACCTCACTGCGGGGACATAGACGGATCAGATCTGCGGTTGCCTTGCGCCCGGCTTCGTCGTTGTCGAAGAAGGCGTGAATCACCGGATGCCGGGAGATAAAGGGAACGGCTTTGGGCAGGTTGACGACCGAGTTCAGAACCGCGGCGTCAATGCGCAGTCGTCCGGGATGTTTCAGCGAGAGATAAGCGAGGAAATCCATAAATCCCTCGAAGGCGATTACCGTGTCGGAACGGTTATCGAAGGTGGTGATGTGTTTGGGCGAGGAGCCGCCTTTGAACCGTTCGGAGCGCAGTTCCCACCCTCCGGCGTCGTTGCGGAAACCGACGGCGAAAAAGGCGCGGCCGTTTACCTCGTAACGGACTTCGCGGCAGAATGCCGCGGCGACAGAGGGGACGATGCCGCGCGAAGCGAGATAACCGACCAATGCCGGATGACGGAGCGGAGCGTCGGAGAGAATCCGGAGCGCGGGGACGGCGGCCGGGCGCACGGCCGACGATGCCCCGCCAGCGACAGGACGCTCGTAAATACCCGGTGAAAGAGAAGGGGAATAGGCGTCCCTTTTTTCACCATTTTGCAGCCGCCGGACGGCTTTGCGGCTGTCGCACCGCTCCAACCGCATCACGAGGGTGCGTAGCGTGCCGCCCTCGCCCAGTCCGAAGTCGTACCAGAGATTCCGCAGGTAGTCCACCTTGAAACTCGGCGTGTGCTCGTCCCGCAAGGGGGAAAGATACATGCCGTAGCCGTTACGTTCGTATTTGGGCTGAATCCCTCGCCGGGCGAGGAAATCACGGATGCTGATATTTTTCAGATCGTTCATCATTCTTTGTTTTTCGAAGTTTGCCAATTTTACCTTACTACTTACTACACGTTTGCAATAGCTTGATATGCAATCTTCTATGTGTAGTAATTAAGTTTATGTCACCTTACTACCGAGTAGGTTCATGTAGTGGCGTAGTAAGATGTAGTAAGGTGTGTTTTTTGCATCCTGCTACACGAAACCTGTTATTTCTCAATGTCTTGCTGCTATGTGTAGTAGCGTAGTAACTACAATCCGTAAGAGACGAAAGGATTGGGTGCGATCTTCTTAATAATCCAGCCGTAGACGGGGTTTCCGCCGATGCGTTTCGAGCGTCGTTCGAACCCGGCCTTGCGCAAGGCTTCGCCCATACGTTTCTCGGAGAGATTCAGCGACGAATAGCTGCGCAGGTAGTTCAGAATCTCCACGGTAGTCATAAAGCAATCTGCGATGGCGTGTTCCGGGGGCTTCTCAAACCCTTTCAGCAGCATTTCGTATTCGATGGTCTGGACATGGAATGCGGTGTTACCCCGGTGTAGTTCTTCGATTTCGGCTTCGTCGAACCAGTAGCGGAATCCGTTGCTCAGGAGCGTCCGGGCTTCGGCATATACCCGATCCATATTGACCCATATCGCCCGGTCGATGTCAATGGATAGCACCTCGGAGGGCAGGAAGCGCCGCGAGCCGGTCGGGTCGGTCAGAAAGTCGTTCCCGTTCACCGAGGCCATAAAACTCGCCAAGTGGGGATACTCCTCGATGTAGACGTCGTAGGGCCGTCGGTATTTGACCGAAGGAGCCGTGATGAGGTTCTTCAGTTCGTTTTCATCCCGTTTGTTGAGCGCCTTTAGCTGGTCGTCGATGTTGATGAAGAGGTATTCGGCAACCAGCGTCAACATGTCCTTGTTCTGCGGATCGATCTTTCCGGTGAAAAGATAACTTGCAAGGGTACGGGGACAGAGGTTGTCGAGCCATGTGGTCTTGAACTTTCCCTGCTCGCCGGTCAATACCAGACAGACATGGTTCTGACATCCGTCGTCGTTCATCGCGTTGGCGACTACGCCGACGAGCCATTTGGTCAGGTACTCCGACCAATGCCGGGTATTGCGCACGGTGACGGTCGCGGCCAGTTCGTCGATTGCCTGTGTCCCTGCAGTCGGTGGCAGTTTCCGGAAATACGCCTGCACGGGATTCACACGTTCGGAGAAGTCGCTTTCGAGCATGCTGCGCAGGTTCTCCGTCGAGGTGGAGATGCCGATGGTGCGATCAAGCTCCCGCCGAAAAGAGTTGAGCCGGTATTTGGTCACGGGGAGGAACTCGCCGTCGCTGCTGCGGAACTCCGCACGGCTTTTGACCGTGTTGTAGCGTAAGTATCCGTTTTACTACATATTTTTTAGAGGTATTCGAAAATATATGGGATAAAATTTGGAGAAATTGATAAGAGTAGCTATTTTTGAAATAGCGAATACTCAACCGGAGTATTTGTTGCTGTTTATCCGGGCAGAATTACCACATTTACAGATACAGATAAACGGCCGAGAATCGGAATGCACGGTTCTTGGCTTAGTTGTATCGAGCTGTGGTAAGCCGTGCCCGACAGTCAAGATACCGTGCATATCCTTGAACGTACATCTTCAAACGATATGCCGGAAATGCGTAACAAACGTACATACAGAACAAGTCTCAGCACGAGCGATTCTTCGTTTCAATTTTTACAAGCCTCTCACTATCGGGCCGGGGAACTATATCTGTTTTGCCGAACGGAGCGTCCATACCCCTCATCCGGCAGTCTGTTCGGTATTTTCGACAAAGAGGCCTCCGGTGTCATTTACCTGGAATCGAGCAGTCCGGACTTGTGCCATTTCCGCTTGTGGCATCGTCTGCCGCGAGGTTATCGTTGCTCGCGCCGTGCCACGCGTTCCGAGTTGCGGGATTACATATTCAATCTCGCTTGTTATGAATACGCCGTACAGGGCATAGGCCGGAGTTGCCGTACGAGAATCCTGCACCCATTTATGAAAATTCCCTTATAGGGGAAGAGTGACGCGACTCATTGCAGGAGGGGGGGGGCAGACGCAAGAGGTCTGTTCTGCGGGCTATGGCCGGTTCGAATCGGGATATATCGTTTCCGGCCATGCCCCCCCCCGATTTTTTCACTTCCTTTTGGGATATTGAATCTCAGGAACGGACTTTCTGCTCCTGCGGCGTCCACATGTGTGGCAGGAGTCCCTCCAGATGTTTTACGGAGCAGTCCTGAATGCGTGAGAATACATCGGTAAGCCATCTTACCGGATTTATGTCCCACAAGCGGCATGTTCCCAACAGCGAATAGACGATGGCCGCATGGTATGCCGCCTCGTGGTTGCGGCAGAAAAGGTAGTTCTTGCGCCCCAATGCCAGCGGCCGCACGGCATTCTCCGCTCCGTTGTTGTCGATACGGTATCTGCCGTCCGTGACATAACGTGCCATGCGCGGATACAACGCATAGGCATAGCGCACAGCCTTTCCGATGGAAGACTGCGGCGTGGTCGATGACGTCTCTCGTTCGAGCCATTTTTCGAACTCCCGAATAATCGGATAGGCTTCTTTCTCGCGTAAAGCTCTGACCTCATCCGGCGGCAGTTCCAATTCTTTCATTTGCCGCTCGAGGGCATATAGTTGTCCTATTACACGCAGGGCATATTCCGCACGCTCGGGGTCTTCGGTCAGTGCATGCTCGAACTTGCGTCTTACATGGGCCCAGCAGCCCAGCAGCAGCACCCCCTGCTTGTTCTCGTAGATGTCGTAGGCTCCGTAGCCGTCGCTCTGCACGGCACCCCGGAAATCCTTCAGAAGTTCTACGGCCACATATTGCGCACGGGAGCCTTTGTCGTAATGAAAGAATAACGAACGGTGTTCCGGTGAGCGCACCACCCAATGATAACCTTTACGCGTAGCTCCCGGCTTGTCCTTATCCAGAACCGGAATGATGCTCTCATCGACCTGAATATAATCGCAGCCCAATATCCGCTTGCGCAGACACATGTAAAGCGGTTCGAGCAATTCTGCTGCGCCCTGCACCCAATCACACACCGTGGAGGCTTTCAGGTGCACGCTTCCGCGGGCGAAGATTGCTATCTGACGGTGCAGCGGCAGATGATCCTGATATTTGCCTACGAGTAGCTGCGCCAGCAGCGACGGCCCGGCATTGCTCTTGGGAAGCGGAAGCGACGGAAGCTGCCCGATGATGACCCCCTCGCCGCCGAGCAAGGCATACTTGGGACGTATCAAACGGCGGATATAGAGCTCTCCGGGCTTGTATTCCAGCAGTTCGGTAATTTCCTCCCCGATGCGTTTGCTTCCGGCAGGAATCTCATTGGGTTCGATGAACTCGTCCCGACGCTCTAAATGCTCCGAAAAGATACGCCGCTGACGATCCTCTGTGGATTTTGCGGTGCGTGACGCCAGTTTATTGCGGGATATCGAGGCGGACTCCTGCAGGGCGGCATACTCACGTTCTTGCTGCAATTGAGCGACGCCTTCGAAGTCCAGTTTGAGTTGGGACGGATCCGAAGGAATGAAACGCTCCGACTTGCGGCCGAACAACATCCTGCGAAGCTCGCGCAACTCACGCTGCATCTTCTCCACCACGCCTCGAAGATTGTCCCGCTCCGACGACAACCGCTCGGACAGGGTCTGCAAGCCCTGCAGTTCTTCCGACAAACAAATAGCCTCAGCCCGAAATCTATCTCGCTCGGCGGTCAGCGCCGCCAGACGATGTTCCAAAACGGCGATATAAGAGTCTGTCGTATGGATGTTTTCCATACATCAAAGGTACGAAGAACTCGCGTAAAAACGAAAGAATCGGATAGATTAAGATAAGTGACTGACACTAAAGAAAGTCAAGCGGTCTATCTCTCTGTCTGTCCGACTCATCAAAAAGTAGGATTGTGAGAGGTTAAGAAGGGCGATTGCTACTTATCCGTTGCCTTTTTCGGCCCGGAAAAATTCGCTGAAAAACACCCTGTCGAACCGTTTGCTACCGCAAAAAACGCTTGTATCTTCGGTATTCGCACTGTAAAGATAACCGTTTTTTTCGATTATCGGGAAAATACAGCCGCGTTTATTCGATCCGGGGTTCTGTTTCGCTGTTCTGCTATATTTTTCATAGCTTCAAATAGCTCTATATCAACTAATTTTGCAATTAGATAGATAGAGTTATGGAACAAATGGATGTAAGGGTCGCGTTCTACCTTAAAAAGAGCGAAACGAATGCCGATGGTTGTTGTCCTGTCATGGCACGGTTGACCGTCGGCAACCATTCCGAGGCGGCTTTCAGTGCCAAGATGTCGGTTCCCGTATCGTCGTGGGAATCGGGCCGCGCCACGGGAAAGAGCGCTGCTACGCGGGAGATCAACCGGAAGTTGGACGAACTGCGTGCCTCGGCACTGGCCATCTACAAGGAACAGTCTGCGATACGGGAGGTCGTGACCGCCGAAGAGGTACGGGATCTGTTGCTGGGCAAGGCTTCCGGACAAACAACCCTGCTTGGTTATTTTCAAACGTTTATCGAACATTTCGAGAAGCGCGTGGGTGTAAACCGCGAGAAAGACACGCTCAGATCCTATCGCTATGCCCGTAATTGCGTCTCCGCTTTCCTGCAAACACAGTATAAACTCTCGGATATTCCCTTTGCTGCCCTCGACCGGTCGTTCATCGACAGGTACGACCTCTACCTTCGGACGGAACGCCGCATCGCGCCGGGAACTATCGTCCTGCTGACCACAAAGCTGAACACGATCGTCGGCGAGGCGGTGGCGGAGGGTATCATCACGGCCGACCCGTTCGCCGGGTACGAACCGAAGCGCCCCGAAAGGGTGCAGAAATACCTCACTGCCGACGAATTGCACCGGCTGATGACCACGCCGCTCCATCACCCGACGCTCTACCAAACCCGCGACCTGTTCCTATTCTCGTGTTATACGGGCATTCCTTACGGGGATATGTGCCGCCTGAGCGAAGACGATCTGGAAATTGCCGAGGACGGCGAGGTGTGGATCAAAACCACGCGCAAGAAGACGAAGATCGACTACGAACTGCCGCTGCTCGATATTCCCCTCCGTATTCTCGACAAATACAGGGGTATCGCGCCGGAAGGGAAATTACTTCCTATGTACGGCAACACTACACTCAACCGGGCTCTGAAACGTATCGCCTCGATCTGCGGTATCGAAAAGCGGCTCGTTTTCCACTGCGGACGGCATACCTACGCCACCGAAATCACGCTTTCGCAGGGCGTTCCGCTGGAAACGGTCAGTAAGATGCTGGGCCACACACGTATCGACACGACACAGATTTATGCCAAAGTAACCGATGACAAAATCGGCGCGGATACGCAAAACCTCGACAAGAAGCTCGCCGAGCGGTTTTCGATAGCTCTGTAATCACCTTTTTCAAATCCGAATCATCATGGAAACGAACAATAAGGAGATAAAACGCCGCAGTACGTTTGCCGTACTGTTCTATATCAATCGAACTAAAGTCCGCAAGGACGGCACCTGCCAGCTCTTGTGCAAAGTCAGCATCGACGCCGAATCGGCTCATATAGGTATCAAAACCGCCATCGAACCGTCGCTGTGGAATCCGGAAACAGGACGCGCGGACGGCCGGAGTGCCAATGCCCGCAAGGTAAACCGGGCCATCGACCTGCTGACCGAACAGATCGGGGCCCACTATCGGAGGATTCGCAACGACCTCGGCTTCGTCACGGCGGAACTGGTGAAGAACGCCGTAAAAGGCGTCGGACAGAAGCCGCTCACGCTGCTGGCCCTGTTCCGGGAACACAATGCAGAGTTTTACAAACGGGTCGGCGTAGATCGGACGAAAGAGACCTATGCCAGCTACGAAAACTCCTACAACCACTTGGCTGCGTTCGTACAACAGAAATGCGGGCAGGAAGACGTCACGCTCCGAAGTCTCGACAAAACGTTCTACGACGACTTCGACCTCTTTCTGCGAACGGAGTGCGATATGATGCAAAAGACGGTGCACGAACACCTGTACCGCCTGAAGAAAATGACCAAACGGGCTGTCAGCCAAGGTACGCTCCGCCGCGACCCTTACGGCAGGCTGCACCCGGAGCTGCCCGAACGCAAGAGCCGCCACCTCAAACTCGAAGACCTCAAAAAGCTGATGGAAACGCCCATCGACAAACCCAATCTTCAGCGGGTGCGGGACTGGTTCCTCTTCTCCACCTTCACGGGCTTGTCCTACTCCGACCTGAACCGGCTCTCGGATAAGGACATCACGCAGGCCGCTGACGGAACGTGGTGGCTTCATATACGGCGCAAAAAAACAGATACGCCCTCGGCAGTCCGGTTGCTGGAGGTTCCGTTGCGGATCATCGAGAAATACCGGTCTGAACGTCGAAGCGACAAGATTTTCAACCTTTACAGCCGGAAGCATCTTATCATACTTACGCGAAAACTGGGACAAGCATATGGTTTCGATATGACCTTCCATAAGGCCCGGCATAATTTCGGGACACATATTACCCTCTCGATGGGCGTGCCTATCGAAACCGTGAGCCGTATGATGGGACACAAGAGCATCACCACGACTCAGATTTACGCCAAAGTGACCGACAAAAAGGTGGGTGAAGATATGAAAGGGCTTAAAATGAGGACGAAAGACCGGAAAATAGTCTTATGCGAAGAGGATGTGAGCGTTATGAAAAAGAAACGGGCCCGGTCCGACAGAGAAAAAGCGGCGTTCGCTTGACGGAAAAGAAAAATATTCGTATAATTATCCAACTAATAATATCCAAACAATATGGCAACGACAGGAGAAAAAGCGACAGGAACGATAACGATCGAGTACAATACCGTAACCGTAACCCCCGGTGCCGACGGCGATGTGTGGCTGACCCCATCCGAGATTGCCCGTATGTTCGAGGTGTTCGTCCCGGCGATTACGAGCAATATACGGGCGATCTACAAGCACGGCGCACTGCGTATGTCGGAAACCTCGAATCTTCCGACGGCACATGCAGAACTGTATAATCTGGAAATGATCTCGGCGTTGGCCTTTCGGGTGGACACGCCCCAGAGCGCGGCGTTCCGGCGGTGGCTGATCCGCCGCCCCCATTCCCGGATGGTCGTGCTGAAGGTCTCGCAGGAGGAACGGACGGTAGTGAACTGACCTCGGAAAGAAAAAATCTGTCTAACCACCTTGATTCTAACGTTTTCGCCCCTGTCGGAATTCATCCTGACAGGGGCGATCTTCAATCTCGGGAATTTGTCAGACAGCCCTTCTTCTCGTTCCGGTGTTACAGCAACGCCTTATCATCCGTTCCGTTATACGAATCCCGGAGTAACTTTTCGATCTCCGACTCCCGGTACAGCACTTTCCCGCATATCATGTAATAAGGGAGTTTCCCCGAGCTGCGGTATTCCTGCAACGTCCGGCGGTGGACTTTCAGCCGCTCCGAAATTTCCTTGTCCGTCAGATACGACTCGCCGCCCAGAATCAGGCGATGGTTCGTACCGAATTTTTCCAGCCCCTTTTCGATACGCTTTATCAGGTCGAACACTTCGGTCTCGCTACTGTCCGAGCCCTGCACAATATTATTTCTCATAGTTTATTTCTTCGTTTACTTTTTCGATTGTTTCAACAATGCCTCTACGTCTTGCGGCTTATAGTAGATTTTATGTCCGACTTGCGTGTAGGGAATGAGCCGTTTTTCACGATATGCCTGAAGCGTCCTTTTGGCGATGCACAGCATCTCGCAGACCTCCTCATTGTCGAGCCAACGTCCTAAGCGTTTTTGCTGTTTTGCATTCAGAGCCTCGATCCTTCCGGCCAGCGTTTCGAGTTTGGCCACCATAGAGTCATAGACCCGTTTTTCGATCATTATCATCTCCATAATTACAATGTTTAGCTTTCCCGGAACCCAAAAATACTTTATGGAATACACGTCCGAGCCTTTTGCCGACGCAGATGTAAGGGTTGACGTCGCTATATGCCACGGTTGGCGTCGCCGCTTTGAATTTGTAAAAGCGAGGAAAATATGCGAAATTTGAGTGGCTGAAACAGTTATATTTGATTATGCTTCTGACTTCGATGACATATAGGGAGATGTACGACCATCTCGCCGCTGACAAATACAAAGTAGACATCAAGCAAGAATACCTACGGCCCAAAGCGATTAAAGCATTTCGTAAAACAAGCCGTTTTCCTGCGTGGGAACTTTATGAATATAAGATTCCGGCAACCAACAATCAGTATATCATTTATTTTTATGCAGAAACCAGGACCCGTGCAGAATATCCCGAAGTCGGCTCTTTCTGTATTGTTTATGCAGACAAACATCGGTTTGTCGTTCAATGGGGTGCAAGCGGGTATAAGCACACCCCGGATAGCAAAATGGTAGGCGTCAGGCAAATCAGTGCCTATACATCCCATTTTTTTCAACGATACAGGGAGCGTTTCTTAAAAGACGAATCGCTGAGTGCTAATGAAGTAGCTGTAAGATATTTTTCCCGGAATACTACCGTCATGCCCCTCCAGCAAAATGAGGGCATCAACCGCAACCATGAAAAATACGGAGAATATGGAAAGTATGCCTTTCGTATCAGGGACGGGATCTGTTTTACCTACATGAAAGCAGAGGGTATGATAAGTGAGGACGGTGACAGGCATAAGGATAAAGTAGATACCGTATATGTGTGCTACACTACGTTTATGAACGAATCCGGTATGACTGAAAGCCAGCGTAATGCTATCTTTCAAGAACATTGTATGCAATGGCGGCAATTATACGATACATTCCTGAGTGAAGCTAAAAACGGGACTATCACCCTGCGAATTGAACCTTAACTGCTTTTATTTAGGAATACTAACAATTCAGTGCCAAATCTTAGCTTGTTAATTTGATGATGCAAACCGTTGAAAACTTTAACAATGACAACATAAACATCGCTCTATGATTACCAATTTCAGCTTCGGAGTACCCGGCGAGATAGCAGATGCCGATTACCCGATGCCGCTCGGGAACTATTTCGACATCGAAAAGGATATGATGCAGGTCGGCGGCGAGTTCCTTTTAGTCCGGGACGAGGAGAGTAACTTTTACTTTCTCTGCACCGACGACTGCGACATCGAACTATTATGCCGTGCTTATGATTGGTATATCGTATCGTCCGGCCGTTTCAACGACCGTTTGCGGATCGGCATGGGGCTGGCCGGAGAGGATGCTTACGGCAGCGAGATGTTCCGGATCGAGCTATTTCTATTAGCCTATTTTCTGCAATTTCAAGTGTAAGTTTTTTGTTTCCATAACGTCTTATTTATCAATTATTCTATAATCGGGATTGACTTTCATTTTACTCCGTATCGTTATATCATTGAAAAGTTTACGGATACAAAGAATGCCTAAGCTATCACCTAATTGAGGAAACTTGCGATGAAACCTTTTTGAAAGTAAGTGTAAGCGCAAAGAATGCTTTTCTTCGTCCTTATACTCGAATTGCTCTTCAAACATAATCTGATTGTTCCGTTCTCCTCTGACAATGATAGTGGCTTCTTTACTACCGTGATCTTGTACTTCAATTGAAATAATTGTCTTGTTCATATTTACAAATTTTCCTTATTTTATATCTGAAAACTTTGGGCTTATAACTAAATGATTTATAGTAGCATTATTAAAGCATTTATTCTATTGCTCAGATGAAAAACTTATTCTAATTTTGCGGTATAACACTAAATAATCAGAATTATGGATAGCATACGTTTTAATGAAGAAGATTTTAACGGGTACTTAGAACAACTCATTGAATCAGGCAGATTGGATTTAATGCAATCAGGCATTACAAAATTAGTGATAGACAAAGGATATGATGCTCTGTCTCCTAAACAAAGAAAAGTATTTGACTATATGATAGACACAAATACCGTTGAGAGTTGTGAACGTTGTGCATGTGATATTCCTTGGTGCGAAATGCTTGAAGCTCTTGATAATGGTGGCTATTGTAATTACTGCCAACATATGATGGAGAAGTTGGAAGATGAGTAAGAAATAACGGGAATAGCTATCAAGGTTATTCCCGTTACTGTTTAATCAGTTATAATAAATCAGACAAGCTCATTTAGGGTATTGTCGTAAATACTCACTTCAGATAAATATTGTGCATTTTTTGTTGTTCTTCATCCGGTTCGCGCAAAAAAGCTAATACTAAATATAATGTTTGAACGGCAATACTCCTGTTTTGATATCTTTTCCAGCGGTGAGGATTTCGCCGATAGAATCAGCGAACTTCAATGTGACAGGAACGCCATCCCCATATATACAAGCATTATAGTTTAGTTTTGTCAAACTTAATATGTCTTTACAAACGACTTCAATATCAGCTTCTCCTCTGGTTACGGCTACATCAATGGGATTAGGGATTTCCAATCCAATTTGAGTTTTGAATCGGGGAATAAACCCCTTTGTCCAAAGGAAGGCTTTTCGATCATCGTATTGCAACATCATTCCTCGGGGAACGCAATACGAATATTGCCGATATAGCTTAAAAGCACTATTCTCCCGTATTCTCACTCCGATGATTCTGGATTTTCCCTCGACAGCTTCTTCAAACCCAGCCCATTCAGGATCATCAAAAAATGTTTTTGCATGAATGAAAATTTCATTGGGATAACATGCAAAGCGACTATAGTATGCTTCTAAAGATTGAGAGACTACCTCAAAAGCATCTTGCTGTGAAAGATGAAATTCTCCGGTAGTAGGATTCCACCATGGCCCCACATTCCCTCTAAAAACCATTCCATCGCCTGAATCAAGAAACATCTGAGCTGCACAACAAGCATTTTTGTTCTTTGTATCGCTTTCTGTTTTCTTATATACTAATCCCAAATAACAAACTCCATCTCTAATCTCTCCAAGTTTCCACGGAAGACCTCCTAATTTATAATAGAGGGTATTAGATATGTTCCATGCTTTAGCTGTATCAAATTTTTTTTCTTCCTCAATTTGCTTATCGGTTAACAGATTCTCATAGGCTATTTTACTTTCCCGAATTATCTGAGTGACGATTTTTGCAGATAATATTTTGGCTTTTAGCTGATTGTGAAAATTGACTTCAAACTCATACGCTTCTCGAAGGGTATCTTTTTCCTCTTGGAAAAACATATCCAATTGGGTCGAATTCCGTTCATTTTTCTTAAGCCCAATGTTAATATTATCTTCCGATTTCGGAATTTTCGAATTTGGTCTGCCGAATTTATAAATATCCTCTGGTATTACGACAAACCAAACATCCACAGGCATCTCTTCATGCTCGGTATACCGTATTAACGGCTGGACATATAGATTCACTAAATTATGAACTCGTTGATGAGAATCCGTGTATTTTAGGTATTCATCAATATCCTTTTGCTTAATATCAAGTTGAATAATGTTATCAAAATTGATCGATATGCCGAAGGTAGATTCTAATCCCGGGAAATTTGGTCGGGCAATGGATAAATCCCCATTAACAATAGGACCATGTATCCTTTTCAGATAATCAATCATTTTTCTCCTTAAGTTAGCCGAACCGATGATACCGATATTTCTAACACCTTTAATCCTTTTATGATCAAAGGGACCAAAAAGCATTAAACCATCCCGGGGGTCAATTGCTGTTTGGCCACTACCGAATGTCAATGATGGCTCACTGATGTATTTGAGAGTAGGTTCAATCATTTGTTTCCTCTGCCGTTAAATCTTCGTAATAATCTTCTATTTTATCAATGCTCATTTCGGTGTCTGGATCTATGTATCCTATTTCACTTATAAGCATTTCCGGCCATTCTTTCAGCTTGACTTGCTTTCCCGGCGTCGTTACCTGAATGCTTATTTCTCCCTCTTTATTTTTTAGACGCTGAATAAATGCGAGCAATAAATCTCTCCATTCTTTATTAAAAAGGTACTTTCCTTTTTTCCTTCTGAAAGAGTGCTGCTTTTTTTCATCATCTATCAATTGAGCGCCGTCCGATGTAAACAGAATATGTGATTTAAGAGAAAACCCAATAAACGGGCATAGTGTCGGTTGAATAGAGACTCCATAATGCCAAAATCCCACTCCTCGCATTTCTCCTAATAGAGCTTTTGCCTTTTTCCTTGTACTTTCAGGATAGATAAATTTTACTTTCGTAATTTTATCATATTTCGGGAGAAAATAAGCAAATCTCTTATTCGACATTTCATGCTTCCATAAGCCAGCACGTCTGAATAGATTGGCAATTACACAATACATCAGCCTCTTGAAATGATTCTCGACATCTCTATGTTGAGGAAACTTCTCAGACATGAACCCATCTAAAATATCTGTTAGAGAAAATGCAAACGTGTGTTCTGGCCTAACTTCAATCATTTCATTATCTCTTTGAACGGAAAAATTCAAATTTCCATCAAACGAAGAAATACAATTGGATAATAAACTAATCGGAATTTCTTTATTCAGGTCTCTGATGGCTTTAGCTTGAGCGGTATTGGCAAATTGATACATATAGAACCTATTCGGCATTTCAGCTATCGACCACCATGAAGTATAATATCGCTCTTCGTGGGGTATAATTGAGCAGTTAGAAATATACTCATTTTCATACCATTCTGAAAATGAAGACTTCTGATTGCCGAAATTAGAAGGAACATTGTCTTTCTCCAGTTTTTTTAGCAGTTGCTTTAATCCATCAGCCCAATTATTATTAAATGGAATATGGTTAATATTAGGTTGTCCTATTACTAAATGATAGCTGGAATTGTCGATATGTAATGGTATGATAAAATCCTGCAATCCATCTTGTGCAGCAATACTCTTTGCGTATTCCAACTCATTTTCAATTCCTTGCCGAAGTATACCTTCTGTCGTTACAATATTTTTTGAATAAACGAACAAAACTTTTATCGAACGATCCAGGGCTTTTTGAATGGTTGCCCAAAAACGCTCTCCACCCAGTAACCCTTCTTTATCTATCCAAACCTTATATCCTAACATCTCCAATCGGGAAGCAATCCAGATGGAAAAATCGTTATCTGCCGG
>CEAB01057904.1_pt1 | contig 14283 bp, 15 predicted proteins | sample 557651 | NCBI WGS metagenome assembly CEAB01 (sample SAMEA3182046, study PRJEB8094) | gut metagenome | biome: human; feature: gut; material: Stool; isolation source: human stools | place: Canada | collected 2011-11-15
GCCCGAAGCCAAGAAGGACAGCGTTGTAATCGCGATCGGCTCCGAGCCCGAAACTCTTGACCCGACGCAGGGCTGGGGCCACGGAAACTCCCCCATTGTACAGAGCACGCTCGTCAGATACAAGTCTGACCTGACCTTTGCAAACGACCTTGCGACCGGCTACGAGCTGTCCCCCGACGGCCTTGTCTGGACCTTCAAGATCCGCGACGACGCAAAGTTCACCGACGGCGAGAAGGTGACAGCCGAGGACGTTGCGTTCACTCTCGAAACCGCAAAAGCAGCCAAGGGCTCTGTTGACCTTACCTATATGAAGAGCGCCGTTGCAAAGGACGACACCACCGTTGAGATCACCCTCTCGACCCCGACCTCCATATTCCTGAACACCCTCGCCTCCGTCGGCATCGTTCCCAAGCACGCTTACGGTGACGACTACGGCAGAAACCCCATCGGCTCCGGTCCGTACAAGTTCGTTGAGTGGCAGTCTCAGGAGAAGCTAGTCTTTGTCGCAAACGAAGATTACTACGGCGGCGCACCCGCCATTAAGAACGTCACCGTCGTATTCATGTCCGAGGACGCAGCTCTTGCGGCAGTCCAAAAGGGCGACGTCGACGTTGCATACTCCACCGCGACCCTCGGCACCACCAAGGTAAACGGCTACCATGTCGAAGCCATCGCCTCCACCGATAACCGCGGCTTCACTCTGCCGATGCTTCCCAACGAGGGCAAGACTAACGAAGCCGGCATTCCTTACGGCAATGACGTGACCTGCAACCTCGAGATCCGTCAGGCTATCGCATACGCCGTTGACCGTCAGGCAATAGCGGACGCAGTCCTCAACGGCTTCGGCAAACCCGCATACTCCGAGAACGACGGCATGCCTTGGAATAACCCCGAGGTCAAGATCGACACCAACGTCGAGTACGCGAAGAAGCTCCTCGCCGATGCCGGCTGGGCAGACACCGATGGCGACGGCATTCTTGAAAAGGACGGCTTGAAGGCTGAGTTCACCTGCATCTATCCCTCCGGCGACTCCGTGCGTCAGGCAGTCGGCATGGCCGCTGCGGAGCAGGTCAAGGATATCGGCATCAAAATCAATATCGAAGGTGTCAGCTGGGACGACATCGAGCTGCGCCAGTTTACGGACGCCGTCGTCATGGGCTGGGGCTCTGCGATCCCGAACGAGACCTACTACCTGTACCGCTCCGAGGGTGCTCTCGTTGACTACTACAACCCCGAGGGCTACATGAGCGACGTCACCGACGCTTACCTTGCAGCTGCAATGGCGGCACTCACCGTTGACGAAGCCAACAAGAACTGGAAGAACGTCCAGTGGGACGGCACCACCGGCACCGCCATGCAGGGCGAATGCCCCTGGGTGTGGCTCGTAAACCTTGACCACGTCACCTACGTCCGCGACGGTCTTTCCATCGGCGATCAGCCCATCCACGGCCACGGTCACGGTCTGCCCCTCATCCAGAACCTGAACGAGTGGGCTTGGGCGGAATAATTTCCTTTACATCACACGGCAAAAACTCTATAATGTATCAGCCTGCTGCATCATTGCGGTGCGGCAGGCTGAATTTGTGATATTGCATTCGGCTTTTTAATTACGCATTTAGATTTTGGCGAGAACTTACTGCTTAAACCCGGTATCTGAGCTTCCGGCATAGACATACGGAGTCCGGTTGCGCGCATATGGGCGTTTGTGAGAAATAATTGCGTAAGAAGTTTTGACAGAGCTGATTTTTGCTCAGGCAGGGCACCGCTGTGCTTAGAGCTTGGCATGAGCGAAGATCAGTCTGCCAAAGCCGATTGAAGAAGCCGATTGAAAGAGGTGTTTAAATGAGTAGAGCAACGAAGCGGCTTGCCCGCATCTTTGTGACATACAGCATAAAAATACTGTCGCTGCTGCTTGCTGTCAGCGTAATTTCCTTTATTCTTGTGACCGCATCGCCGGTCGATCCCGTACAGCAGTATATCTTGGGGCTCGGTACGGCGGTATCTCCGGAGCAGCGTGCGGAAATCGAGGAGTATTGGGGCGTTAACGAGCCTCCCGTGGAGAGATTTTTCTCGTGGCTCAATGAGCTCGTGCACGGCAACCTCGGTGAATCCGCGATGTTCCGCCGTCCGGTGGCGGATGTGATAGGGGAGCGATTTGTAAATTCGCTTGCATTGATGTTGTGCGCATGGCTATTGGCGGGGCTGATAGGCTTTGCGCTTGGCTGCGTTATGGGAATGTACAGAAACAAGTGGCCGGACAAGATACTGAAGAAGGTGTGCTATATCCTCAGCTCCGTACCGACCTTCTGGCTCGGCCTTTTGTTCCTGCTGATTTTCGGCGTTTGGCTCAAGTGGTTCCCGATAGGCTTTTCCTCGCCCATCGGAGTGCTCAGCTCCGAGGTCACCGTTTGGCAGAAGATATACCATCTTATCCTGCCCGCATTCACTCTCAGCCTCATGTCCTTTGCCAATATTGCTCTGCATACCCGTCAGAAGCTCGTTGACGTTCTCAACAGCGAGTACGTGCTCTTTGCCAAGGCAAGAGGTGAGGGCAACTGGACGATACTGCGCCGTCACGGCCTGAGAAACATTCTTTTCCCGGCACTGACGCTTCAGTTTGCGTCCTTTGCCGAGCTTTTCGGCGGCTCCGTTATGGCGGAAAACGTGTTCAGCTACCCCGGTCTCGGCAGTGCGGTGTCCGCGGCGGGACTTCGCGGCGACGTGCCCCTGCTTCTCGGAATAACCCTCTTTTCCGCGCTGTTTGTCTGCGTGGGCAATATGATAGCAAACCTGCTTTACGGCGTAATTGACCCGCAGGTAAAGGAGGTCGGAGAATGAAGAAATTAAACCACAGAACCAAAGTCGTCATTCTGACCGTCGTTATCTTCCTCTTGCTCGCAGCCATCTACGCCTGCGGCATACTCATCCCCGACGACGCCATAACCGGCAGCTTTCTCAACGCAAAGCAGTCGCCCGGCTTTAAGCACCCCTTCGGCACGGATGCCTTGGGACGCGACCTTTTCCTGCGCACGCTCAAGGGTCTGTCCGTGAGCATCACGGTCGGTCTTGCCGCCTCCGTCATCAGCGCCGTGGTCGCCGTTTTGGTCGGCATCGTGGCAGCTACCGGTTCAAAGCGCATAGACGCCGTCATAAACTGGGTCATCGACCTCGTCATGGGCGTACCGCATACGATACTCATAATCCTCATTTCGTTCTCTCTCGGCAGAGGACTCAAGGGACTCCTCATAGGCATCGCATCAACTCACTGGTGCTTCCTTGCGAGGCTTATACGAGGCGAGGTCCTGCAGCTTCGCTCCCAGCAGTACGTTGCCGTTTCCCGCAAGCTCGGCAAGTCCAGCGGCTGGATACTCACGCATCATCTGCTGCCGCATCTTGTCCCGCAGTTCATCGTCGGACTTATATTGCTCTTCCCCCATGCGATCCTGCATGAAGCGTCTGTTTCGTTTCTGGGCTTCGGACTTCCTCCGGAGCAGGCGGCTATCGGCATCATCCTGTCCGAGAGTATGCGCTATCTTTCCACCGGAATGTGGTGGACTGCGGTGCTGCCCGGTCTGACGCTTGTGCTTATAGTGCTGCTCGTCGATAAGCTCGGAGATTATCTGCGCATGATAATCGACCCGTACAGCGCACAGGAATAAGGAGTTTGCAATGATACAAAAAAGCGAAACGATACTCGAAATACATAACCTGTCCGTTAGCTTTCGTATGTACGAAAGCGGCTTGGAGCAGAAGGAGCTTACGGTCATCTCGGATCTGCATCTTACGGTGCGTCCGGGCGAGATAGTCGCAATAGCCGGCTCCTCGGGCTCGGGCAAGAGTCTGCTCGCCTCGGCGATTTTGGGCATTCTCCCCGAAAATGCAACGGTCAGGGGACACCTGCACTATAAGGGCAGCGAGCTCACGCCGCAGCGCCAAAAGGAGCTGCGCGGCACCGAGATCGCCTTGGTGCCGCAGTCGGTCGCCTATCTCGACCCCCTCATGAAAATAGGGGAACAGGCGGACGGACACACTAAGCCCAAGCCCACAGAAAAAAGAAAAAAGCTCTTTGAGCGCCTTAACCTGCCCGAGCGCACCGAGAAGCTTTATCCGTTCCAGCTCTCCGGCGGTATGGCAAGACGAGTTCTGGTGTCAACGGCACTTATTACGGACGCGCAGCTCATAATCGCGGACGAGCCCACGCCGGGTATGAGCCTCAATCAGGCACTTGAGGCGCTGAAAATGTTCCGCGAGATGGCGGACGAGGGCAAAGCGGTCATTCTGATAACGCATGACATCGACCTTGCGTTTGAGTTTGCCGACCGCGTAGCCGTGTTTTACGCAGGCACCACCGTTGAGACCGCGCCCGCCGCGGACTTCAAGGCCGGTCCCGACGCGCTCAGACATCCGTATTCCAAGGCGCTTTGGAGAGCGCTCCCGCAAAACGGATTTCAGCCGATCGAGGGCTTCCAGCCCTATGCCGGACGCCTGCCGAAGGGCTGCCTGTTTGCACCGCGCTGCCCGTATAAAACGGAGGAGTGCGAAAAAGAGGTCCCGCCGGTGAGCGAGATAAGAGGCGGAGAGGTGAGGTGCTATCATGGCTCTTGAAGCAAAAAACGTCTATTTTAAATATGAGCGTAAGCAGCCGTGGATACTTGAGGACAGAAGCCTCAAGGTCGAAAAAGGCGAGCGCCTTGCGATATTCGCCCCCAGCGGCTACGGCAAGACCACCCTTGCCATGATGCTTGCGGGCTACCTTGAGCCAACGAAGGGCGAAATTCTTCTCGACGGCAAGCCCCTGCCCAAAAACGGCGTATGCCCCGTGCAGCTTATCTATCAGCACCCCGAAAAGGCGATAAACCCGCGCTGGCGGCTCAAAAGAGTGCTTGAGGAAAGCGGAGAGCTGCGCGAGGACGTGCTCGCGGCGTTCGGTATTGAAAACGCATGGCTCGACCGCTTCCCGCGCGAGCTTTCCGGCGGTGAGCTGCAAAGATTCTGCGTTGCGCGAGCCCTTATGAGCGGCGCGGACTACCTCATCTGCGACGAGATAAGCACCATGCTCGACGTCATCACGCAGGCGCAGATATGGAACGTGGTCTTGGAGGAGGCGGAAAAGCGCAATATGGGCATTATCGCCGTCACTCACAATAAGCATCTTGCCGAGCGCATCGCAACGAGGACCGTTGATCTGTCCGCGGTTTAATTTTATTAATAGTTAATAGCTAAAAACTGACACCGCTTGGTGTCAGTTTTTCTTTGCTCTGCGTATTCTCAGAACAGTTGAAAAGCGGCTGCGCAGCGGGGGAGCGGGGCAGGCTATAACGAGCGTTCTGCCGCCGTATGTAAAAACATCGGCTTGCGCAGAGCTACAGTGCAGTGCGCTTCGCAGTAAAGCCGCGAGCTCATCGTCCGATATTGCTCCGTTTTGGTACACCATTGCGGTACCCTCGCAGCCGTCGGCGGATAACATAATACATCACTCCATAAAATAACATTTTTACATAAGCGTTACGAATTAAGGGCAAAATGGATAAGCCGCCGCTAAAAATCGTTAACAAATCAAATGATAGCGGAAAAATTTTTGATTTTCCATGCAAAAATTATGGAAATACTATTAATAAGGTGGTATACTGTTATCGCATTATGTAAAGCAAATAATTATTTTGTCCGAGGCGTATCATGAGCTATTTTGAGAAGAGAATAGACGGTGAGGAGAAGTACAAGGGCGTTATCGTCAATGTCCGCCTTGACCGAGCCGAATTGTGCGACGGAAGAGTCGTAAAGCGCGAGGTCGTTGAGCATCCCGGCGGCGCGACCATACTTCCGATCGATGACGAGGGCTACTGCTACTGTGTACGGCAGTACCGTTATCCTCTTCAGAAAGAGCTTCTTGAGGCTCCTGCGGGAAAGCTCGAATACGGCGAGGACCCGAGGGAGTGTGCCGTGCGCGAGCTGTCCGAGGAAACGGGCTTTACCGCCGACGAGATAATCTACCTCGGCGAGGATTACACCTCGCCCGGTTTTTCGACCGAAACGCTGCACATTTATTTGGCACGCGGCCTGCACAGAGGTAAGAAGCATCTTGACGACGGCGAGTTTCTGAGCGTTGAGAAGCACCATATTGATGAGCTCGTTCAGCTCGTCATGGACGGTGATATAGCCGACGGCAAGACGATCATCGCGGTTTTGAAGGCAAAACGCCTATTAAAGAGTGAATAATAGTTACGATTTGTTTACATTGCTGATTGCCAAGGCATATGCGCTATGCTATAATAACAAACCGGCGTTAAAATAACGGCCGATGAAAGGTGCAACATATGGAAAAATACGTCATAAACGGCGGTAAGCCGCTTCAGGGCGAAGTTGATATAAGCGGAGCAAAGAACGCAGCGGTCGCGATCATTCCGGCTGCTCTTATGGTAGACGGTGTTTGCCGCATTGAAAATATGCCGCAGATAAGCGATACGGATATGCTCCTGACGATACTGACCCAGCTCGGTTCCGAGGTTCGTATGATAAACCCCGGCACTATAGAGATAGACAGCCGCAACGTGAAATTCTGCGACGCTCCGTTTGATCTTATGCGCAAGATCCGCGCTTCGTATTATCTTATCGGCGCGATGCTCGCAAGATTCGGGACTGCAAAGACCACGATGCCCGGAGGCTGCAACTTCGGCGTCAGACCCATTGACCAGCATATCAAGGGCATGACCGCACTCGGCGCAGATGTCGATGTGAGAAACGGCTTTGTGTATGCCGACGCCGCTGACGGCAAGCTGCACGGTGCGAAGATATACCTTGACAAGGTCTCCGTCGGCGCGACCATGAATATCATTCTTGCGGCGACGATGGCAAGCGGCAGGACCATTATCGAAAATGCCGCCCGCGAGCCTCACATAGTCGATCTTGCAAACTTCCTCAACTCCATGGGCGCAGACGTTCGCGGAGCAGGTACGGATACTATTAAAATAAACGGCGTGGAGAAGCTCCACGGCGGCTCTTATTCCATCATTCCCGACCAGATAGAGGCGGGTACCTACATGGTCGCCGCGGCAGCTACCGGCGGTGAGGTCCTTATTAAGAACGTCATTCCCAAGCACCTTGAGTGCATTTCCGCAAAGCTGCGCGAAACCGGAACGATAGTTCAGGAGTATGAGGACTCCGTTCTCGTAAAGGGCAACGGTCATCTGCGCAAGGCAAACGTCAAGACCCTGCCGTATCCCGGATTTCCCACGGATATGCAGCCGCAGATGGGCGCACTGCTTTGCATGGCAAACGGCACGAGCGTCATAACCGAGGGCATTTACGATAACCGTTTTAAATATGTAAACGAGCTGCGCAAGATGGGTGCGGATATCCAGGTGGACGGACGCATCGCCATTTTTGAGGGCAGCGCGCGACTCACAGGAGCTCCCGTCATGGCGTGCGACCTGCGTGCGGGCGCGGCCATGGTCATTGCGGGTCTGTGCGCAAGCGGCAAGACCGAGATCGAGGACATACATTTTATTGAGCGCGGCTACGAGAATTTTGTCGGCAAGCTCAGAAGCCTCGGCGCGGACATCAGCATCGTTAACTATCCCGACGAGTCGGAGATGCACGAAAAAGTAATTTCAATAGGATAATTCAATGCGTATAGTAACTTTTGCCAGCGGTTCGTCAGGCAATTGCAGCCTTATATCTGAGGGCAAAGCGAATATACTCATAGACGCGGGTATTTCCATGCGCAGGACGCTTGCGGCCCTGTCGGAGCTTGGACTTGCACCGCAGGATCTGTGCGGAGTGCTCATTACACATGAGCACTCCGATCACATTTCCGGACTTTCGATGCTTTTAAAGCACTACGAAATGAGCATATTCGCCCCGAAGCCCCTTTGTGAGGAGCTTGCACGGCTGAAACCGGAAACGAAAACTTCATTAAATGCGATCCCCGAGGACGAAAAATTCGATCTCGGCGGCATCGATGTGAGCTGCTTCAGAACGATGCACGACGCCGTTTACAGTGTCGGCTACCGCTTTGAGGGAGAGCAGACTGCGGCGTTTGCGACCGACGTCGGCTGCATTAACGACACGCTCATAGGCGGTCTTGAGGGTGCAGACCTTGCGCTCATCGAGGCCAATCACGACCTTGCGATGCTCCGAAACGGGCGCTATCCCTACTTCCTGAAGCAGCGAATTCTCGCTCCCACGGGGCATTTATCCAATGATGACAGCGGAAAACTTGCTTTACATCTTGCAAAATCGGGTACAAGTAATATAATATTAGGGCATCTGAGCCGCGATAACAACACTCCGGAGCTCGCCTTGAGCACCGTCAGAGCCGCGGTTTCGGGCGAAAACACCAAAATTAGTGTTGCTTCGTCTAATAATTTGCTTGCAGTGGAGGCACATGAGAGGTTAAAATGCTTAGTGTAAAGCTCATTTGCGTCGGAAAGCTCAGAGAGCAGTTTTATATCGACGCCTTTAACGAGTATTCAAAGCGCCTCGGTGCGTATTGCAAATTCGAATGTGTTGAGCTTAATGAAACAAAGCTCGGCTCCGCGCCGTCTGATAAGGAGATAGCCGCAGCCTTGGATAAGGAGGCTGCCGATATTGAGCGCACCATCGGAAAGGATGCGTACACTGTTGTTATGTGCGTTGAGGCAAAGCAGCTCAAAAGCGAAGCCTTTGCCGAGAAGATAAATTCCCTTGCCGTATCGGGGCGGGGAAGGATATGCTTTGTCATAGGCGGCTCGTTCGGAATTTCGCCCAAGATAAAGCAGCGCGCCGATATGCGCCTGGGCATGAGTGAGATGACTTTTCCGCATCACCTCGCGCGTGTCATGCTCGCCGAGCAAATTTACCGCGCCTTCAAAATCATCGAAGGATCAAAATATCACAAATAACGGAGGAAGGATATGGACGAGACCGCAAAGCTCGAATGGGGAAGACGCATAACGGGGCCGCTTTATGAGCGCTGGCCCAGAGATGAAAATGGCGAGCTTATTGAGCCCGTTTTTCTGACCCATTGCGATTGCCTCAACATCAGGGACGAAATGATCGTCAACCTGCTTGAGGCCTACGGCATACCCTGTGTAAGACAATACCCGAACGACGGAGATTTCGGCCGCCTGATCTTAGGAACGAGCGGCACGGGTGTTGATATATATGTACCCCGCAGCATGTATGAAGACGCTGTCAATTTAAGCGAAGGGAGCGCAGATTATGATCAGGAATTATAAGGAAGAGTACCAGCGCTGGCTGGACAGCCCCGCACTGAGCGAATCCGAGTGGGAGGAGCTCAACTCCATTGCAGATGATGAAAAAGAGATCGAGAGCCGCTTTTTTGCTCCGCTCGAGTTCGGCACCGCCGGACTGCGCGGAACCATGAAGCTCGGTCTGCACCAGATGAACGTTCATGTTATCCGCCATGCGACGCAGGCGTTTGCAAACGTCATCAAGGCCGAGGGAGAGCAGGCTATGGCAAAGGGCATCGCCATTTGCTTTGACTGCCGCAACAACAGCGAGCTTTTCGCTCACGAGGCCGCAAGCGTTATGGCTGCAAACGGCATCCATGTCCGCATTTTCGACGCACTGCGTCCTACGCCGGAGCTCAGCTTTGCCGTTCGCCATTACGGCACGACCGCGGGTCTTAATATAACCGCGTCGCACAACCCCAAGGAATATAACGGCTACAAGGTCTATTGGTCCGACGGTGCGCAGCTTCCCCCGCAGCACGCGGCGGCTATTGCCGAGCAGATGGACAAGATCGACATTTTCGATGATTTTGTCACCTGCGATTTTGACGAGGCAGTGGCTCAGGGTAAGATCGAGCTCATAGGCGCCGAGACCGATGAGGCATATCTTGCCAAGGTGCTCGGTCAGGCTATAAACAAGAGCGTTGTCGCAAAAGTCGCACCGGAGTTTAAAATAGTTTACACGCCCTTCCACGGCGCAGGCTACAAGCTCGTGCCCGAGGCTCTGCACAGACTCGGCATAACCGAGCTCTACCCCGTGCCCGAGCAGATGGTGCTCGACGGAAACTTCTCCACCGTTGAGAGCCCCAACCCGGAAAACCCCGAGGGCTTCTACCTTGCGGTAGACCTCGCAAAGAAGGTCGGCAGCGATCTTATAATCGGTACCGACCCCGACTCCGACCGCATAGGCGTCATGGTGCGCTCCGGCGATGAGTATATCTCCATCACCGGCAACCAGCTCGGCGTCCTGCTTCTTGACTATATCATCACCGCACGCAAGGCAGCGGGAACTCTGCCTGAGAATGCCGGCGCTGTCAAGAGCATCGTCACCACCGAGATGGCGAAGGTCGTAGCCGAGACTAACGGCGTCCACTTTGAGGATACCTTCACGGGCTTCAAGTTCATGGCCGAGCGCGTCGCGGAGTGGGAAAAGGCGGGAAGCTATCAGTATATCTTCGCCTACGAGGAAAGCTACGGCTACATGATGGGCGATTACGTCCGCGATAAAGACGCGGTCACGGCATCCATGATGGTCGCGGAAATGGCGGCATATTATCACGAAAAGGGCATGAATCTCAGCCAGGCGCTTGAGAGCCTGTTCGTCAAGTACGGCCACTATGCCGAAAAGACCCTCAACCTCGTTATGCCCGGGCTTGACGGCATTGCGAAAATGAAAAAGCTCATGGACGATCTGCGCAGTGATCCTCCCAAGGAGATCGCAGGCACCGTCGTTTTCCGTCTGCGTGACTATTCCGACGGCAGCATAACCGTGCCCGAGCTCGGCGTAATGGGTCAGACCCCCATCAAGGGCTCGAATGTTCTGTATTTCGAGCTTGCCGACGGCACGAGCTTTATCGTTCGCCCCTCCGGCACCGAGCCCAAGGTCAAGGTCTATATCCTCTGCAAGGGCGAAGACAAGGCCGATTGCGACGAGAAGATCGCAAAATACACTGAATTTGCAGAGAGCCTCAGAAGGTGATCGATTTTCCCGAGGTGTGAGCGATGAAAGAAAAATTTAAGCAGCTTTGGCAGCTTTTCGTGACCTTCGCCATTGTCGGAGTGACGACCTTCGGCGGCGGTTACGCTATGCTGCCGGCGCTGCAGCGCGAGGTCGTGGATAAGCGCAAATGGGCAAGCGATGAGGAGGTCATGGACTGGTACGCCATCGGTCAGTGCACTCCCGGCGTAATTGCGGTCAACACGGCGACATTCGTCGGGCAAAAGCAGGCGGGTGTAATCGGCGGTATATTCGCAACGCTCGGAGTAGTGTTTCCGTCGCTCGTGATAATCACGGTTATAGCCGCTTTTATCCAGAACTTTGCCCATCTCGCGGCGGTACAAAAGGCATTTGCGGGCATTCGCGTGTGCGTGTGCGTGCTCATCCTCAACGCCGTAGTGAAGCTGTGGAAAAAGTCGGTCGTGGATTGGAAAACGCTTGTCATATTCGCTGCTGTTTTTGCCGGAAGCGTGTTTCTTTCCGTGTCGCCGGTAGTCTACGTTGTCATAGCCGCTCTTGCCGGTATCGCCGTTAAGGAACTGGAGGCAAAGAGAGCATGATATATCTGCGCCTTTTCTGGGAGTTTTTCAAAACCGGTCTGTTTGCCGTAGGCGGCGGACTTGCAACGCTCCCGTTCATTTACGATATGTCCGACCGCACGGGCTGGTTCACCTATCAGCAGATAGCCGATATGATCGCCGTGTCGGAATCCACCCCCGGCCCCATCGGCGTCAACACGGCGACTTATGTGGGATATATAACCGGCGGAGTGCCCGGCTCGATCATTGCGACGCTCGGACTTGTTACCCCGGCTGTCATCATCATTCTCATCATCGCCACCTGTCTCAAAAAATTCCGCGAGAACAGATTTGTTGACCATGCGTTTTACGGGCTTCGGCCTGCCTCCACGGGGCTTATCGCCGCCGCGGGCTTTTCGGTCGTAATGCTCGCGCTTGTAAATGTCGATGCATTCAAGGCAAGCGGGAATATGCTCGACCTGTTTTCATGGAAGGGGTTGCTGCTTGCCGTGGTCATATGGCTTCTTACGAACGTCGTCAAGCCGACCAAAAAGCTGCACCCGATCGTGTTCATAGCGCTTTCAGCGCTCGTGGGCATAGCGGCGTTTTAGCCTAAAGCACCGCTGCTGCCCCCAACAAAGCAATAGCCGCGGCCAACAGCGCCGTCATAAACCGTCCGATCATGTATCGGGCGGTTTTTATATCCGTCTGCGCGACCGCTGCGAAGGTCTGAAAATGCACCGACAGTCCGCCCCAGCCGAGAATAAACGCAGCCAGCGCTAGGCTTTTCGGACTGAGTGCAAGTCCCTGCATACAGCCGATGCCGTTTCCGAGCTCCAAAAGCCCGAACAGCAGTGCTCTGCATGAGGACAGCTCCTCGCCGCTTATGACGGAAAGCCTGCCTGCGAGCGAGGATATGAGGTTAAAGCTCTCCAATATGCCGCCGAGCACGGAAAACGCCGTTATGAACGCGCAAACGCTGATAACCCCCTCCGCCGAGCGCTTTATTGCAAAGGTCACAGCCGAAGAAAACGGCTCTCCCTCGAAAATATCCTCATCGTAGCATATATCGCACGCGCGCCTTGGGCTGAAAATGACCGCCGCGGCGAGAGCCGAAACTATATGCACGGCGTAGAGAAAGAATCCCGCGGCGGCAGAGCCGAAAACACCCACGCCGACAGCGCCGATGATAAACGCGGGACCTGAGTTATTGCAGAAAACGAGCAGCCGTGACGCTTCTTCGCTGCTTATCTGCACGTGTCTTCGCAGCCCGGCTATATACGACGCGCCGAGCGGGTATCCGCCCGTGACGCCTATGATGAACGCCGTGACTGCGTAGCCCGATAAGCCGAGCAGCCTTGAGCCGAGCGGGGCGAGCGCATTGGCGAAAATTTTTGAAGCGCCGAGCTCGTTAATGAGATTTGTAGCGGTGAAAAACGGAAACAGAGAGGGGATTATCACTTCGGCGCACATTTTAAGAGCGGCCTTCACCGACTCCGCCGCCTCCTGAGGAAAAATAAGCAGCGCTGTGAATATCCCGACCGCTGCCGAAATTTGCAAGAGCCTTTTCATGCCCGCACCCCCTGTCCGTGTATTAAGCTATGCCGCCGCGCATAGGTTTAGACTGCGGAGGTGAGCGCGTTTTGAGCAAAAAAAACGATAGGGCGGAGCTTCTCGCCGACCGCCTCGGGCTTCCGTCGGACGCCTTGGGCAGCACGAAGCTGAGCCTGTGCGGAAGAAGCAGACTGCTCATTGAAAACCACCGCGGCATAATATCCTACGGCGAAAATGTCACGGAGATAGCCTGCGGCGGCGCAAAGCTCGTTGTTCGCGGCGACGGTCTGCGCCTTGCGGCGATGGATAAGCACGATATGCTGATAAGCGGAAGAATACTTGCACTGGAGTTTGAAGGATGAAGAAGCTGTATGACCTTGCGCGCGGCACCGTGCGTGTGAAAGCCGTCGGAGCAAATGTCGAGAGTATTTTAAACCTCTGCGCCGAAAACGGAATAGAATTTTGGGATGCAAGTCCGTGCAGCGATTTTGAGCTTTTCTTCACGCTGCACGCGGCGGATTATCCCGCAGTGAGCTCACGCAGCGGCAAAAACGGCGTCGAAATTACGCTTGCTTGCTCCCGCGGCGGAAGGCAGCTAACAAAAAGCATGAAAAGCCGCGTTGTGCTGCTTGTGCTCCTATGCGTATGCATAATTCTTTCTGCGATCTCCTCGCTGTTTATATGGCGCATCGACGTTGTCGGCAACGACAAGGTCAGCGCGGAGAGCCTGCTGCGCGCTCTCGATGACTGCGGAGTGCGCTATGGCGCGTTTTGGCCTGCAATATCGTCCGATGCAGTCAAGGACTCGGTCGTGAGCACCGTGCCGGAGATAGCGTGGCTCAGCCTTAACATACGCTCATCCTGCGCTCGGATTGTTGTGCATGAGCGCATCGAAAAGCCCGAAATAGTTAACGAAAAAGCCCCGTGCGATATTATCGCCTCAAAAAGCGGCGTCATAAAACAGATGTCCGTTCTTGAGGGGGAGGGGCAGGTAAATCCGGGTGACACGGTCGCAAAGGGGGATATACTCGTGTCGGCTCTCATGCCGAGCGAGACGGGAGACGAGCGCCTTGTGCACGCAATGGCGCAGGTGCAGGCGGATACTTGGTATGAAATAAGCGCCTGTGTGCCGCTTTACGAGGAGAAAAAAGTGGAAAAAAGCGGCGGCAATACCGGCTTTTCAATAATTATCGGCAAAAAGCGGATAAATTTCTTCAATGACAGTAGAAATAAAAGCACAAGTTGTGATAAAATAAATAAATTA
>CEAB01035383.1_pt1 | contig 14276 bp, 10 predicted proteins | sample 557651 | NCBI WGS metagenome assembly CEAB01 (sample SAMEA3182046, study PRJEB8094) | gut metagenome | biome: human; feature: gut; material: Stool; isolation source: human stools | place: Canada | collected 2011-11-15
TATCATGGTTTCCGTTTTATATTTCTGAGAACAAATATAAAAAAACTCTGTGACACACCGCCGGCTCTGAAACGAAAAATCGTACCTTTGGGCAATTATTCTAAAGGAAGTTCTTTTTATGGCAAAAGAAAAGACGGTATATGTATGTAGCAACTGCGGACAGGAATCGCCCAAATGGGTAGGTAAATGCCCGTCGTGCGGAGAGTGGAACACCTATGTAGAAGAGATTGTACGCAAGGAAGCAGTAAACAAGCGTCCGGTATCGGGCATAGAAACAGCCAAAGCAAAACCCGTAACATTAAACGAGATTGCCGCCGATGACGAACCCCGCATCGACCTGCATGACGCGGAGCTGAACCGTGTGCTGGGCGGCGGGCTGGTGCAGGGCTCGCTCGTACTGATAGGCGGCGAACCGGGTATCGGCAAGTCCACCCTGGTACTGCAAACCATACTCCGCATACCGGAGAAACGCATCCTTTACATATCCGGGGAAGAAAGCGCCCGGCAGTTAAAACTGCGTGCCGACCGCCTGTCAAGTACGTCCTGCGACTGCCTGATTGTCTGTGAAACCTCGTTGGAACAGATTTATGTACATATCAGGAACACACATCCCGATTTAGTCATAATAGACTCCATACAGACCATTTCCACGGAGACGCTCGAATCCTCTCCGGGCAGCATAGCCCAAGTCAGGGAGTGCTCCGCCTCTATCCTGCGCTTTGCCAAAGAGACGCATACGGCGGTTATCCTCATCGGGCATATCAACAAAGAAGGAAGCATTGCCGGGCCTAAAGTACTGGAACATATCGTAGACACCGTACTTCAATTTGAAGGCGACCAGCATTATATGTACCGCATCTTGCGCAGCATCAAAAACCGCTTCGGAAGCACCGCCGAACTGGGCATCTATGAAATGAGGCAGGACGGTCTGCGACAGGTAAGCAATCCTTCGGAGCTGCTTCTCAGCCAAGACCATGAAGGGATGAGCGGCATAGCCATCGCCTCAGCCATAGAAGGCGTACGACCGTTCCTGATAGAGACGCAGGCATTGGTCAGCAGCGCCGTATACGGAAACCCGCAACGCTCCGCCACCGGTTTCGACATACGGAGAATGAATATGTTACTCGCCGTACTGGAGAAGCGCGTCGGCTTCAAACTTGCCCAGAAAGACGTTTTTCTCAATATCGCCGGCGGGCTGAAAGTAAACGACCCCGCTATCGACCTGGCCGTTATCAGCGCCATTCTGTCCAGCAACATGGATACCGCCATCGAACCCGAAATCTGTATGGCGGGAGAAATAGGGCTGTCCGGTGAAATCCGCCCCGTAAACCGGATTGAGCAACGCATCGGCGAAGCGGAAAAGCTCGGCTTCAAACGGTTTATATTACCAAAATACAATTTGCAGGGACTGAATACCTCCAAATTAAAGATAGAGCTGATACCGGTGAGAAAGGTGGAAGAAGCGTTCCGGGCACTGTTCGGCTAAATCCGTCCCAGGGTGATTTTGCCGCAGGGCATACGGATTAATACACATTAATTATATAGTATACAGAAAGAAAACCAATGATACAAGAATACCAATTACGCGTGTTGCCTGAAATCGCAGCCAACGAACAACGCATAAAAGAATACCTCATACAAGAGAAAGGGCTGAACGCGCGCGACATTACGGCCACACGAATTCTGAAACGCAGCATCGATGCACGCCAACGGACCATCTTCGTAAACCTGACCGTGCGCACCTATCTCAATGAGATGCCGAAAGAGAAGGAGTATCAGGAAACCGTCTATCATAATGTGTCGGACAAGCCGCAAGTCATTGTTGTAGGAGCCGGCCCCGGCGGGCTGTTCGCCGCCTTGCGTCTGATAGAGCTTGGTTTGCGCCCCGTCATAGTGGAACGCGGAAAGAATGTGCGCGACCGCAAAAAAGACCTTGCCCTGATAGGAAGGGAGCAGACCGTCAACCCGGAATCCAATTACAGTTTCGGAGAAGGCGGCGCGGGAGCCTATTCGGACGGCAAGCTCTATACCCGCAGTAAAAAGCGGGGAAACGTAGATAAAATACTGAACGTATTCTGCCAGCATGGCGCTTCGTCTTCCATACTCGTAGACGCCCATCCCCATATCGGAACCGACAAACTGCCGCGGGTCATAGAAAATATGCGGAATACAATCATCGATTGTGGCGGTGAAGTGCATTTTGAGACACGCATGGACGCCCTTATCATTGAAAACGATGAAGTGAAAGGCATCGAAACCAATACCGGGCAAACGCTCCTCGGTCCTGTAATACTCGCCACCGGACACTCTGCACGGGATGTATACCGCTGGCTTGCAGCCAACCGGGTGGAAATAGAGGCCAAAGGCATCGCCGTAGGAGTACGCCTGGAACATCCCGCTTCCCTGATAGACCGGATACAATACCACAACCGCAACGGACGCGGCAAATACCTGCCCGCCGCCGAGTACAGCTTTGTCTCCCAGGTGGACGGAAGAGGCGTGTACAGCTTCTGCATGTGCCCCGGAGGCTTTGTCGTTCCGGCAGCCAGCGGTCCCCGGCAAATAGTAGTCAACGGCATGAGCCCCAGCAACCGGGGTTCCCGGTGGAGCAACTCGGGAATGGTAGTGGAGCTGCGCCCGGAAGACTTGGGGAATGAAGAATTAAGAATGATGAATGAAGAATGGGCTGCGCAACAAAACAGTGCGGCCGGCGCTCGACTTTCGGATTTCAATTCCCAACTCAACATGATGTACTTTCAAGAAGCTTTGGAACGTCTTTGCTGGCAGCAGGGCAACATGAAGCAAACAGCACCGGCACAACGCATGGCGGACTTTACAAAGAAAAAGCTCAGCTACGACCTGCCGGAAAGTTCGTATGCTCCCGGACTGGTATCATCGCCTCTGCACTTCTGGATGCCGCCGTTCATCGCAGACCGGCTGAGCAAAGGTTTCCAGCAATTCGGAAAGTACAGCCACGGTTTCCTTACCAACGAAGCCACCATGATCGGGGTCGAAACCCGTACATCGGCTCCGGTGCGTATTGTCAGAGACAAAGATACGCTGCAACACGTCCGCCTGAAAGGGTTGTTTCCCTGCGGAGAGGGAGCCGGATATGCAGGCGGTATCGTATCAGCCGGGATTGACGGGGAACGGTGCGCGGAAGCCGTAGGCCGGCTCTTGCTACAATAATTCCGTTTTCAGCCGGTCACACCAGGCTTTGATACGCTTATCGGTTCTTCCGGACTGGTTCTCGATATCAATAACCAGTCCGCACCATTCATTACCTCGTAAAGCCTTCGACCGGTTGAATGAATACTCTTTAGCGGGAGTAAATCCCACTAAAGCAGCTCCCGCCTTTTCAAAAGCATCACCCAGAATACCCAGGCCGTCAACAAAATTATCGGGATAATTCACCTGGTCGCCCAGGCCGAAAAGAGCAACGCGCTTTCCTTTCAAGTCCAATGTCTCCAGTTCAGGAATCAGCTCATCCCAATAGGTGGGCAACTCTCCGTCAAACCAGGTGGATACTCCGACAATCAAATTGTCATAGGCCCCGAAATCATTGCCCCAAGCCTGTTCGGCCGGAATAATATCCACATACTCCGTACCCAATGCCTCACGTATCTTCTTCGCTATCTGTGAGGTCTTCACTGCATTCGCAGCATAAAACAATCCTATCTTTTTCATAATCCGTTCATCTTTCATTAAAATTCCAGCAGCTTCTTGGCCGCATCATAAATTCTGTCCGCGTCCGGCAGGATAGCACGTTCCAATACCGGATGAAAACCTACGGGTGTAAAGGTGGAACCTACCCGCTGTACCGGAGCGTCCAGATAGCGGAACATATCCGAACCGATACCAGCGGCAATCTCGCCGCCAAAACCGCCGAACACCTTATCCTCGTGCACCACCAATGCCTTGCCGGTCTTCTTCACCGACTCATAAATCGTCTCCCTGTCCAGCGGAATCAAAGAACGTATATCGATGACTTCCACATTCCATCCGCCTTCTTTTTCCAGACGCTCGGCCACATTCAGACAGAGGTGCGTCGTATTGCCATAAGTAATGATGCTCAAGTCGGAACCCTCCCTGCGGATACGCGCCTTACCGAACGGAACTTCAAAATCTTCGGGTACGACCGTCGCCGCTTCCACCGAGTTATACAAAGCTTTCGGTTCGAGAAACAGCGTAAATCCGCGCGAGCGCATACTCGTACGAAGCAGTCCGGCAGCGTCATCCGCAAAGGACGGGTATACAATGCGCGCTCCGGGCAAGGTAGCCAAAGCCCCTTCGAGATTCTGCGAATGATAAAGCCCTCCGCCGATATAGCCGCCCGAAGCCAAACGTAACGTTACATTGGGAACAAACTTCCCGTTGCTGCGCCAGTACTCGTGCGTACATTCCACATACTGCTCAACCGCAGGCCAGAAGTAATCGGCAAACTCCGCACCTTCTATTACGACACGTATCTTCGGGTCAAAACGGCTCATGCCGTTTGCCGTACCCACAATATAGTCCTCGGCAATGGGCGCACTGAACACGCGCGCCTCTCCAAACTCCTGCTGCATACCTTTCGTAACATTAAAGACACCGCCCTTATCCTTATTGGCAACGTCCTGTCCCCAAATAAAAGTATCGGGATTATGCCGGAATTCCGCTTTCAGGGTCTCATTGATAGCATTCACCAGGAACTCTTTCCCGCCTTCCGTCTCGGAGTGCACACCGTCCCTGTATTTTTCAGGCTTATAAGGCTCAGGCAGTACATAGTCGAATATGGTCTTCGGATCCGGGTCGGGAGCAGCCAGCGCCTTACGGTTGGCTGCGGACAAATCTTTCTTCGCCTTTTCCTCAATCGCAACCAAATCTTCCTCGGTAAGGCGTTTGTAGCGCAGCAACATCCTGCGGAACTTCATCAAAGGATCGGCGGCCTTTACGTAAGTCAGCTCTCCTTCATCACGATACAACGTATGCTTATCCGAATTGGAATGCGAACCGATACGCACACAATTGGCATGCACAATCACCGGATTGCGGTTAAGCAACGCATATTCCCGCGCCTCGGTCATCGCATTCATCGAGTCAAAGACATCCTTGCCGTTGCAATGAATGATTTTCAAGTTCTTGAAACCGGAAAAGTTATCGGCAACCTTACGCGCCGCCGTCTGGTCTTTCTTCGGTACGGAGATGCCATATCCGTTATCCTGCCAGACGAAGATAACCGGCAAACGCTCCAGACTCGCACCGTTGACAGCCTCATACACAAACCCCTCGGACGAGGCCGACTCGCCATGCGAAGTGATAACCACTCCTTTATGCCCGTAATACACCATGGCCCGCGCCACGCCTGCAGCGTGCAGGTCGTGCGTACCTGTCGCCGAAGATATATTCTCGATATGCCACTCCGGTTTGGCGAAGTGATTGGACATGTGCCGTCCGCCGCTTCCCGGATCGGTAGCCTTCGAGATGCCGTTCAGTATCAGTTCTTCGGGAGTCATTCCTGCCGAAAGCACTGTCAGCATATCCCTGTAATAAGGAAAGAGGAAATCCTCTCCTTTGGTGAATACCTGTCCCATTGCCAGTTGTATGCCGTCATGCCCCGCATACGGAGCATGGTAAGACCAGCCTAAGGACTGCAACAGATAGGCAGGCGCTTTCTCGTCAAGCGCACGCCCCAAAGCCATTAAGTAATACCACTTCTTCAGCGTTTCCGCATCCGTGGTTTTTATATCATATTTCTTCATAATACTCTTTTTTTAGTTTTATTCATTCCAGTTCTCCAGATAATTCTTGATGAAGTAGAGGAAGTTGCCTCCCAGCGACCCGTCCACCACTCGGTGGTCGTAAGACAAGGAAAGATACATCTTATGGCGGATAGCTATCACATCCCCTTCGGGCGTTTCCATAACGGCGGGTTTCTTCTCTATCACCCCTACTCCCAATATGGCGACCTGAGGCTGATTGATGATAGGCGTACCGAACAGCGACTTGAACGTGCCGAAATTGGTAATCGTAAACGTACCGCCCGCTATATCGTCGGGCGTCAGTTTGTTGACGCGCGCTTTAGCCGCCAAGCCGTCTATCGCAATGGCAAGTCCGCTCAGGTTCAGCCGGTCGGCATCGCGCACAACAGGTACAATCAGGTTACCGTCGTTTTGCGATACGGCTATTCCCACATTGATATGCTTCTTGAACAAGATGTTATAACCTTCCACGGAAACATTCACCTGCGGATAGGCAACCAGCGCCTTGGCTGTCGCTTCGGTAATGGCAGGCATATAGGTCAGTTTCACCCCTTCACGTTTAAGGAAAGCCTCCTTATTCTTCTCACGCCACTTCACAAGTTTCGTCATATCCACTTCCACCAGCGTGGTTACGTGCGGAGAAGTATGTTTGGACATCACCATGTGGTCGGCAATCATCCGGCGGACACGATCCATCTCTTTCACCTCAATACCTTCTGCGGAAGAGGTTGCAGTCGCGGACGAGGGCCGAGACGCTACCGATGCCGATGTGCCTTGTGCGGGAGATGCCGCCGATACCGGTTTCGGCGCGGCAGCCGCGCTCACCTTCGGAGCCGGCGTCACATCCGGCTTCGCAACGGCAACGCCCGCCCCGCCATTCTGTTTCCGTATGATATATCGCTTGATATCCTTTTTGCTCAAACGCCCCTGATAGCCTGTACCCGGTATCTTATCCAACTCCTCTTGCAATATCCGGGCTTCGCGCGCCAATTGGAGAACCACCGGAGAATACCAGCGCTCATCTTCCGACTTGGCGGCTTGCGCCTCAGGCAGTTCCCGCGCTGCGGCCGAAGCATCGGACGCAACATTATCCGCCGCAGCGACCTTGGCGCTTTCCGCCGTACCGGCAGGAGATTCGGAAACCTCATCATCTCCACCCATATCCACCACGGCCACTACCGTACCTACCGCAACGGTATCGCCCTCCTGAAACAATATCTCCACTATCTTACCCGCCACCGGCGAAGGAATCTCCGCACTGACTTTGGCTGTATTCACTTCAAACAGCACATCATCTTCCTTGATGACGTCCCCCACTTGTACCGACCAGGAGACAATAGTCCCTTCGGTTATACTTTCGCCCAGCTTGGGCATCTTTATCTCAAATCTCGACATATAGTTAAGTTTTAGGTTATTAGTTCTTATTATGTAAACAAATCGCCCGGAAGTAAAGTTTACCTCACACCGAAACCGATACGGCCTTATCGTATATCCACTCCCCGCAGGCGTATTTTTCGGCCTTCAGCCGTTCAATCTCCTTCAAATCCCCGGGAGTGAAACGATAGATACGGCTGTCTCCCTTCTCAAAGAAGAAGTGAAACAGCAGACGGGCGAAGCGTCTCAGAGGCAGGACGGGCGACAGATGCTCACTGATATTCGTCACCGTACTTCTCACAGACGGAACGGCACGCAGCACGCGTGAACCGGGCAATAAATCCCCGTCACCGCCCTTTCCGCATAATGCGGCGTCCAGCGCCTGCAAGTTGGTGGAATACAATAAAGTACAATGATACATCACCCTGTTCTTATGGATGCACTGCGCACTGCCCGACACTTTCCGCCCGTCTACATAGATACCCATCCGCTTGTCGGTATACACCACAATGCCGAGGGTTTCAAGGAAATCCACGGTCTGCCGCAGGTAGTACTCAAAGTCGGGACGCTCCACCGTTTCTATAAAGCTCAGATTGAGGTTGCCCTCATCGTGGTACACAGCCCCGCCACCGGAAAAACGGCGCGCCAACGCGATATCGTTCGCGCGCAGATACGCCTCATCCGTTTCCCTCCGTACACTCTGGTGCTTGCCTATCACCACAGAAGGGGCGGACTGCCACACCATAAAGAAATTATCTTTCTTTTTCTTGAGAAGGTACTCTTCCGCCGCCAGATTGAAATACACATCCGTACAGCGGTTATCTATGCAGGATGTCATGCAAACAGTGTTTCGTGAAATATCTCTCCCACCGTAGGATGCGGGAATACGCTCTTTTGAAACTCCTCCACCGTATAGCCGTGCTGAACGGCAATGCCCGCCACTACGACCATCTCCGATGCCGGATTGCCCAGCAGATGGCAGCCGATAATCCGTTCGTCATCGTCCAGTACCAGTTTGCACAGCCCGTTTCCCAATTCGTTTTCGGCAACGAAACGTCCGGAATACGCCATAGGCAGCTTCTGTATGTGATAGCCGGTGCCGGCGGCTTTCAGTTCTTCTTCGGTCTTCCCCACTCCGGCGACTTCCGGATTGGTATAGACCACACCCGGTATGCAGTCGTAGTTCATCATATCCTCTACTCCCAGAATATGGTTAACCGCCACTTCACTCTCACGAATCGCGGTGTGCGCCAGCATGGAGCGCCCCGTTATATCGCCGCAGGCGTAAACGCGGGGATGGGATGTTTGCATATGCTCATCCACCTTCACGCCGTTGCGCAGCAGCTCGATATCCAATTTGTCCAATCCCGCCTTATCGAGATTCGCCTTACGGCCTACGCTTACCAAAACTCTTCCGGCCTCTATCAGGGAAGCCTTGCCGTCCTTTTCGACAGTCACCCCCTCTTGGGACACCGCCGTTACTTTCGTATTCAGATAGAAGTTCACGCCCCGTTTCAGATATTCCGCACGCAGCATGCCGCTCGTTTCCTTGTCCATCGCCCCCAGTATATCGGGCATCATCTCCACAACGCTCACCTTCACCCCCATACTGTTGAAGAAAGAGGCGAACTCCATGCCGATAACGCCGCCACCGATGATAACCAGCGATTGGGGGAGCTCCTTGCTCTCGAGCGCTTCTTTGGAAGTCCAGTAATCCGTATCGGACAAACCGGGTATCGGCGGGACAACCGTATCGGAACCGGTACACACCAGCAGATAGGTTGCTTCGTAGGTTTCACCGCCCGACACGATGCGGAACATTCCGTTCTCCTCACCCGCTATCACGGCTTCCCGCTCCACTATGGCGACACCATACGAGCCGACTGTCATCTTCACGCCGCCCGTCAGTTTCTTTACAACTTTGTCTTTGCGGTCGATTATCTTTCCCATGTCGAAAGCCGCCGCATCGGGAACGGCTATGCCGTATTTGGCGGCGCCTTTCATAGTATCCCACAGCTTGGCGGAATACAACAGTGTCTTTGTTGGAATACATCCTTCATTCAGGCACACGCCGCCAATGGCTTTCTTCTCAAACAAGACGGTCTTCAAACCGCCGGCAGCCGCTCTCTCGGCCGCTGTATATCCGGCAGGCCCGCCGCCGATAATGGCTATATCATATCTCATAACGTTAAGGTTTTAAGTTAGTTATAAACTACTAACAAATAAGAGAGTGACAGAGTTCTGCATTCGGGCGAAATTCATTTCCCCGTATTATAAGGATGATACAAAAATAATCCGTACTTTTGCGGGCAAACCCTGTATCTTTATGACAACTCCCGAAATAGCAATCGTCGCTCCCAACACACTGACCTCTTTGGGATTGCAGAACCTTCTGGAAGAGATTATCCCGATGGCCACCATCCGCGTGTTCCGTTCTTTCACCGAACTCATGGACGACACGCCCGACATGTACGCCCATTACTTCATCTCTTCCCGGATATACTTCGAGCATACCTCTTTCTTCCTGCCCCGCAAACCCAAAACCATCGTACTGGCAGGCGGCGACAACCAGCCCCAGCTATCGGGAGTACCCACCCTGAACATCTATCAGGACGAGAAAAGCCTCATCAAAGATATTCTCCAACTGCACCGGTACGGCCATCACCACGGACATCCGGGCAAGCAACCGGACGGCTCCCGCTCCTCCATGCCGCCCCATGCCGCCAACGGCGCCGACGACCACGACCTGTCCGCCCGCGAAATAGAAGTGCTGGTACTCATCACCAAAGGGCTCATCAACAAAGAGATTGCCGACAAACTGAACATCAGCCTCACCACCGTCATCACCCACCGCAAGAACATCGTGGAGAAGCTGGGCATCAAGTCCGTATCGGGACTGACCATTTACGCCGTGATGCACGGCTACATTGACGCCGACGGGATATAATAAAGCGCTTCCCCCTCATAATCCTCATAAATTAGGATTGCACGGACTGGAGATTTCGCGTTACTTTGCAGCCGAAATAAAACCAGTTATGAAACAATATAAGATTATCACCCTGATTCTGATGCTCCTCACTGCCGGCAATGCGCTTGCAGAAGACCTGGACACCCTGAAAGTAGTGGACGTTGAAGAAATCCTCGTCATCGCAGCGCCCAAAGAAAACCGCAAGTTGCGCGAGCTGCCCACGGCCGTCACCCTGCTTTCGCAGGAAGACATGCAGGCTGCCCGGGTGGGCTCCATCAAGAACCTGACAGGACTTGTTCCCAACATGTTCATCCCCGACTACGGCTCACGCCTGACTTCCGCCGTTTACATCCGAGGCATCGGTTCGCGCATCAACACGCCGTCCATCGGACTGTATGTGGACAACATCCCCTACATCGACAAATCCGCTTTCGACTTCGACTACTCCGACATCGAACGCATCGACGTATTGCGCGGCCCGCAAGGAACCCTGTACGGACGCAACGCGATGGGCGGGCTGATTAAGATTCACACCAAATCGCCTTTCTCCTATCAGGGCACAGACTTCCGCATGGGCGCAGGCACGCACAATGCCTACAACACTTCGCTGACGCATTACCACCGGGTGTCCGAGCGTTTCGCTTTCTCCACCGGCGGCTTCTATGACTACGAAGGCGGCTTCTTTCGCAACGCGGCGCTGAACAATAAGAAAATAGATAAAGGGCAGTCGGCCGGAGGACGCTTCCGCGGCATCTACCTGCCTTCCGAGAACTGGAAAGCGGACTTGAACATAAGCTACGAATACAGCGACCAGGGCGGCTATCCGTACTATTATACAGGCAGCGTCAATCCCGCCGCCCAAAGCGAAGACATGAAATCCTATATCGGTACAATCTCCAACAACCGCGAAAGCAGTTACTACCGCAATCTGCTGAATACAGGGCTGAACCTCGAATACCAGGCGCAGCGCTTCACCCTGAGCGCCGTAACGGGTTATCAGTTCCTGAAAGACCGCATGTTCATCGACCAGGATTTCACCGCAAAAGATATTTATACGCTGGAACAAAAGCAGCGCATCCATACCCTGAGCGAAGAGATTGTGATGAAAAGCAAAGGCAACGGCCGCTGGCAATGGGCCACGGGTGTATTCGGCTTCTACCAATGGCTGAAAACCGACGCACCGGTGACCTTCAGAGAAGACGGCATGAATATGCTGGGGCAGATGCTGGGCAGTGTAATCCCTTCCAAAATAGAAGTTACCATGATGCCGGGCATGGGACTCAATATCCTGCCGTCCTTGCAACTCGGCAGCGGCAATCTGCTCATTAACGGCAATTTCGACACGCCGCTTCTCAACGGAGCGCTGTTCCACCAATCCACTTTCCGGGACTTATTCGGCCTGACGGGATTATCCTTCACAGCCGGATTGCGTCTGGACTACGAGAAGATGAAGATGAACTACGACTCCGGTACCGCAATGGACTATACGGTAGGTATCAAGGGAGAAATGGTACGGGGCGGACAGGTTATCAAAGAAATACCGATGATGCCCGAAACGGCGCTCACCGTACAGTCACGCTACCGGGGTTCCATCGATAAGGATTACCTGCAACTGTTGCCTAAGTTTGCCCTTCAATACGATTTCAAAGACAATCTGGGCAACGTTTACGCAACCGTAAGCAAGGGCTACCGTTCGGGCGGATATAACATCCAGATGTTCTCCGACCTGTTGCAGTCCAGCCTGCAAAACGACATGAAGCGACAGACGAAAGAAGAAGTGCTGAAAGCCATAGAAAACTCCCCCGGCGCATCTTACAAAGATTTTATCAGCGAAAAGTTCCCCGATGCAGGCGAGAACCCCGACGCCCGCTCCGCCACCGAGTACAAGCCGGAGCAAACCTGGAACTATGAAATCGGAGCCCACCTGAACCTTTTCAATAACCGTCTGCGCACCGATGCCGCACTCTTCTGGCTGGAGACGCGCGACCAGCAAATCTCACGTTTCGCGGGAGCGAGCGGCTTGGGACGCGAGACGGTCAACGCGGGCAAAAGCCGCAGTCTCGGCGCCGAACTGGCTCTGGCTGCCGCCATCACCACCGACTTCACGCTGAACACCAGCTACGGCTATACGTACGCCACCTTCAAGGATTACGTAACCAACGCCCGCGTCAACGGCCGGCTTCAGGAAATCAGCTACAACGGCCACTACGTACCTTTCGTCCCCAAACATACGCTGACCGTAGGCGGGCAGTACATTTTCCGCATCAATCCGGGATACTGGCTGGACCGCATCCAACTGAATGCCGGCTATACCGGTGCAGGACGCGTCTACTGGACGGAAGAAAATACCGTCAGCCAGTCGTTCTACGGTACGCTGAACGGACGTGTCAGTTTACAGAAAGGCCGCGGACAGATAGATTTCTGGGTGCGTAACGCGCTGGACAAGGATTATGCCGCTTTCTACTTTGAGAGCATGGGCAACGGGTTCATGCAGAAAGGACGCCCCATCCAGGCGGGAATCGAGCTGCGCTGCAGATTTTAGCAAATGAAACCGAACGTTTTCGGCAAGCCTGCAAACAGGTTTCGCAAGCCACTTACCATAAACAGGTTACGTGTACCAAAGTAATACCATGCTTTGGTACGCGAAATACCAACCGTTGGTACGGGAAGTACCACACATTGGTACATGAGGTACCACGCTTTGGTATGCGGAGTACCAACCGTTGGTACATGGAATACCGGCCGTTGGTAGACAACATACCCGCCTTTGGAACGGAATGTACCAACCGCCGATACCGATGAAATACTTATTCGTTGATTGCCCCGCAATGCGGACAAACTCCTTTCGCCCCTATCTTCTGTCCGCAATTGCCGCAGCGATAGCGGGATGCAGCCAGTGACGAACGCAGTTTCCTGAGGAATACCCACACAAATACGGCGATAAACAAATAGCCGATATATATCTGGGTAGTCAATATAAAGAAGAAATAACAAAAGATGCAACAAGAGGCCAGCCCCAACAGATAAAACACTGCCGCCGCCGGACTCAGCAGACGGAACAAATCGTCGAGCACCGCCAGCAGCACAATGACAAACAACCAAAGGCTCATAAGGAACACAGAAAGCACGAACGGCACTTTAAACGGCGATAGCGTAGGATTGAAATAAAAATGCTGCCACGTCTCCGGTACAAATACCTGCATAGACTCGTACACGGTGGCGCTGAACGCCAGCAACAGACATAGCAGCAACGGATATACACTGTCTATATCATTGAAGCAGACCATTTGCAACTGCCTGCGCCGGAACGCACGAAACAGCCATACCGCCACGAACAAGGCGAAAATAACAATGAAATAGGACGCATGCGTATCACTGAACAGGTAAATGGCCTGGGAGATACTGTCCGTAGGAACAAAAGCCCGCATCATATCCTTTTCCCGAAGCCAGCCCTGCACTTCCTGAGAATGGGCGAGTTTCACCCATACGCTATCCACGCTGTCCGCGGGATGAATGGCAAACTCCGCCACTACCACCCTGTCCCCTTTGTACAGCGTGTTGTAACAATCCTTTACAGGCAGACAGGCTATCGTCACCGAATCATCCTGTACCTCCAAGTTCGTATTCCACGTATAATGACGCTCATACAGATAGGCCAGCGAATCGCGGGTCTTTGCTCCCAGTTTTCCGTTTTCCAAGTCGGGACGGGGGTAATGGCAAGACGTAAGAATAAAAACAGTAAATATGAAGTATAAAGTATAAGGTATGAAGCATAAAGGGCGGGGCACACGCCGGACGGTGATGTCGCGTTTACAGCTACTTATGTTTACTTCCTCTTTCTTCATATTACACACTTCCGATACTCATTCGTAATCATCCTATTCTGAATCGTCTTGTACAGTCTGTCATTCAGAGCGGAGAGAATACTCTTTTTTTAGATGTATAGAGGGAAGAGATTCTTCGCTTCGCTCCGGATGACTGATAGTATAAGCTGATTATATGCATTTACTTATACTGTATACCTTATATTTTATACTTCATACTTTCTCTTCACTTACTTTCATCTGGCAGTTCTTGCAGTCAAAGGCGAGACGGAAGCGTTTGCCGTCCGCTCCTACCAGATAATAAGGTTCCCGGTACGGGGACTGTCCCTTTTGATGCATAGGACACCAGCCCATGCTATAACGCAGGCA
>CEAB01045425.1_pt1 | contig 14215 bp, 15 predicted proteins | sample 557651 | NCBI WGS metagenome assembly CEAB01 (sample SAMEA3182046, study PRJEB8094) | gut metagenome | biome: human; feature: gut; material: Stool; isolation source: human stools | place: Canada | collected 2011-11-15
GCAGTTGCAGCAGCAGCTCCCGCAGCAGGCGGCGCAGCAGAGGCAGCAGTAGAGAAGACCGAGTTCGACGTTGTTATGACCAGCTTCGGCGCAGAGAAGATCAAGGTCATCAAGGAGATCCGCGGCATCACCGGCCTCGGCCTGGCAGAGGCAAAGGCTCTCGTCGAGAAGGTTCCCGTTGCTGTCAAGGAAGGCATTTCCAAGGAAGACGCAGAGGCTCTCAAGGCTCAGCTCGAGGCAGTCGGCGCAGCAGTCGAAATCAAGTAATTTCGCCGCTCCCGCAAGGAAGCAAATCGACAAGCACCCCCTATGCAGTAAAATGCACAGGGGGCGTTTTTTATATGCGCGGCAACGCACAAACGAAAAGATCCCGACGGCACGTTCTGTGCCGTCGGGATTTTGTTATACTGTATGCTTTTTGCTCGTTATCAGAGCTGCTTCTGGGCGTTTATTTTAATGCCGGGGCCCATGGTGGAAGCGGTGACGCAGGACTTGATGTACTGGCCCTTTGCCGCTGCGGGCTTTGCCTTGATGATGGCGCCGATGAGAGCTGCGTAGTTCTCATACAGCTTATCCTCGCCGAAGGAGACCTTGCCGATGGGGCAGTGGATGATGTTGGTCTTGTCCAGACGGTACTCGACCTTACCTGCCTTGGACTCCTTGATCGCCTGAGCAATGTTGGGAGTTACGGTGCCTGCCTTGGGGGAGGGCATGAGGCCCTTAGGACCGAGGACCTTACCGAGACGGCCGACGGTGCCCATCATGTCGGGGCTTGCGATAACGGTGTCGAACTCGAACCAGTTTTCCTTCTGGATCTTCTCAACGAGATCCATGCCGCCGGCGTAATCGGCGCCTGCTGCCAGAGCCTCTTCCTTGCGCTCGTCCTTGCAGAAAACCAGGACGCGGACGGTCTTGCCGGTGCCGTTGGGGAGAACGATGGCGCCGCGGACCTGCTGGTCTGCGTGACGGCCGTCAACACCGAGCTTGACGTGCAGCTCAACGGTCTCGTCGAACTTCGCCTTGCTTGCCTTTATTACCAGGCCGAATGCCTCCATGGGATCATAGAGGGCCTGCTTATCTATGAGCTTTGCGCTCTCTTTATAATTTTTACCTCTAAACAATTTCGTTTCCTCCTAAATATGTGGTTGAGTCGGAATAAATCCTCCCACTTTTGCCTTTCCTCAGTCGCCTACGATGACGCCCATGGAACGGCAGGTGCCTGCGACCATGCTCATTGCAGCCTCAATGTCGGTGCAGTTGAGGTCGGGCATCTTCTGCTCTGCGATCTTGCGCAGGTCTTCCTTGCTGATGGTAGCGACCTTGTCTCTCTGGGGAACGCCGGAAGCGGTCTCGATGCCGCAGGCCTTCTTTATCAGCAGTGCTGCGGGGGGAGTCTTGGTGATAAAGGTGAAGCTGCGGTCGGAGTAAACGGTGATGACGACGGGGATCATCATGCCCATGTCGCCCTTGGTGCGCTCGTTAAAGTCCTTGGTGAACTGGCCGATGTTGACGCCGTACTGACCAAGTGCAGGACCTACAGGGGGAGCCGGAGTCGCCTTTCCTGCGGGAACCTGGAATCTGACATATCCAACTATTTTCTGTGCCATTATTCAGCACCTCTTTCTTATTATTCTTTGATTTCCTCGACCTGATCGAGTTCAAGGTCGACGGGAGTCTCTCTGCCGAACATAGAGACGACGACGCGGACCCTGTCCTTTTCGGGCTCAAGCTCCTCAACGGTGCCGAGGAAGCCCGCAAGAGGACCGTCGGTGACCTTAACGGTGTCGCCGACCTGATAACCCGTGACGATCTCGTGACGCTCGACGCCGAGATCATAGATCTCCTGCTCCGTGAGCGGAACGGCCTTGCCGCCCGAGCCTACGAAGCCGGTCGCACCGCGGACATTGTGGATCAGATGCCAGCTGTCGTCGGTCAGTATCATCTTGCACAGAACGTAGCCGGGGAACACCTTGCGCTCAACGGTCTTTTCGCCGGAGTCGGTGAACTCGGTGACGGTCTCCATGGGGATATTGACCTCGTGGATCAGATCCTGCATTCCGCGATTTTCGGCAGCCTTCATGATAGCCGCCGCAACTGCGTTTTCATAACCTGAATAGGTATGGATCACATACCATTTTGCGTCTTCTGCCATAATCGCTAACCTGCAATCTCGAAGATGACGTTCACGACCAGTCCCGCGAGCTCATCAAAGCCCCACAGGACAACGGCGGCGATCGCCATTACGAAAAGTGCGACACCGGTGTTCGTTGCAAGCTGCTTGGGAGTCGGCCATACGACCTTCTTCAGTTCACTCTTGAGCTCGCGGAACCATTTACCGATGCGCTGGAAAAAACCAAGCTTTTTGTTTTCGTCTTTCTTGACGGCGTTAGTGTTTTTGACAGGAGCAGCTTTTTTCTTCTCTTCAGCCATTTTTTGCACTCATCCTTTCAGAAAGTCACTTGGTTTCAACGTGCTTGGTGTGCTTGCGGCAGAAGGGGCAATACTTGCTTCTCTCGAGCTTCTCGGAAGTATTCTTCTTGTTCTTGACAGTATTGTAGTTCCTCTGCTTGCACTCGTCACATCTGAGTGTGATCTTGACTCTGTTGTCAGCCATACTTTTCGGCACCTCCTATTTTATTTATCCGCGTTACGGTGCGGACATTTGCCTCCCTGTATTGGAGCCGGGCCGCCGTGCTCTGCACAAATGTGCGCACGAAAAAAGACCTCTCGTCCGACAGGTAATCAATAATATACCACACAGTGCAGGAAAGGTCAAGTTTTTTTACGGCAAATGCACCCCGCTTTTCTTCGTTTTACAAGCGGAGTGCATTTGCTTTTTTCCTATTTCCCCAAAAGTTTTGCCGAGGCGCACATGACCGTGTCAAACGCGGCATCCATGCGCCTTATGGCCTTGCGCAGGAAGCGATAGGGTCTCTCTGACTCCCAGTCGCTGCCGAGCGCGCTTATAAGGCCGCTTGCGATGAACGGCAGGAAGGCGCGTATCTGCTTTTTATGGTGGATCTCGTCGAGATCGAGCAGAACGTGCACGCCGAGCTGCTGCATCTTTTCGCCGTGCTTCAGCACGGCCTCGCCCGCATTCGCTAAGATGACCTTCATCCCCAGCGCCCCCGTGAGACGGCGCAGCACCGCCTCGGTGGTGTCGTCCCACTCAGCGTCCTTCATACTGAGCAGAAAGCACTTATCGCCGAAGCAGAGCTTTTCAAGCCCCTCCGCCGTGAGGAGGCTGTCCCGATAGATGACCATCGCCGCGGGCAGCACGTCGGGAAGCTCCTCGTTCATAAGGCTGGCGAGAATATCTTCCGACTTCTCGCGCCTTTCAAGAAACTCCTCGACCGTGCTCTCGTCGGGGTCATACACCGGAGCGGCTACGATGAGATCGACTCCCGCGTCCTTTGCCGCCATCAGGCGGCGTATGGTGTCGATCCTGCTCTTGCAGGTCTTATCCATACCGGGCATGATGTGTGCTTTGAAATCAATTATCATAGCATAACTTCACTCTTTCTTTTACTTGTTTCGATAAGGCGGTTCAGCCCGCGGCAGGGATAGTACAGCGCAATACCCAGAATTATTGCGCCCAAGGCGACGCCGAGAAGGACGAGTATATTGCGCAGATAAGCGTTGCCGTACATTCCTGCGACGGTCTCGCGCATTGCATCCATAGCGTATTTAAACGGCATAAAGGCATAGAGCTTTTGGAACACCTCAGGGAGGACCTCAACGGGGTAGGTACCGCCGGAGCCTGCGACCTGGACGACCATGACGATGACGGAGATAGCCATGCCTATATTGTCAAGTGCGAAAACAAGTGCGTAGTTAATAAGAGAGAAGCAAAGACCCGTGACGACCGCGGCAAGGACGAATCTCCATGCCGAGACGCACTGTATCTGAACATACCACAGGTCGCCGAGAGAGACGATGAGCGCCTGAGCGAGCGCGACGACGAAAAACAGTCCGTAGCGCCCGAAAAATCTCTCGTGCAGGCGCAATCCCGCAGGCTCATCCTCCTTGCGCAGCTTCACCTTCAGAAGCACCGCGCAAAGCAGTGCGCCGACCCACTGTGCAAGCACGGTGTAAAACGGCGACATTGCCGAGCCGTAGGTCGCGATCTCGTATTTTATGACGGTGTTCATGCCGATGGGCGAGGCAAGATAGCCGCCGATGAGGTCACCGTCGTTTTCGAGCGCGTCCGTTACCTCCTTGAAGAGCTTGCTGCCCGCGAGGGCGGAGATGAACTCGGAAACCACACCCAGCTGCTTCTGCGCGCCCTCAAGCGCCTTGCGGGTGTCGATAAAGCCCGACTGCATACTGCCGATGGAGCCGAGGTAGGAGTTGAGAGTCCCGCTCAGAGCGCCGGTGCTGCCTTGCAGGCGGCTCAGAACGCCCGACACGCTTGCCGCCGCACCCTGCGCGCCGCTGAGCGTCTCGTGCAGCTTCGGGGCAAGCTCGGAGCTTATCATCGACGACAGGCTGCTTATCGTGCTGCGGCACTGCTTGACGGTGGAAAGTATCTCGTCCTGCTGTGCGCGCACGCCCCCCCAGCTCTCCTCCGTCGCCGTCTCAAGAGCGGCAAGGCGCGAGCTGAGTGCGGAAAGGCTGTTTGCAAGACCGTTCATCTGAGAAGCGGCGGCGTCAAAGCCGATGGAGGTAAACGACTGCGCCATATCCCGGCAGTTGGTCGAGAGCGAATCTAAAAGCGCAACGTCGGCGCTGAGCCCCGTCGTGACGTAATCGTTATAGCGGTTTATGTCGGAGAAAATGTCGGTGAGGCTTGCCTGAATTGATGCAAGGTCCGCGTCCGCCTGACCGAGCGCCGTCGTTATGGACTTTACCGTCGTGTCGATGCGGCTGTCTATCGTCGCGGTGTTATTCTCGGCGTTCTGGAGCAGAGCCTTGGACTGCTCAAGCGTCTCGCCCGTGCTGCGGCAGAGGTTCACCGAAACGCTTATGAGGTTCTTCGCGGCGTTGGTGAGCCCGTTTGCGGCGTTGAGAGCCGTGCAGCAGTCGCCGAGCTTGACGCTCAGGCTGCCGATGTCCGCGCTGAGATTTGTCAGCAGCGACTCCGCGTTAATGCCGTTGGCGTTTGCAACGGAGATGAGGTCGGCAATGTCGTCGGAGATGGTCTGCACGAAGGTGGCGTTGACCTGCTCCTGAACGGCGGTCTTGGCCTTACCGGTTATCTTCGGCGCGATGGCGTTTTTCTTGTCGTTCTGATAGAAAACTATCTCCGGGTTTTTAATTTCGCCGCTGAGAAAGCTCGTGACGTTTGCGGTGAAATCCTCGGGCACGATAAGTGCGGCATAGCAGTCGCCGCTGTAAACCAGCTCAAGCGCGTCCTTTTCGCTGTCAACGAACACCCAGCCGATGCTGTCGTTGGCCTCGAGAGCGCTTATGACCTGCGAGCCGATGTTTATCTTCAGTCCGAGCACGCTTTGCCCCTCGTCCTCGGAGGCGACCGCGACCTTTATGCGCGAGGTAGCGTCCGGGCCGTAGGGGTCCCAGTTTGAAAAGATGTTGAACCACGCATACAGGCAAGGCACGACGCACAGACCGAGAATGATGACAAGGCCGACGACGCTTGAATTTATGCGCTTAAAATCGTTTTTGATTATGGTGAGGATATTTTTCATTTTCCGCCCTCCTCATCAGACCTGCGCAGCTCGTGCCGAAGCGGTCTGCGCTTGACGTTTACGTTTATGAGGCTGTCAAACTCGCCGAGCTCGCAGCGCGACAGCTCATTCAGCGTGGCCTGAAGCTGATTGTCGAAATACGCGATGAATATGAGAAACGCCGCGACAATGAACATACAGAATATCCAGACCAGGAGGAAAACTATCCTCGAGCTGTCGGTCAGAAGCATGATGACGAGAAGCACGAAGGGAATGACGAACAGGCTTATAAGCCCGTGGCGGATACGCCGCTTATTATCCTGATGGAGCTGCTCTGCGTACATAAGCAGCTTGCCGTAGAGGACATCGGTGTTGTTTTCACGAACCCTGACATTGAGCTTTTTCGTCATATCACAGCACCCCCGTCTTTTCCATCTCGCCCTCGACGAAGCGGTTGACGCCGATGAAGGGCTTGCGCACGACAAGGCCTATGGCAAGGCCCGCTATGCCGAATATCATGAGCTCGGCAAGGTAGATCACAAAGTCCCAGCCGTACACGCCGCATATCGCCTCGCGCATCGCGTTGATGGCATACGGGAACGGGAAGAACAGATATATCTTGCTGAATATCTCGGGCAGTATCTCGATCGGGTAAGAGCCGGAGGAGCCCGCTATCTGCAGGACCATGATGACGACGACTATCGCCTTGCCGATGTCGCCGAAGGCCAGCGTGAGCGAATAGATTATCGCAAGGAACACGAAGCTCGTGACCGCCGCGGCCACCCACAGCAGCACAGGCTCCTGACACTGACAGCCGAGCAGGTAGATATCACCAAGCACGATGACCGCCGCCTGCGCCTGCCCCACGAGCAGGAACAGCAAAAATCTGCCCCAGAACTTCTGCCTCTCGGTCACGCGGCGAAGATTTTTAGGCTCCGCCTCGACCTTGAGGATGGAAACGAGGATAACGCCGCCGACCCAAATGGCCAGAGCGGAGTAAAACGGCGTCATTGCGTCGCCGTAGCTTGCAACGGGATATATGGTCTCCTCCCTCACGCTCACGGGTGAGGAGAGGAAGTCCGCGTATTTTTCGGCGTTGCCGTTGAGGACGGTTATGAGCGCCTGAAGCCGCTCGTCCGCGGTGCCGTCGTTTATTTTTTCAAGCACCTTGTCAACGGAATCCGCCGTGCGCGTCATGAGATCCTGAAGCCGCGTGAGCGAGGACGAAACGTAAGAGAGCGTATCGCCCGCGGCGCCCACGACGGGCGCAATGTCGTCAAGCGTGACTCCGAGGCTAGAAATGAGCGGAGCGAGCATTCCGAGAGTTGTCGAAAGATTGGAGAGCATCATGTCGATGCCGGTCTTGAGCTCGTTATTTATCATCGAGCGGATGAGCGAAACCGTATCCGCGCAGGCGGCGGTGATGTTTGCCGCGTCGGACGCAAAGCTCGCATCGTCGTGCAGGAAGCCGAGCTGCGTCTGCATCTGCTTTGTGCGCTCTATGAGTGCGTCAAGGGTGTTTGCAACGTAAGACGCGCCCGACATCGCGCTGTTTTCGGGGATTATCGCGCGCAGCGCCTCAAGGTGCGACTGAAGCTTCTGCGCGGCGGCGATGGCGTTATCGACCATCTCGTTATGAAGCTCCACCGCCCCGTTTACGACCTCGCTCGAGGCTATTTTCTCAAGAGCCGCGGTGAGCTCGTCCAGATCCGTCTGAAGCTCCGCGAGCTTTGCGTCAATGCCCTCGCCGAGCTTATCTACGGCGCTCTGCGCGTTTGCGACCTCCGCCTTGGCGTTATTGAGGGTCGCCTGACTTCCCGCAAGAGCCGCGGACGCATTTGCCGAGCCGCTGCCGATGCCGGACAGGACGTAGGAAACGGACGAGCTTTGGGAAACAAAGCTGCCGATTGAATCTCCGTAGGTGCGCAGGCTCGAGCTCAGCTCCGTGAGCTGCGAGATGACGGAGTTTATCATCTGCTCGCCGTCAACGCTCTCGCTCGCCTCCTGCGTCGTGGAGAACACCGTCTGGAACAGCACCTTCAGGTACTCGACCTGAATGTTTTGCTTGACCGTTTCCGAGGCGGTCTCGGTTATCTTCACCGCAATGGCGTTTTTCTTCGCGTTTTCGTAATATGTAATGGTGCTTTCATCGTCGGTGAGGGCGGACTTGAGGTCATACATATTGCGGCTGAAGTTTTCGCCGATAACGATGGCGGCGTAGTATTTGCCCGACTCCACGCCCTTTATGGCCTTATCCGTGCTGCCGGTAAAGACCCAGTTGATGGACTTGTTGTCCTTCAGGCTGTCAAGAATGGCTTCGCCCTTGTTTTCGCCCTCGTACCCCGCATCGTCGGAGGCGACCGCGATGCTGATATTCCCCGTGTTGCCGTAGGGGTCGGAGTTTGCGTAGATGTTAAACCACGCATACAGCGCAGGTATGATGGCTATCGCAACGACAATGACCGCCGCGAAGAAGTGCCTGAAGATGCTTTTCAGGTCTGATGAGAAAATTTTTAACGTATTGCGCATGACATCACCTCTTCGGATATTCTGACCTAATATAATATTATACTAAAATAACTTAAAATAACATAGGCAATATTAGCTTTTAGTCCTGATTTCAGGCAAATCCGCTCATTTGCGCAAAAATCGGACGATGCAATTCTACACCGTCCGATCTTTCGACTTACACATATTATAATATGTCGTTTTATCGGGCGGTCATTTTTCGGGGATAGCCGCCCTTATTTGAGCCTTTTGTCGCTCTTCTTTGCGAGATAGGTTCCGAGGCTCTGGAAAAGCTGAACAAGAATGATGAGCAGCACGACCGCAACAAGCATAACGAGATACTTGTAGCGATAGTAGCCGTAGTCGATCGCGATCTTACCGAGACCGCCGCCGCCGATGATGCCGCTCATGGCAGAGTAGCCGAGAATGGTCGTCAGGGCGATGGTGACGTTCTGGATAAGCGAGGGAACGCATTCGGGGATCATGACCTTCCAAATGATCTGATTGGGGGTCGCGCCCATGCTCTGCGCAGCCTCGATGATGTTGCTGTCAAGCTCGCGCAGGCTGCTCTCGACAAGCCTCGCAACGAAGGGAAACGCCGCGGCAACGAGCGGCACGATGGTCGCCGTAGTACCGACGGCCGTGCCGATAAGGGCGCGCGAAAGCGGCAGCACCATTATCATGAGAATGAGAAACGGGATTGAGCGCAGAAGGTTAATGATGACGTTTAAAACGTGCATGAGCCATGCCGGCAGGGGCAGGATGCCGTCCTTTTCGCCGGTGACCAAAAGCACGCCGAGGGGAAGTCCGATAACGAGCGCAAGAAGGGTGCTCAAAACGGTGACGTAAAAGGTCTCCCACACGGCGGTCGGGAGGGTAGGCAGAGCGTTGAGCAGGTCCTGAACGGACTGCTCGGAGAACATATTACTGTACATTGCCGTCCACCTCCTCTGCCGTCACGTTTGCGACGGACGAAATAAAAGCGATCGCGCGGTCATACTGCGCGCTGGGTATGCCTATAAGCAGGCTGCCGTAGACCTCCTCGGAGAGCTTCTGCGTCGATGCGGAAATGACGTTGCAGAAGATATTCTCCTCAGCGGCGAGGCGAGCCACAAGCGGGATCGCCGTCGTCCGGCTGTCGCGGAAAATAAGGCGCACTCTGCGCTCGGTCGCGGGGTTTGAGACCATCTCGTCCACGCCGCCGGGGAACACGAGTCTGCGTCCCGCTCCGGATTTTGGCGCGGCGAACACCGCGGCGACAAGTCCCTCCTCGGCGACCTGTCCGTCGTCGAGAATGGCAACGTGGTTGCAGACCTCCTTGACGACGCTCATCTGATGGGTGATGATGACGACGGTGATGCCGAGCTTTGCGTTAATGTCCTTTATAAGCTCAAGTATCTGGCGCGTGGTCTTGGGGTCGAGAGCGCTCGTCGCCTCGTCGCAAAGAAGCACCTTGGGGTCGGTCGCAAGCGCGCGGGCAATGGCGATGCGCTGCTGCTGGCCGCCGGAGAGCTGCGAGGGGTAGGAGTCGGCCTTGTCGGGCAGTCCGACAAGCTCGAGCAGCTCGCGCGCTCTTTTCTCCGCCTCGGCCTTCTTCACACCCGAGATCTCCATCGGAAAGCAGACGTTCCTGAGGCAGGTCCTCTGCATGAGCAGGTTAAAGTGCTGGAAGATCATCGTGATCTCGCGCCGGGCCGCGCGCAGCCGGGCGGGGCTCATGGTATCGAGCCTTTCGCCGTTTACGATTATCTCACCGCTCGTGGGTCTTTCGAGAAGATTTATGCATCTCACGAGCGTGCTTTTGCCGGCGCCGGACATACCGATTATGCCGTAGATATCGCCGTCGTTTATGGTAAGGGAGACGTCCTTGAGTGCGTCCACCTCTCCTGTTCCGGAGTCAAAGGTCTTGCATACGTTTTTTAGTTCGATCATGAATGTCTCCCTCTTGAGGTTTCTTTCTTACTTATTTAAATATCAGTCCCGACAATCAGCTTATCACTTGCCGCTGACTGCGTCAAGAGTGGTCTGGGTGCCGCCGTACAGACCCATGGGCTCAACGTGGATGGATGCAACGGAAACGATGTGGGTGCCCTGCTGTGCGTTGAAGTCATCGAGGTAGGGGGTGTGCTGGAAGTAGTTTGCCAGAACGGTGCCGTCCTCAACGACGGTGTTGGGGATGACGTAGTCGTTGTAGCTCTGGATATCGAGGGTGATGTTCTTCTCGGCGAGGATCTGCTTTACGACCTCGAGGATCTCTGCGTGCGGGGTGGGAGAAGCCGCGACGGAAATGGTCGTGCCGGCGAGGGCTGCGTAGTCAACGCTGCTGTCAAAGCCGTCCGTGGGGTTATCAACGGTGGAGACGACCGAGCCGTTATACTTCTCGGCGATGAAGTCTGCTACCTGCTTGCTCTCGAGAGCTGCCTTGAGCACCTTGACGGCGTCGCTGTTTTCGTTGCCGGACTTGACTGCGAGGATGTTTGCGTAAGCAGAGGAGGAGCCTTCCTTGAACAGGGAGTCCTTTACGGGGTTAAGGCCTGCGTTGATGGCGTAGTTGCTGTTAATAACGGCGTATGAAACGTCGGGCAGAAGCTGCGGGATAGCGGCGGCCTCGGCCTCGACGATCTCGACGTTGTACGGATTTTCAACGATGTCGTTCTTGGTCGCGGTGATGCCTGCGCCGTCCTTGAGCTTGATGATTCCGGCCTCCTGCAGGAGCAGAAGTGCGCGGGCCTCGTTGGTGGTGTCGTTGGGAACGGCTATCTTGATGGTGTCCGATTTTGCGTCCTTGCCGCCGGAGCAGGCTGCAAGAGAGAAGGCGAGAACGAGTGCGAGTGCGAGTGCAATTATCTTAGTGAACTTTTTCATTTTTCTTTTCTCCTTAAAGTGTTTTTTTAATGCCGTTGTGTCGTCCGATGATAGATCTTAAATTCTCTGTGTCCGGAGGACACATTCGTTCTCTCAGCCATTTCATACGGCACATCTCCTTTTCGGTGAAATAGTGTATTTTGGTGTATTTTGTGGGGTATACGCAAGCTTTAATGCGCCGCTTACGCGGCTTCGCGGGATTGCAAGAGGCTTAACGCGGCATGAACGGAAATCAGCCCGCTGTGTGATCGGTTTTGCGGAGATGATTTTTGCTCAGGCAAGGCAAAGACCGCAGCGAATACTTTTTGTATTTGCAAGGGCCTTAACGCCGCATGAGCGGAAATCAGCCCGCCACGCGTTCGGTTTTGCGGAGATGATTTTTGCTCAGGCAAGGCAAGGCTTGCAGCGAATGCTTTTTGCATTTGCAAGAGCCTTAACGCCGCATGAGCGGAAATCGGCCCGCAAATAAAAAAAGCAGTGGGAGGTCGGTGCCCTTCCACTGCTGTCTATACCATGAGGTTTCCGGCTTTCAAGCCGTTAAACAGATTTCAGAAAGTTCCTGACCAAAGTGAGCACGACGAAGCATGCACATGCGAAACATGTACATTTCCATCATCATGTTGGTGCTCAGCTTCTTCATGAATTTCTGCCTTTCCTCGAAAATTTGTATTTTGCTTTGATGAGGGCATAGTAGACCCACAGCCCCGATTTGTCAAGCACTTTTTTGCCGTTTTTACGAATTTAACAAAATTTTTTGCCCATCCGCGGCGCGATTTGCAAATTTTGACGCAGCAAACGCGCTCAGATCCCCAGCGCCTCGAAGTTATACCGCGGCTTGCCGAGGCTCTTTCTTCCGTACTCCACGGCGTTTTTCGGGCAATAGCAAATGCAGGCCATGCAATGTGTGCAGTCGCCTCCCCACACGGGGCGCCCGTCAACTATCTTAATATTGTTCGTCGGGCACAGCGCGGCGCATTTGCCGCAGCCGACGCAGCCGTCAAGCACTCTGAACGGCCCCGCCTTCACGATGAGCGCGAAGAAAACGGGGTTTACGGCGCTGCTCATGAAGCGGTCGCAGATATTATTCCTCGGCGCGGGGAAGCTCTCGCCGTTTTTAAGGCACTCGATGGCGAAAGCTATATCCGGCTGCGCCTTTTCGACGATTTTTCGCGCCTCGTCCTTTTCGGGTGCGTTAAACATCGCAATGTAGTTTTCCGGCATGACTATCTGCGCCGAGCCCATATATTCAAAGCCCTTTTTCTCGCAAAGCGCGCGGCTGTATTTCGCGGCGTTTCCGATCTCACTGCCGCAGGTCATGACAAACCATGCCTTTTCCCCGCCGCTAAACCCGGTCTTTTCAATGTGCTCGGACACTATCCGCGGCACGCGCCAGCCGTAGGTGGGCGTGACGAAAATGAGCCTTTCGCCCGCTTCTATTGCGCTCGTGTCGTTATCCTTTATCCTCTTGCTCAGGTCGATGCAGCTCTCGCCGAGGGCGGCGCAGATGCGCTGCGCGACATAGCGGCTGTTGCCGGTGCCGGAAAAATACAGTACCATAAAAATAACTCCTTTGCAGCTTCTGTGCAAAGGAGTATATCACATTTTCGCCGAAAATCAAAGCACAAGACGCATTTGATACCAAACAGCGCCGCCGTGGACGGACTTATCCGAAATTCCCTCGCTGACGAAGCCGAGGCGCGCGTAGTAATGCACGAGCTTATCCTTGCAGGTGAGCACGAGACCGCGCCTGCCCTGCTGCCTTGCATCGCTCACGGCGCGGCGCAGAAGCTGCTCTGCCAGGCCGCGGCGGCGGTATTCCGGCAGCGTATTGACGCCGAATATCATCTGCCACTGCCCCGCCTCGTCGTGCATGGCGGCGTTTTCGTACATTTCGTCGCGCAGATCGCGCTCGTTCGTCACGAAGCCGTCAACGAAGGACACGAGCCTTTCGCCGTCGAACATGAGCCAGAAGTGCTCGCCGTAGACTCTGACGCGCTGCTCGAATTCCGCTCTCGTCGCCGCCTCTGCAGGTGGAAAGCACGCGCTCTCCACCGCCGCTATCTGCTCGACATCGCTTATTTTCGCCGTTCTTATCAGCATTTTAAATTCCCCCTGTCGAGCGCAGTATAGCACACTTTCGCTCACATGGGCAATGCGTATTTTCTGCCGAACTCCTCATACGCCGCGGCAAAATCGGGGCGCAGGCTGCGCTCGTGCTGGGTCTCGTGGGCGCTGAGGGTGTGCTTTTTCGCGTCGAGCACGCACAGCGCGACGTTGGAGCAGTGGTCGGACACGCGCTCGAAATTCGTCAGCAGGTCAGCCCACACGAAGCCCGCCTCGATGCTGCAATCGCCCTTTTTCATGCGCAGGATATGCCGTGTGCGCAGCTCGTCCTTCAGATCGTCCACGACCTGCTCAAGCGGCTCGACGAGCTTTGCCGAGCGCACGTCGTTTTCCGCAAACGAGCGCACCGCAAGCGACAACACCTCGCCGACGGCGCTGGTCATGACGGCAAGCTCCCGCTGCGCGGCGGGGCTCAGCGCGAGGTTTTTCTCGCTCAGCTCCTGCGCGGATTCGGTAATATTCACCGCGTGGTCCGCGATGCGCTCAAAGTCGCCTATGAGTTTCAAAAGCTCCGTGACCTCCTCGTTTGCCGCCTCGCTCAAGGGCTGCGCGCCGAGCTTGAGAAGATATGTACCGAGCATATCCTCATAACTATCAGTTCTGTCCTCGTCCTCGCGCACCTGCTGCGCAAGCTGCGGGTCAAAGCGCGTTATGCTGTCCATCGCGTGCAGCATCGCGTTCTCCGCGCAGTACGCCATATCCTCGGCAACGACGCTGCACTGCTCCAAGGCAAGCGGTGGAGTTGCCAGAAGTCTCTCGTCGAGAGTCGGCGCGGCTTCGCTTTTCTTTCCGTCCGGCACGAGGCGCACCGCGAGCCTTTCGAGAAGCCCCGACGCCGGCAGCAGCAGCGCCGTACACAGTATATTAAACGCCGAATGCGCTATTGCGATGCCGTACATCGTTGCGCTCTCGCCGAGGAAGGCGGGGGCTGCGACTGCCTTCACAACGCAGAACACGCCGAGCCACACGACCGTACCGATGACGTTAAACGAAAGATGCACGACGGCGGCGCGCTTTGCGTTTTTACTCGTGCCCACGGAGGATATGAGCGCGGTGACGCAGGTGCCGATATTCTGACCCATGATGATGGG